>Ga0307987_1000207_pt1 | contig 36967 bp, 29 predicted proteins | sample EllFjometagen181_FD_203157 | JGI IMG/M metagenome (GOLD analysis project Ga0307987, IMG submission 203157) | Marine microbial communities from Ellis Fjord, Antarctic Ocean - #181 | ecosystem: Environmental > Aquatic > Marine > Unclassified | place: Southern Ocean | collected 2014-10-08 | reverse complement strand
GAAGCTGGTTTTTCTTTTCGATTCACAGCCCAGCTACTAAAAACAACATTAGCATGTTAAGACTTATACATTATTTACAAATTTAGTGGCTGGGCGACTCTACATTTTTTCTAATCAACTTTTATTTGCAAGTAATGTAGCGTTCGATCTGTGATCGAAATAATATAATATGTATTTTTTAATCATCACCCAAAAGTATAAAAGAGTGAATATCATTTGCTGATTTTATTGATTGAAAAGCATGTTGATGGCCTCAACCAGAAGTTGAAGGATGAGAATAAAAAAAGAGTAACCTTAAATGAGCAAAAAAAAAGATGCTGCAAAAGCAACATCTTTTTAAAATAGGATACATAAATGTTTATCCGCACTTGCTGTAGTTACAGCTTAAACACTTTAAACAGTTTTCCTGAGACACCAATGCTTTCTCATTACAGCTTGGGCAAAACATAAAATTATCATTATTAAGTTTATGTTTATCCTTCTCCACTTTCTTTGCATCTTTCACAGATTGTTTAGTGTCAGCTATAATGCCAATCTTGGTCAGATGTTTTTCAATGATACGTCCAATATCAGCTGCAAGAGATGGAACATAGCCTCCATCTACAAAATATCCACCATTTGGGTCATAAATACTCTTAAGTTCCTGAACAAGGAAGATAGGAGCAGCATCATGTCTGAATACGGCTGATATCAATCGTGTCATAGCAACAATCCAACTAAAGTGTTGAAGATTCTTGGTGTTGATGAATAGTTCATAAGGACGTCTTGAGCCATCCTCTTTGATTAAGTCATTAATTGTGATATAAAGAGCATCGGTTGATAAAGGAGTCTTGATTTTATAGGTTGTTCCTTCAAGGATTTGAGGGCGAGGTACAAAAGTTTTAGGTTTTACACTTTCCTTTGTGTCTTCTTTTTTCTTGTCTTCATCTTTAACTAAAACACCTGTAATATAGTCAGATGGTCTAAATGTAGTACAACCTTTTAGTCCTTTTTCATATGCCTCAACGTATACATGCTTGAAGTCTTCAAAAGGAAAATCTGATGGTATATTAATTGTTTTTGAAATAGAACTATCAACGAATTTTTGCAGTGCTGCCTGAATCTTAATATGTTCAGATGGGTTTACATCAGATGATGATACAAAATATTCAGGAAGCTCATTGACTTCTAGATTTGGTTTGTGAATAAACTCACTATATGTTTTAAATGCATAGTCTGTAACTCTCATTTCTGTAACATCATTTTCATCAGTATTACGAACTTTTCTAGTGTACATATATGCAAAAACAGGTTCTAGACCACTAGATACGTTCTCGGCAAATAGACTGATTGTTCCTGTTGGAGCAACTGATGTTAGGTGAGAATTTCTCAACCCATTCTCAGCAATTTTTTTCTGCAATTCGGCTGGAAGAGTTTTAACAAACCCGCCTTCGCAATATTTCTTTGCATCAAATTTTTCGAAAACACCTTTTTCCTGTCCAAGTTCAACACTTGATTCATATGCCGAATAAGTAATAGTCTGCATAATCTTTTCAGCTAAATTCACAGATTCATTTGAACCATATTTAACCTGCATAAAGATGAAGAGGTCGGCAAGTCCTGTTATGCCAATTCCCATACGTCTTTTTGCTTCAGCTTCTTTACGTTGTTGGTCTAAAGGATAGTTGCTTAAATCGATAATATTATCCAGAAGTCTTACGGCAACCTTTGTTACCTTTGCCAGCTCTTTAAAGTCTACTGTTGCTTTCTCGGTGAACGGATGGTTTACAAATCGTGTCAAGTTAAGAGAACCTAGCAGACATGCACCAAAAGGAGGTAGAGGTTGTTCCCCGCAAGGGTTTGTAGCACAAATTTCTTCGCAATACCAAAGGTTGTTCATTTTATTAATTTTATCAATAAGAATAAAGCCAGGTTCTGCATAGTCATATGTTGAGCTCATAATTGTGTCCCATAATTCAGATGCTTTTATGGTTTTGTGAACTTTGCCTTTGAAAACAAGATCCCAGTCTGCATTGTCTTTTACTGCTTGCATAAATTTGTCTGTAATTCCTACAGATAGGTTAAACATCTTTAGCTGCTCATTATTACGCTTGGCTGTTATGAACTGTTCAATATCCGGATGGTCGCATCGCATAACTCCCATTTGTGCTCCGCGACGTTGTCCAGCACTCATAATAGTTCTGCATGTTGAGTCTAAAACTTGCATAAAACTAATTGGACCTGATGCATTTGATTCACACCCTTTGATCATTGCACCTTTTGGACGAATTGTAGAGAAGTCAAATCCAACACCACCACCTTGTTTCTGAGTCAAAGCAGAATCTTTGACAGTATCAAATATACCTTCAATAGAATCTTCAATTGTATTCATCACATAGCAGTTAAACATTGTGACTTCTTCACGTTTTGTTCCAGCATTTGCGATAATTCTTCCAGCTGGTAGAAATCTAAAGTTTTTTAGGATATTATAGAATTCTGCCATCCATAATTTAGAGTCTTTTTCTTTTTCTGCTGCTGCTCCTGCAATACGTTGCCATGTATCATCGTAGGATTTGTCCTCCGGTGCATCTCCCATGCCATCGTATCGGTATTTTCTTTCCCAAATCTCTTCACTGATTGTCTTCATTTTTCTCCTTTTTTTAAATTTTGATTTATAAAACACAATTTTATTTAGTTATTGTGTTATTATGACTCTCTAGGCATTGCTACCTCTTCAAGGCACAATCTTAACGTATTTATATTGCTAAAGTTATGACTGAATTAGTTAACACGGTTAGTTAGTCAATTTTCGAAACACCACTATATATTGTGGTTTGATTTTTGTCAACCACTAAATGTGGTTTTTTTTTGGGTTTTTTGAAAAGGCTTGGTTTTTAATTGTTTACGCAGTTTTGCGATTTTTTTTTGCAGAAAAACTTTAGACGTAATTGACGTGGTTGTTGCAAGTTTATAGCAAAAAATGCCAAAATACTTGCATTTTGGATATATTCTACAGAATATAATATATTGTTACAACATAGAGCCAATTTCAAAAGTCGTAAATCTGGGGTAAATTCAGGCTGTTTAGAATTCAACAAAAACATCAACATGTTGATTAACAACGATTTAATTTTTTGGCATTAGCATAAATATGGTGTTTTGTCGACTTCTGAAATTGGCTCATAGTCTATGAATTGAATAGGAATCCCTAAATAAGTGCTTTTAGGATATTAACAACAGAGTTTTTTCTGTTTACCATTATTGCTTTAACCTGTTTTTGCCCAAGTCCAAGAAGATATCCCATTAGTTCGGAATCAACATCTAGACGGCAAAGTAAAATTCTTTTTCCATGTTTGTTTAGCAAAAATTCAAATTCCCTGTAGAATCTTTTAGAGCCATCATTGCTGACAATAAGCAGCCTAGAAACTCGTTCGCTCTCGTTATTAACCTTTTTCAAGCCTTTTAACTCGCATGCCAGCACTTTTGCTATTGTTTCATATCCAAAAATTAGTTCATCTAATGATTTTGCATAGAAAATTTGCTGACGTAATTCATGCGTTAATGTTAAAAGTGGAATTTGTATTTCAGAGTCATCGTATAAAGCTATTTTGTTTTTATCAAGTGCCGTTAGAACTTGTTCTTCGATCTCCTCGACCTTTAATTTTTTGGGTAATTTCATAGTTCTTTTTCTTGCCTTTTAGGTTGGTTCAAATATCTCTGTGATGCCAAATATAAATCCTCAACTTCTTGTCTAGCCCATGGGGTTCTTCTTAAAAACTTCAGACTTGACTTAATTGATGGATCGTTGTAGAAACATCGAATTTCAATTCGTCTGCTCAGAGCTTTCCAACCATATAAATCTACCAATGTCTTTAATATCGTTTCTAGTGTTATGCCATGCAATGGATTATTTGGTTGTTCTTCGTTCATAAATTGTGATTTCTTTAATTATATTTGGATTTTGTAAAATATTGTTTCAATTATACCATAAGTTACTGTGATAACAAAGCTTTTAACCTAAAACACCATATTAGCCCCTGTTTTTCAATATCCAATATCGAACAAGGAATATCCAATATCCAAGGAAGGACAATAAGAATATCCAACAACCAACACTCAATATCCAACATCCAAGGTAAGACACTCCGTGGGCAGGTAAAAACCTTGTTTTTATTATGTTAAGGGCTGTTAGCCCTAAAATCCTTTGTTATATTTGGTATATCTGTATGAACATTTTAGAATTTTTTAACATGAACCCACTTGTGGGTGAACTCCTTACTTGACCATTGGATATTCGATTGTCTATATTAAGTTTTCATATCTTTCATACAATTTTGACAGTACTCACCGTATTAACCTTGTTTTTTACAGTTCTTCTTGGAAATGGTAGCAGTCTATTGATAAGCCCTGTTTAAAGTAAAACTTATGTGCTCGTGCTCTCTGTGTGCCTGAATCAAGATTAAAAAATTTGCATCCAGATCTTTTTGCTACTTTTTTTAGCCAGTTTAGCATCTCTTCACCATAACCTTTGGATCGTTCAGTTGCTGCTGTGCAAAGATCGTCAACGTAGAGCTGTTTTCCTTCATAAAGTGTAGAAAAGATTCTGTAGCCAGCAACGGCAGCAATCTTGTTTTCTTCTTTGATAAAGCATAAGTGATAACCCTCTTCTTGCATTGAGCGAATTAGTGAGACAAATTCATCTTTTATTAAATGTTGTCGTAATTCTGACATCACATTAAAACATGCTAGTATCCCTTCATCTGTTTTTGCTTCTTTAATCATATCATTAATCCTCTCATTTTTGAACTTTAGAATTTCTTTATAATACTGCAGGAAGCATTCCATAATTCATCATTTAGCATTCATAATTGATTTTCATCCTCCGGTAAAGGATTACATGCTGGGCAAGTTTCGTTACCAATTGGATAACGCCATTTTTCGGGAAAGTCCTTGCATTGCTGAGGTTTTACATCGTTTATCTGGCAACGGTTATCTTCCAGCAGGAAAACACATCTCCCGTCTGCAAATTCCGCGAGTGTTAATCCTCGTCTATCAGGCATAATCTCCGTATATGTATTGATAAACTCGCCTGTACTCATATCAAGAAAAGCAGCAATTATATCAACTTCCCCCTCTTCAAGACAGACATAGCCATGCATATTACAGCAGTTGCCGCACATTTGACATTTAAAATTTTTCATATCGAGATGTTCCATTAATGTTTTCAATAGTATATAATTCATGTTTGTGATACGTTTTACGTGTTAGGTTCCTAAAATAAAAATGCGAATCTACCCACGTTCCTAAGGCGTAACAAGCCGGCAAACTATCTAAATACTTTCAAAGCAGTTCTTGCATTCGTAATTCGTAATTTTTAATTCGTAATTGATTTATGCTTCCATCTTATTCACAATTTGGTCGGCAGCTTTCAGCAATTCTAGTTCAGCGGATTCAAAACGAGATTTAGAGTGATGGTTCCCAATGATTTTGCAGACCTCATCAATCTTTTCTTTTGGGAACCCACATCCTTCAAGTAGCTCTTTGGCAATAGGGGGACCATATTTTTCTTGAGTTAGACCATTGTTATGCCCAAGCTCTTTTTCTGATTGTTTAATTCCAACATCATGTAGCAATGCAGATGCAATTAGAATTTCATCATCATATTCCAACTCATCCTGACAGCTTTCTGCAATTAGCTCTGAATGCATCAGTACATCAATTGCATGTTCAATTCGTTTGTAATCATCTTCAAAATAGTCAACCATGACTTTTGTTAATATCCCTGTAATGTATTCCATCTTTTAAATTCCTTATTAAAGTTTAGGCATTATTATAACAGATTAAGCCACTAGTTTTCAATAAATATAACTTTCCTTTTTTTCTTGAATAAATTCTTGTATCCATATCTAAAAGTGCTACAATGTAAGAATTGGAACAAAAATATAAGATATTTAATCAGTTATTATGGAGGTAAGACTATGAAATTTACCTTGAAGTTAATTGTTAGTGTGCTGTTAATTATGTCTCCAGACATAGTAAATGCACAAATTATAATTGACCACAGACACACAGATATTATAGCAGTTCCAACAAATTGGATTGCAGTCGCCAAACAAAATCTACATATTGCCTATGGACATACATCTCATGGAAGTCAGGTCATTTCTGGAATGGGAGGTCTAGTTTCTTTTGCCAATGGAGGAGGTAAGGGGCTCAGTGTTCCAAATGATTTCTTTGATTGGAACAATGGCGGTAGCGGCGGGACTCTTGACCTTCATGATTACGCAATGGGGGGCGATGTCGGATATTTTCCACAGTGGGTAAATAATACTACAAATTACCTTGATAATCCCGCAAATTCCGATGTCAATGTTGTTATGTGGTCATGGTGTGGACAAGTGGAGACCAAATATAATGCAGGAACACTGACTAATGATTTTTTAGCACCAATGTCGGCGCTTGAAGTAAAATATCCAGATGTAATGTTTGTCTATATGACAGGGCATGTGGATACGGATGAAGATACTGCAAATAAGGCTGCAAATAATTTGATAAGGCAGTATTGCTCGGAAAATGGCAAAGTATTATATGATTTTGCGGACATTGATAGATATGATCCTGATGGCACTTATTTTGAGTTTGTAAATGATACTTGTGACTACTATGATTATATCGGTAGTCCTATTCAAGGTAACTGGGCAAGAGAATGGGAGCAAAGCCACGTTGAAGATGTTGATTGGTTCGATTGTTCTTCCGCTCATAGTGAGGCTTTGAATGCAAATCAGAAAGCTTATGCAGCATGGGCATTATTTGCCCGTCTTGCTGGTTGGTCTGGTCCAAATTTTTATGACTGTTGGGTGACAAAGTATTTTTCTAAAGCAGAGTACTCTGCTGGAGTTATCTGTGGACAAAATGATGACCCTGACGGTGATGGTGTTATGAATTGCTTCGAACACGCATTTGCCCTTAATCCACGAGAAAAGGACGAGGTCTGCATAAACAGTATGTCATTTTATAGTAACAAGTTTGAATTGACATATCGCCGCAACAAATATGTTCCGGGAATTGATATGAATATACTGACGTACACAAACCTGCTTTCATCACCAACAGAAATACCATTGAGCGAATGCAATTCATCTGTTAGTAATAACTTGGATGACACAGAGACTGTGCTGATTAGTTTTGTAGACAATACTGCTTCCAACATCTTTTATCGACTTAACGCCGAAACCAATTTTTAAAAAGAGTGTAATAGCTCTTTTAGTGCTTTGCCTGGAGTACCGTCCTTCATGAGCTTTTCTCCGATTAGAAAAGCGTCTGCGCCTGCTTGTAGTAGCATTTTGATATCTGAATCTGTTTTAACTCCACTCTCTGCAACCTTTACGTATGAGTCAGGAATTTCTGCAATTATCTGTTTGGTAACATTCAAATCAACTTTAAAAGTATGCAAATTTCTGCTGTTCACACCAATAACTTCTGCCCCGGCATCCAGAACCATCGCAAGCTCATCAAAATTATGAACTTCTGTTAAAACATATAACCCAAGACTCTTGGCATATTTGTACAAATCCATATAATGTTCTTTTTCTAAAGATGAAGCAATTAATAAAATAGCATCCGCTCCAATCAGCTTTGCCTCAGCAATCTGATATCTATCAACAATAAAGTCTTTTCTTAATATTGGGATGGATACGTTTTCTTTAGCCTGTTGTAAATTATATATAGAACCTTGGAAATAATGCTCCTCTGTCAACACAGAAAGTGCCGATGCTCCACCTTCCTCAAGTTCTATTGCAAATTTTGCTGGATTAAGATCAGGACAAATAAGACCCTTTGATGGTGAAGCTTTTTTCAGTTCAGAAATTATTCTAGGTTTGCCATCGGTACTTTTCAATGCTTTGACAAAATTTACACAAACTCTATTATCACTTTTTAATTTTTGATCAAGCTCTTCAAAAGGTACTTTCTTTTTTATCTCAACTAAATCTAACTTTTTCCTCTCAATTATCTCTTCTAAAATTGTCATTACGATTCCTGTTTTTAATTTCCAAATCTCTTTTTATTAGTGTAATTCCTAATAAAGGAATTGCTTCGCAAGGAATCGGCTCCGCCTAGGAAAAAGGAAAGATTGCATGTCTTGCTGTAAACTCTTTGTGTTTTTCCTTATATTCCTTCTTCCTAATTATTCCTTCTCTTATAGTTCCTTCTGTTTAAGTCTTTTTTTGCTTTAGTTTCTCAGCATGTTGTTTTTGCCACTCTTTCATATCCTGCATGAATTGTGTTTCCTTTTCCGGTTGGACATTGTGCTGGGGACCTTTTGGTGTTCCGGTTGTTTGCATAGATTTAATCCAATTACTAAGCTGTACACAGATGCTTTTGGCATCTGAACGAAGTTGTAGTGCTGTTTTGTCGTCAATATAGTTTTGGTCTTCTGCAACATATAGCTGCGCTCTCACTTCGCCTGCACTTCCTTTGGCTATAAAAAGAAAGTAAATTAACTCATTTGTAGTGCCACGCTCAAGACCTTCTGCGATGTTTGACATTACAGACACTGCGGCACGTGTGATTTGGTCAACCAATCCTTTATCATAACAGAATGGTTTTTGCTTTGTTATCGCATAGATATCTTTTGTTAATTTTCGAGCTTTCTGCCATACTGGTAATTCTTCAAATGTTCTTGTGTTTGTCATTGTTCCTTACCTTTCTGATTCCTTATTATTTCTTCACTTTTAATGAAGGAATTGCTTTGCAAAGGAATCGGCTTCGCCTAGGAAACAGGAAGTATTTTATATCTTGCAGTAAATGCTTGATGTTTTTCCTTCTCTTGGAGTCCTTCCTCACCTTCCTTTTTCCTCACCATTCCTGTCCTAAGGTACTTCCTAGCCTTCCTTTTTCCTTATCATTCCTGTCCTAAGGTACTTCCTAGCCTTCCTTTTTCCTTATCATTCCTGTCCTAAGGTACTTCCTAGCCTTCCTTTTTCCTTATCATTCCTTGTTTTAGTTACTTGCTTCAATCAATTTCTCAAGTTTTTCAAAAGCTTTTCCACTTTCAATAGCCTCTTTTGCAAGTTCTACGCCTTGAGCAAAATCATCTGCTTTTTCGCCGACCACAATTGCTGCTGCCGCATTTAGTATGACAACATCTTTTGGGCCACCGGTAATAGTTCCATCAAGAATACCCTTCAAAATTGCAGCATTTTCCTGTGCATTTCCACCTTTAATTTCGTCAGGCATAGATAACTCATCTATATACTCCTCCGGATCAAATTCATATGTTTTAATGTTTCCATCTCTAAGTTCGGAAATTCTAGAGGTTGTAGTAGATGTTATTTCATCCAGACAATCATGACCGTGTACAACGTATGCACGTCTTGTTCCAAGTGACTGTAATGCCATTGCAAACATCTCTGTCAGTTCAGGCGAAAATACTCCAAGAACCTGACCAGTTGCCGCAGCAGGATTTGTCAATGGACCAAGCATGTTGAATACAGTTCTGATACCAAGTCCTTTTCTTACACCCATAACATTTTTCATTGCTGGATGCATGCAAGGAGCAAATAAAAACCCAATACCAAAGTCTTGAATACACTCTTCCATAACATAAGCAGGTGCATCAATTTTTACACCTAGTGTCTCCAGGACGTCCGCAGAACCGCATTTGCTTGAAACAGATCTGTTGCCATGTTTAGCCACGCAAACTCCAGCTCCCGCCGCAACAAAGGCCGTTGTGGTTGAAATATTGAATGTTCCTGCTTTGTCTCCACCAGTTCCGCATGTGTCAATAACACTTTGCGCACCTGCATCAATAAATGTTGCATGTCTTCTCATGATTGATGCAGCAGCTCCAACTTCTTCAGCCGTTTCACCCTTCATGCGAAGAGCAGTCAAAAATGAAGACATTTGTATTTCTGATGCTTCACCACTCATGATAGCATCCATAGCTGCTTTCATTTCATCTATGCTTAAATTTTCTTTTGAAAGTAATTTTTCTATATATTGTATCATTTTATTCTCCTTCTGATTTACAAGAGCAAGCTCTTTCCGTTCTAAGTTCTATTAAGGTCTAAGTTTTAAATCATCATTTAGGTCGGCGGGGACGCCAACCCTCTCAGTTTGCAAATCATCTGTTCTTTCATGACTTCGTGACTCAATGACCAAATAACTCTGGACTAAAACTTCCGCACACCGTTAAACCATCTATCTAGTTACGTTTTCCTTAAATCTATCTTTCCTAGCTTCGCGGAGAACGTAACAAGTAGTACTTACCACGTATCACGATTTTTTTATTCCATTTCCAGAAAATTTGCCAAAACTCGTTTTCCACTACGTGTCAATATCGATTCTGGGTGAAACTGAATACCATAAATGGGATATTCTTTGTGAACAACTCCCATAATTTCTTCGTCATCCGTTTCGGCGACAATTTGGAGACATTCTGGAATGCTTTCTCTCTCAATTACCAATGAGTGGTATCGAGTTGCATCAAACCCGGGGCGTAAATTTTTAAACACACCTTCACCATTGTGGTTCATCTTTGATGTTTTTCCATGCATAATACTCTTTGCGTGAATAATCTTGCCGCCAAAGGCTGCACCGATAGACTGGTGACCTAAACAAACTCCTAAAACAGGAATTTTTCCTGCCGCAGCTTTAATTAATTCAATTGAAATTCCGGCTTCAGATGGACGTCCTGGTCCTGGCGAAATCACAATATGATCGGGATTCATTGTCAAAACCTCTTCAACTGTTATTTCATCATTTCTAAATACTTTGACCTCTTGTTTCAAATCATAAAAGTATTGAACAAGATTATATGTAAAAGAATCATAATTATCAATCATTACTAACATAATATTTCCCTAAATTTTTTGTTTTTTTCTTTGTTGCTTTAAGTATCACCGCATCATTGGATAATCCGTTGCTACTTGTTTCCTAAATTCTTTAATTAATCATTAACAACTAACCATTAACAATTATATCTTTAGCCCGTTTGCGGCCATCTCTAAGGCTTTAACCATGCCTTTTGATTTATGACAAGTTTCCTCAAATTCCTTTTGAGGTATTGAATCATACACAATTCCTGCTCCGGCCTGTACTGCCACCCCATCACCATCAATTTCAACAGTTCTAATTGTTATTGCAAGATCCATATTGTCATCATAACCAATATATCCAACCGCACCACCGTATGCACCACGAGTTGTTGTCTCCAAGTTATTAATAATCTTCATTGCCCGTATCTTTGGAGCACCAGAAAGTGTTCCCGCGGGGAAAACAGCTTTTATCAAATCAAGCGAGTCAAACTCATCTTTCAGTTCAGCTTGAACGGTTGTGACAATATGCATTACATGAGAATATTTTTCTATAGACATAAAATCCTTGACCTGAACGCTTCCCGGCATTGCAATACGTCCAAGATCATTTCTGCCAAGGTCAACAAGCATTACATGTTCTGCTTTTTCCTTTTCATCTTTTAGTAGGTCATCAGCAAGTTTTCTATCCTCTTGTTCTGTTGCACCTCTTGGACGAGTTCCAGCAATTGGTCTTAACAACGCAGCAGTTCCAGTTCTTCGAACCATAACCTCGGGCGATGAACCAGCAAGAATTTTGTCTCCAAGCTTAACCATAAAGGTATATGGGGAAGGGTTAATTAGTCTTAATGCCCGATAAATATTTAATGCAGATGCAGTACGTTTTGCTGAAAATCTTTGAGACAGAACTACCTGAATAACATCGCCATCAACAATATGTTCTTTAGCTGTTCTAACCATATTGCAGAATTCATCTTGTGTCATGTTTGATTTCATCTCAATAGGTGAGTCATCAATTTCATCATCACTAATTTGCGGAGGAACTTTTAATCGTTCTTGAATTGTATTGATCTTGTTGATGCCAGAATTATATGCATTCTCAAGATTCTCAAATTCTTCAGTTCTTACACTTGCCACAATTTTGATTGTATGACGCACATTATCAAAAATTATTGTTGTTTCACTCATCATCATGCAGCATGATATAAAACCATCGCCAGAAACCTTAGGTGCTGGCAGTCTTTCAAATTCTCCAACAGTCTCATATCCCAGAAATCCTACAGCACCAGCATAAAAACGTGGTAAATCGGACATTGCAGCAGGTTTTATGTTGTCCATAAGCTCTCTTAATCCAAAAAAACCATTATCAATGTTTTGCTGTTGACCATTTTCAATGAATTTACCTTTGCCATCTTCAACACTAAAAATACCTTTTGGTTCAACACCAATGATGGAATAACGTCCCCATTGTGTCCCGCCCTCAACACTTTCAAGTAAAAAACTATATTTATCCTCTGCAAAACGGCTATATACTGATACCGGAGTCTCAACATCAGCCAGTAGCTCTACATAAACTGGAACAAGATTTGCGCCCTCGGCTAGCTTCTTAAAATCCCCTAAACCTGGGTAAAAATTCGCACTCATAAAACACCTATATTTTAAAATTTATCAAACAACAATGTTTCTATACGTAGAAACAAAAGGGGATAATAAACTAATCCTAAAAAAAACGCAACCACTTTTTTGAAAGATACAAAAAAAACTTTAAATAGTCAATTAATTAGTTGGTGATTGGATAGTTGTCCGTTTTATTTTCTCCCTCTCTTGATCTTAACCCCGACGGGACAAGCCCACCGGAGGTTGCTTTCGCGTTTCCAGTTTCCCGTCTTAACCCCAACGGGGCAAGCCGCCGGGGGTTGCGTTTTTTCTCTCCGGCGGGCTTGTCCAGTCGGAAATGAGATTCCTTGCAGTTCGGTCTTTAAACTTTTGGCGACTACCTCTTGTCGACTAGTTTTGCCTGGCATCCTTTTAGCTTTTCTTTTAAACTAACAGCAAAGTACATCCTTTTTGTTTAAAGTTCAAGAGATTTTGACAAAACTAACCATTGACCATTATAATCGAGGCATTCAATCTGAAAATCAAGGAAGAATCAAAAAAACCAAAAAAGTCTATTGACTTTTTGTTTTTCTTCATCTATAATGAACTTCATTCATTAATGATGAACTAAAACAAAAGGAACAATATGGCAGAAGTATTAGTAAAATCAATTAAGAAAGCATTTGACGCATTGGACTATGTCATGCAGTCATGCCGTTCTAGTAGGGGAGCTACTCTTAGTGATATTGCATCAAGTCTTGATGAAAAACAAACTACCATGCGTAATATTCTAAAGACCATGGAGGTGTGTAATTATCTGGCTAGAAAAGGTAAATTGTATGTACCCGGTGCAAAAATCGGTGATATGACGAGAACTAATAGTCGAGAAGCATTAATCAATGTAGTGACTCCCTTGCTCAAAAAGGCGGCACAGACAAGCGGTGAATCATTTGTCTTAACTTCTGTTTATGACGGCAGACGTGATGTTATAGGTCGTTATCATGGTTCTAATGAGATTGGTGTAAATATTGGTGTAGCTGAAAGCAATAATATTTATATGTTGGTAACTAGCAGAATCTTTCTGGCATTTGCAACTGATATAGAAAGAGAACAGTTTTATAAAGTCAATGGGGTGCCAGGTGCTGAATGGCCTGAGGCAGGTGATGGTAAACATGAGCAGGCTCTTGATGAACTTCAAAAAACTGGGTTTGCTGCCAAAAAGAGTAAATCACTTTGTGCCTACGCGGTTCCTGTTATAGATAGCAAAGGAAATTTGTTGGCCTCTATTGGAGTATATGCTCCAAGTTTCAGAATTGATGAAAGAGTAGAAGAGGACTTACTTATAACATTATATGAAATAACAGACAAAGTTACACAACAATTGTGAATTGAATAGACAGCCCTAACTATTGAAGTTGGCAAAATTTAAAATAATAGAAATGGAATATTAAAATGAACTTAAAAGAATCAATCAAAACTTTGGCTTATGAACTTGGAGCTGACTTAGTTGGCTTCGGAGACGTTGATCGCTGTAAACATGCCCCAATTATGATGAGTCCACAAGGAGTCTTTCCTGGGTCGAAAACTGTTATTGTTTTGGGGCTTCATCATCCTGATGCATGTATTGAGCTGGGGGGAGAGAAGCACCCGCAGGACATTGGACCATATTCTGTTCAGTACCTTATGAACTCTCGTCTCGATGAGCTTTCATACAGAATGGCAACTTTTATGGAAAAGCAGGGATACGGTGCGATACCAATTGTTTCAAGTAATATTTGGCGTTATAATGAGTATAAAGATCTTAAGGCAGTATTTTCTCCTGATGTGAGCCACATTTATATGGCTGTTGTCGCTGGTTTGGCAGATATGGGCTATAGCGGTCTTGCCCTTACGCCAGAATACGGTGCCAGAAACCGTTTTGTTACTATTATTACAGATGCTGAGATTGAGCCAGATCCATTGATTGAGCCTGGAACAATTTGTGACAAATGTATGCTTTGTCGTAAGTATTGCCCGAGCCAGGCGTTGTCCAAAGAGATTGATGGCGATAAAGTTTTGCAAATAGAGGATAAAGAGTATCGTTTTGCAAATAAAAATCTATGGCGTTGTGCTTGGGGTGAACATTTTGATCTTGATCTTGATTTGGAACTTCCTGACAAGGTTACAGAAGAAGTTATAGTAGACTACGTGAAACAATATGGAGTGCGTAGCGGTGAAATGGGACAATGCCTTAAGTTTTGTACACCTAAAAAACTTAGGACATTTGACAAATCATATTCCAAAACTCCAATGCGTAAGTATTGTGTGAGCTGGGATGAAGATTTGGAATCAAGAGCAATAAATGACAAACTTATAAATGATTGTTACGCGAAAGACATTGAACATGTTGTTGTTCAGTCTGCTGCAAATTTGAAAGCTAAAGGTATTGACGTTGACAGCATGCTGTCGGGAACAAAGACTGCCATTTCTTTGATTCGTACATATTCGAAAAATAGGGACAATAAGCGTGAAGAATTAACTTCAGGAATGTTTAATGCCGCCACCGATTACCATATTGATTCTGTATGTTATGACCTGACAAGAGATATTGAAGCTTATGGTTTCAGATCACTTATGACGATTGCCTCGAGCAGTTCACATTATGATCCTACGGGACCTACAACAGTGAATCGTCAAATAGCTAAGGAAATATTCAAGGATGTTGATTGCGAATATTGTATTAATACTGTTTTTACACGTAAGACATTGTCAGAAAGAGCGTTAGAACTTGATGACAATCAAACTTTGCTCCCAGAAAAATATAATAAAAAGGCATGTTTAACTGGAATCATAAAAGATTATGCTAAAGAAATAGGAGCAGATCTCTTTGGTGTTGCTTCTGATGCAAGAATCTCTTCGATTGCAGAACAGCTTAAGCCGCATTTTGATGGAGAAAAATATTTAAATGCAATTGATAAGTCACATCGCTTTAAATTATACGATCCAGTTATTACTGAAGAAATCAGACAAATATTTGTAGCTAAGGACTATTTGCCTGAAGCAAAATCAGTAATAGTAATTGGACTGCGATATCATCAAAAAGTATTGGAGTTTGCGACCAAACCACCTGCTGAAGCTGTTGGACCTTATGCATTTCAAACCTATGTTACTCAATGGCAAGGAGATTTGATGGCATCCAAGATTGTACAAAAATTAGATCATATGGGATACAAAGCTGTAATTACTAATGATTTGATGGGGGTTGGATCAGCAATCGCAAGTCCGCGTGGATTTGTTGAAGACCTTTTTTCTAATCGTTTTGCTGCAATAGCCGCTGGATTAGGTTCGCTAGCTGAATCGGGTAGAGCGGTCAGCGAAGAATTCGGTACGCGACAACGCTTTATTGCAATTGTCACAGATGCCGAACTGAAAACAGATGACATGGTCAGCCAAATTCCAGAATTATGCGAAAATTGTGAAAAATTCTGCATTAAATCATGTCCGACTGCAGCAATCACATATGAAAAAATTACTTTTGAATGCGAAGGAGTTTCATTCAGTTTTAATAAGAGAGATATTAATCGATGTGATTGGAGTAAGCGTTATGCAATTACTGGTGACAGTGGGTTTAAATATTTGGGTTCTCCGCTAGATGATGTGCCAGGTGTTGAAATTACTGCTGAAACTTTGGGTAATGCCCTTAAAAAGCATGACCCAATAAAAAAATATCGTCCAGTTGCTTGTGAACCATGTATGATTGAGTGCCCATACTCATAGGCAATAGGAACAAGATAAAAGCATTTTTGTTGATTTGCTCGTGCGACACTTCCGTCTTCGCCGCCGTGGGCAGGAACGAGGAAGATCGTTTATCGGGGGGCGTTGATCGTTGTTCGGATGGAGGAGGGGGGCCTCCTCCTAACTCATTTCTCAGTACTACAACCCCTCATTCTTTTGTTTTTTGTGATCGATTATTATTTTAAATATTTCTAACAATATATTTGTCAATAACTTACAAATCAATTTTACACTCGCCAACTTTTCATGATAGAATCATTTCATAACAACCAGAACGTTATCGCCTTGTCGAGCCGTAGGCACTGCGAAGGCTGATCCCGTTCTTACAATACAATACTGATTTGCAGATTTTAAGGTAGCATAACGTAGGCCACTGCGTTGCTGTCGTAAACTCCAGCCTCTCTTAAGCTTCGCTATGAGTCTAGGTTGTAGGCGTCTTCACTTGCAAGCTGGAAGCTTGCGTTACCCCATTCAACCTTGAGACTAAGACTCTTCTTTGAGACTTTTCATCCTTAGCGTTTAACTCTTTTGGTTGCCTGCCTGTTCGTGTACTCACGCAGACAGGCGGCTCGGCCGCCCTATGCTCTCTGTGCCCCTGCGCGAAAATATTAACATAAATACCGTCGGAGGCTTTCCAACATTAACCATTAACAATTATTTTAAACTTCTGCAACAACACGGCATGGTAGGCCGGACATATCAGAAAATTTAATTGGGAATGTATGTGCTTGAAAAGTAGTATTCTGTTTGTTGCCTAACAACTCTTTAAGATTGCATAAGTTTTCAACAATGAATAGCCCTCGGTCTGCACAGTATTGATCTTTTGGTGTATGTTCCTTACCTCTTCTGACTCCTGCAAAATCAATTCCGATAATGGATACATTCAGTTCCAGAAGTTTATCTATTAACTCATCTGATAATTGTGGATGATTTTTAAAGTACTCAGTAGTTGCATATGGTATTTTGTCAATGAATCCACTATGCAATGCGATAAACATGTTGTTCTGTACAAGGGATATATCAATGTCTTCTATTTTAATATCTCTATCTTTGACATTTGACACATCAAAAGCGATTCCATCTCTTTTTATATATGATAGGGGAAATTCTTTGTTCATAACATCAAAATGTGTTCCTAAGTGACCAAATGAGACCATCTTTTCTTTTTTAAATGCACCCATGTGTTCAAGTACTGAAATTGTAACTGTTAAATCAATAAGCATATTGTTCCTTCTATAAATTTAATTATTAATATTGCATTCAAATATAATTCATCTACCGTGAAAAAGCAAGATTTTTTCTTGCGCGTCAATAATCTAATTTGATTTTACGGTTGCTTTATTTTTCGTCTCACAGAGCCGACACTATCCCGCAGGTCGGGACTAGCAAAGCTAGCCTCAATCGCTTATGTGCAAGTAATGTAGCGTCCGAACTGTGTTCGGAATCATAATAAATTGTCTTTACTGTGTTCTAATAGGTGTTTAATTTATAAGATGGAACCTTCTTTAAGGATCTGCCTGCGGACATTCATGGGGTTCGCGTAGTGATACATTGATGCGGAAAAAGGCCTGTGGCAGAGGTGTCGTCAAATTCCAGAGCAATCTCCCGCCGGTTTCATCGGGAGGCTGTACTTCCAGTGTCCATTCTGGTGATATCAGACTTGCCGTAGCCTTAACACAGAGATTTATATTGGTGGCGGATGCCGTATCAAGCGTTGGTGTGGATGCGGCGAACCCAGATGTTGTGTTTGTAATCGATAACAGAGGAGAGCTTTGCAGCGCATCACCGAAGCTGTAAGCTATTCCGTTGAAAATACCGTCCGCATCGGCATCCTGATCAAATGTGCGCAAGCTTACTGGATAAGCAGACAGATACGTTTCCGCCCACTGGTCGTAGGCCTCGGTCGGCGGGGTTATGCTATTGGTGATTGTTAAGTTTGCACCAAAGAAAGAGGTATTGTAGTTAACTCCGCCCGTAAGTGTTCCTATCTGGATTGCATAGACACCTGCATCACTGCCTGGGGCACGTATCAAGGCTCCGCTTAATGTGTCGCTTCCTACCAATCCGTTGCTCTGATAGGTCAGCGATGGGTCTGGATCGCAACAGCCCTTGCTCTGTGCGTTGGCAATAATAGTTAAAGCCTCGTTGTTGACCCAGAAACCGAGTTCTGCATAGGCCGTGGCGTAGTTGCCGATGCCTGTCTGTGAGGCTCGAATAATAGCCTGTCCAGTTCCGACAAGTGTGACCGTGTTTCCCTCGATGGAGAGCACCTCCGGTGTCTGGCTAGTGTATGTTATCGCCCCGCGAGAGGTGGCATATGCTAGTCCAGCAATGTCGAATGCTGGGTATCCATAGTTTTTGTTATCGATGTACTGAATCCATCGCACCTCTTGGCTGCCTATTGTGGCATATACAGAGCCGTTCAAGTAACTTTGTGCCTGAACACCGGCCGCGCCACTCCCACCAGTACCACCATTGCCACCATTGCCACCAATCCCACCAGCCCCACCGGCATAACCAGCATCTGCCAAAGGTCCTCCAGCACCACCAGCACCACCGCCGCCTCCAAGGCCTCCTGTTCCACCAACAGTACTACTACCTGCTGTACCTGTATAAATTGCATTATCATTAATAACGGATCCGCTTCCGTTGGCCCAGATGAATATTCCGAATACACCGCCGCCGCCACCTCCTCCTTCACCACCTGCACCGCCAGCCCCTGCACCGCCTCCACCACCGCCGCCACCGCCAGCTTCATCATCGCCCCAGAACCCGTCGTCGTGCCATCCGCCACCGCTGCCACCACCGCCACCGCTGCCGCCCATGCCTCCATTACCGTCATCACCCTTTCCTGGAATAAATAGTCCTGAACTATACTGGACGACTCCGGGGAATCCATTATCACCACTGACCCGATTTCCCCCAGGTCCTCCGGTAGCTCCGTGTCCTCCGTTCTCACCTTTATAAGGATATCCACCATGCCCTCCATCAAAGTAGAGAGGGCAGTTCAGACAATATCCTCCATTAATAACAGTATACCACTGCCCCGCACGGTCATCCGTTGATACGCATCCACCACGGTGACCACACCAGGAGTTGTATGTGCTTTGGTCGCGACAGCCCTCGCCTCCATAGCCGCCCGCTCCTCCGCTAGCGCCAGCAGTATAAACAGAAACTGTACGTCCGTCAGTAAAAGTGACACCGCCGTTACCTCCGATTCCTCCATGACTACCGTTGCCGCCATCGTAGGATCCACCGTAATTGTTGCCAGCTCCACCTGCACCGCCTAAGTTGCCACCAGTGCCATTAGAACCACCTACTCCAGCTATACCCGAAGTTGCATTTCCTGTGTAGAGCTTGATTTCCTGAATCGTATAGTTGCTGCATCCATTTAAATGGATGCCGTAGACCGACTTGCCGTTGCCGCCCGATGCTCCGACTGGCCCTATCAACGTAAGTGTGAGGTCGCGTAGCAAAAAGCCGCTTTTCGATATGGCAATAAAACCCCGTCGGTAGTTGTTGCCGATACTCCCCTCATCTGCCGTTGTAATGGTTATTGATGTGTTGCCTAATTTTCCGTTATAGTTGGCATTGAATCCGCCCTCGTATCGGTAGTTGTTCTCAATAATAATTATTGCGTTGTGGGTATAGATGCCAGATTGTAGCCACATCTCGTTGTAGGATGAGTTCATTTTGGATATTCCAACTACCAGATTGCATGGGGTGCTGGCCGAATAGCCATTGCCGCTTCCTCCGGGTGCAACGTACAAGATGGAGGCGTGGGACGTTGCCAGACCTAGAGACATCAGACCACAGAAAAAGAAATTCTTCACAAATGAATTTAGGTTTACTAGATTTTTTGCAAGTTTCATGTTTAACCCCTTTTATTATTTGGGTTCTATCAAAAGTTGCAGGCTTCCGCCTTCGTACCTACGGCGTGACAAGTAGCCTGCACCCGTTTTTATTATAATTCAATCCTGCTTCGCTTTTCAAGCTATGCAGGATAAGTCGAGAGATACTGGAATTATATATTTCATATAATTTTGGATATTTGGAGTATATCTCATCTTTTAACTTTACATTTGTTCTCATTGTACGCCTGATATCATAATTATGCAACATTTTTTTTAGGTGTTACTTTAATCCTTGTTTTTTGCTAAAACCATTTTGAGCATATTTCTTCTTTTTCCATATTTCCCGCAGTGTCAGGTTGTAGCTTGAAAAGAGACTGTGTTCTGCATAGCCAAAGGTGAAGAATGGAAAACTGGTTGCGAACCTTTTTCCTTCCAATCAAGAATAAAAGTAAGCTTTTATCACCTTTTGGGTGATAAAGATGAAAAATATAGTTTCGACGACCATCAGTTTTCGGTACTACGGCTCGACACAAACGGTCGATGCTACGGTGCAGTGTATGCAATACAGATGCTAAACTGTAGCGGCGATGGTTCATCTCCGAACAAAACAAGTTTCAACCATAAAAATAAAAATAAAATTTGATGATTTATTTGATTGATTAATCTCATGAGATTGTGTATAACACATAGGGCAAAAGCACAACACAGGAGTTTTGATTATGTCTGCGAAATACAAAAATGAATTTATACAAGCTGTTATGGATGAAGCTCCATATACAGCTCTGACCTTTGATGATGTCACTCTTATTACACAATATGCAGATTTTCTGCCTGATGACGCATCAATAAAAACTAAATTAACAAACAAAATATCACTTAACATCCCTTTCTTAAGTGCTGCGATGGATACTGTTACAGAATCTGAGATGGCAATTGCACTTGCCTGCGAAGGTGGTATTGGTGTTATTCATAAAAACCTTGATATGGATACTCAGGCATCCAAAGTTGGTAAGGTTAAGCACTATTTGAATGGTTTGATTCACGACCCAATTGTGTTTAATGTTGATGATACAATTGATAAGGTTTTGCAAGTGAAGAAAGCAAGAAACTTTGGATTTAGCGGCTTTCCAATTACAGATAACGATGGACGTCTTGCTGGTATCCTTACATCATCCGATATTAAGTATTCCGATAATAATAGTTTGAAGATTAGTGATATCATGACCACCAATGTATTTACAGCTCTACCTGAAACATCTTTAAATGATGCCTACACCATCATGAAAAACGAAAAAATTGGCAAATTACCTCTTGTGGAAGATGGAAAACTGGTTGGATTATATAGTTTTACTGATGTTCAAAATCTTGTTTCAGGTTCTCGCCCTCTACATAATCTTGATAGTAAATTTAGATTAAGAGCAGCGGCTGCAGTTAGTGCAAATGATTTTGAGAGAGTTGAAAGACTCGCATCAGAATATGTTGACGTTATCATTGTTGATAGTGCACATGGTCATTCCAAAGGGATTATGGATATGACTAAGTGGATTAAGAAACATTATCCCGAAATTGAAGTTGTAGCAGGAAACATTTGTACTGGTGAAGCGGCTGTTGATCTTAGAGCAGCTGGTGCAGACGCCGTTAAGGTTGGTATTGGACCTGGTTCGATTTGTACAACCCGTGTTGTATGCGGTGTGGGTGTTCCTCAGCTGACTGCAATTTATAATTGTGCAAAAGCCTTAGAAGGCTCAATTCCAATTGTTGCAGATGGTGGCATTAAACTTTCAGGCGATGTGCCAAAAGCTATTGTTGCCGGGGCAAGTTGTGTTATGCTTGGCTCTCTCCTTGCTGGAACAGATGAAAGTCCTGGAGAAACTATTCTTCATCAGGGGCGTCAATATGTTGTTTATAGAGGAATGGGCAGTCTTGCTTCAATGGCTCAAGGAAAAGGTAGCAGAGAAAGATACTCACAAGCAGATGTTAGCACAGAAGATCTTGTTCCACAGGGGATTGAAGGTCTTGTACCTTATGCAGGTTCAATGAAAAAGGTTATGAATCAACTATGTGGTGGTTTGAAATCTTCATTAGGATATTGCGGTTGTAAAACAATTGAACAGATGCAGTCCAATGGTAAATTCTTAAAAGTTACTGGTTCAGGGCTTAAGGAATCACACCCTCACGATGTAAAAATTACACGAGAGGCTCCAAATTATAGGACTTAAACATGCGTTATGCAGTAGTGTCAGATATTCACGCAAATCTTCAGGCATGGGATGCAGTACTTCTTGATATTAGGGAACAAGATGTTGACTGTATTATATGTCTTGGAGATATTGTTGGTTATGGACCCAATCCTGTTGAGGTTTTGGAGTCTGTTCATAGTAATGTTGATTATATTATTTTAGGCAATCATGATGCAGTTGTCTGTGATAAAATGAGTGCATCCCTGTTTAATGATGATGCTGCAGAAATAATAAATTGGACAAAGACCTCTCTCAATAAAAATGCAGTCTCTCTTTTTAAGAAACTTCCACTTAGCTTAACAGGTAAAAACTTTAGATGTTGTCATGGGGCGTTTGTTTCTCCGGGTAAGTTTGATTATATCTTTACAGAGGAAGATGCCATTGAATCTTTTTCTGAAGTTTCTGAGCAGTTACTGTTTTGTGGTCATACTCATCTACCTGGACTTTTTGTTCTTGGCAATAGTGGTAATCCACACTATCTGGAAGCACAGGATTTTCAACTTGAGAGTTCTAAAAGATATATAGTTAATGTGGGGAGTGTTGGGAACCCTCGTGCAGGGGCACCAGTGGCAACTTATTGTATTTATGATGAAACCATAGGAGATATCTTTTGGCGGAGTGTTAGTTTTGATCTTTATGCATATAAGAAATCGTTAGTTAATCAGGGCTTGCCTGTGGAGACAAGTATGTTCTTGGAATTTGATTCTAGGATTGAGCATGCTCCCATACGAGAACAGATTTCCTTTTCGCCTCCAAAAGAACTCAGCAGGGAAATGCGTCAAACCTTAGATGTGCAAGATATCAATCAGCTAAAATTAAAAGTTCGACATTGGCAGTTTTTTTCAATTATCTTGCTATTTTTGTTTTTACTATCAGCATTGGCGGTACCTTTTATGTTGAAAAAAAATAACAAGGCGATTATAGGCACACAATATTTTATTCCTCTCAATGCAACATCTTCGCCATTTGATAAAAACTTACTGCCCCCTTTTCAATCTGCTACGAACGAGTTTACAGCGAATATTCAGATCGTTCTTGCGAGTACAAAGTTTCAGCAATATTCGTTTTTTAGTCAATCGGACTTGAATGGAATAAAATTTGATTCAGGGAAAAAGGATGCACAAATTCAGATTATCTTTCCTCCGTTTAGTCATATAAAGAAAGACACCAAATTCTGTATGGAAGGTATCTTTAGAAAAAGCCCTGATTTTAAGGGGGATATTTTCTTGAAAGTTTTGATTAGTCGTAGGGGAGAAAAATCATTTGAAACATTTATTACAAAAGCGCCACATCCTAATCAAACACGAGAAGGTGGCTGGATTGTTGCAAAAAGAACTTTTACGGTGGCTGATGATATTGATAAAATTCAGTGTGTTTTATCTGGAACGTTTGAAGGCAGTGTTGAAATCGGTAGCATTGAACTCCAAAAGGTCCCAAATAGCAAAGATTAAAAAAATCTACGAAGGCATGCTTACATTCTTTTTGGACGCCAGAGACGGCGTCCCTCCCAACGGTTTTGAGATTATGTCCACGGCTTAGCTTACGCGACTTAGTCGGAAGCGTACGTCATACGCAACCACTTTCCATATATCACGAACTTCCACCATCGTTTGTTTTATTTCTTTGCTGTTTTTTTGAGATGCGGAGGTATAGGTTCTGTAATTCCCTTTGACCTCATTAGCTTATACATCTTTTCCCAGCATGGTGGACAAAGGTTGCGACCCTTTTCGTCAATTCTAGCATCATCATAATCGGGACTTAGACAACATCTTGGGAATGGACATTTTTTTAGACCTAAGGCAAGAGCTGATGCTTTTAGAGTCTCTTTGTTTACACGCCATTTGTAAAGTTCCAGCTTTGGATTATCCTTTGCATATTTGGTCATGTATGGTGTAACGTAGACAATTCCAGCATTATCCGCAATATTAACCGAGTTTGATATAGAGATTCCAGCTGGTGTTTCTTCCACTAAAGCAACAATAGCCATATTATCTTTGTTCATCTTTTTCAGTTTAGCAAAAAGTATACTTTTGTCTGCAAACTTTTTTGAATATCTGATTTTTGTCACATTTACAGAGATTGGAGGATAAATACTCTTTTCAATCCATGTTTTAGCATATTTAACCGTTTTCTTGTCAACTTTACCAACCCGTACTAGAGTCAGAATCTGGTCTTTTTTATACTCTTTTGCATAGCAATCTGAACTCACTGCCGTACATATTGTTTTTGTTGCAGGTGTTTCACAGACAACCTTCTGTGGAGGTATAGTCTTTTTATCTTTTTTTGTTTCGCCAGTAACTTGCTTATCTTCACCGCTGACTGATACTGCAATTAATACAGCACATAAAAGTAGTAGCTTTTTCATAGATTTTTCCTTGTTCTATTTAAATTTTGAGAAATATTTTATGGTATTTACTAATCCTTGGTCAAGTTTGAAATCTGGCTCCCAACCAAGAATATCTTTTGACATTGAGATGTCAGGCCTGCGACGCTTAGGATCGTCCATTGGTAAATCTTCGTATGTAATTTTGCTAGTACAATTTGGTATCATGTTTACAACCTTTTCTGCAAGTTCCTTTATGGTAAACTCATCAGGATTACCCACGTTAAATACAGGTATATCATTTTTCCAGCCATAATCAGAAAGTTTTGTGCTTAGCTCTGCCTTATCAAAATTCATTATAACTTGAATTGCTTTTATCAAATCATCAACGTATTGAAAACTGCGAGTCTGTGAACCGTCTCCGTAAATAGTTATATCCTTGTTATGGAGAGCTTGCATTATAAAATTGCTTATTACTCGCCCGTCTTTTGGATGCATATTTGGTCCATATGTATTAAAAATTCGAAGCATACGAACATCAACGTTATATTCTCTGGCGTAATCTACACACAACGTTTCGGCACATCTTTTACCTTCATCATAGCAACTTCTGACGCCAATTGTGTTTACGTTACCCCAATATCTTTCATTTTGGGGGTGTACAAGAGGATCACCATAAATTTCTGATGTTGATGAATGAATAACTTTAGCTTTTGTCTTCAGCGCAAGTTCAAGAACATTCATCATCCCTAGAAAAGATGTTTTAATAGTTTCTACGGGATTTTTTTGATAATGAATAGGGGATGCTGGGCATGCAAGATTATAAATTTCATCAAATTGCCCCCAAAATGGTTGTGTTACGTCATGCAGAATAAAGGAAAATCTTGGATTTGAAAGCATATCATAGATATTTGATTTGTTTCCTGTGAAAAGGTTGTCCATTGCTGTAACTTCATTACCTTCGTCCAGCATTTTCTTTGAAAGGTGCGAACCCAAAAAACCGGCACCGCCTGTGATTAATATTTTTTTCATTATTTCCTTGTTATAATTAGCTCTTTATAAAAACATGCTAAAAATAATATCAATTTTAGTCTATGTTTGTAAAGATTTATTTGTGGTGATTACAGTTTTAACCCATTTCTTAATCTAATGGATAGAATAGTTCTAAGTTTTATGGTCTACGCTCATGATAAGATAGTCTATGGACAGTAATAAAAACAAAAGCTCCTCCCTCTTTGTCAGGGCGTAGCCCAACGGGCGAGGACTGATGATTTACTATCAGACAAAGAGCTTGCTCTTTCCTATCCCTCGGAGAGGACTTAGACCTTGACCATAGACCTTAGAACTTTCTCGGAGGTGTCTGAGCTTGCGAGGACGGAGGGGGTCTTTCTCCCATTATTACAAGACAATATTGATTTGCAAACTCTTCCTTTCTAAAAAATACCGCCAGCCGTGTCTGGGCGTAGCTTGAAAAGCGAAGACTGAAGGCATTCCAACCTTTCCCCTTTTCCCTTTTCAATTTCTTTAAAATCGTCCCTGATGACTGAAAAGCGTGTTCAACCAGAAAAACAGGGGCTCGTGAAGTAATTTGTGAATATTTATTGCAAATTGCAGCTATATTGTATATAATAACGGGAAAATTAGTTGTGTTGATTATGAAAAAGGAAAATGAATGAAGTACAAGAGAATTTTATTGAAATTAAGTGGAGAAATCCTGAGGAACAAAGCGAAGGCTCAAAGCATTGACTCAGATGTTTTAACTCAAATGGCTGTTAGAGTTAAAGAACTTGTCGAAAACGATATACAAGTTGGTATAGTTATCGGTGGAGGTAATATATTTCGAGGTTTGAGTGGGGAACAAAAAGGAATTGATAGAACATCTGGAGATTATATGGGGATGATGGCAACCATTATAAATTCTCTTGCTCTTCAAAATGCACTAGAAAAAAATGGTGTTGATACAAGAGTTATGACATCAATTGAAATGAGGCAGGTTGCAGAAACCTTTATACTTAGACGTGCTCTTAGACACTTTGAAAAGGGAAGAGTTCTTATTTTTGGTGGCGGAACCGGGAATCCATATTTCAGCACTGACTCTGCCGCCGCATTGAGAGCAAGTGAAATTCATGCAGATGTTCTTATAAAAGCAACTAAAGTGGACGGTGTATATTCGGCAAACCCTGCAGAAGATAAGTCGGCAACTAAATATCATGAACTTTCTTATACGGAGGCTCTAGTAAAGTCGCTAAAAGTTATGGATGGTGCTGCATTTGCTCTATGTATGGAAAATAAAATTCCAATTGTTGTTTCGAGCTTTTTTGATGGAACATCTTTGCTTGATATAGCAAAAGGTGAAACCGTTGGAACTTTGGTGCATTAAAAATAATTAGTTAGATAGTTAGTTCGTTAGATGTTTAGATAGCGTTGGAAAAGTTCCGCAGGCGGAAAGAATTATGAATGCTAAATGATGAATGGTGGATTAGCTCCTCAGGTATAAATCAATTACGAATTACTAATGACAAATTACAAATGGCGGAATGCCTCTGACGGTATTTGTTTTTGCCGAGCTGGGGCTCAGCGTTCCCATATGACGATCAACGTATTATCGTTGACAGTTTACCCTTTACAGTTTTTGTAACTTAGACCTTAGAACATAGATCTTAGAACTAGAAAAATAGGAGTACTTAAAATGGATATAGATGACATTATCTTGTCGGCAGATGACAAAATGGATAAGTGTGTTGAATTTTTAAAAGAAGAATTCAGCGGAGTGAGAACAGGCAAAGCATCGCCTGCACTTGTAGAAAATATTGAAGTATCATATTATGGAGCAATGACTCGTTTAAAAGAGATGTCAAATATCTCAACACCAGAGACTAGACTTATTGTTATTAGCTCATATGATCCTTCTGTTCTTCCTCAGATTGAAAAAGCAATTCTGGAAGCAAATATTGGTGTAACACCTTTGAATGATGGCAAGGTTATTAGAGTTCCAATTCCGGAACTAGATGAAAAAAGACGTCAGGATCTGGTTAAGGTTACAAAAAGAATGGCTGAAGAAACAAGGGTGTCAATACGTAATGTAAGACGTGAAGCAAATGACATTGCGAAAAAAGCTCAAAAAGATTCAGACATCACAGAGGATGATTTGGAAATGATTCTAAAAGATGTTCAGAAGATGACTGACTCTTCAATTGAAAAAGTTGAGATAGCTTTGAAGTTGAAAGAAGAAGATATTCTTGAAATTTAGACTTGCAAAAAAGATATATATTTAATATGATGGGTAAATATTGATGTTTTTAAGAGCATTTTTGAACAAAATCATATTAGTTTTGGAGTAAATTTATGGCAGACGAAGAAAACAATGGTGCAGTGCCACCTAAGGTAAAGTTAAAGATTAACAAACCTGATGCAGATAATGTTACTGCAAGTGCAGATAGTGGTCCAGCAACAATTAAGATTAAACCAATTAGAAAAGTTGCACCTCAGACCCCTGTAGTTCCTATGGCTGAAGAGTCTATTGGCAAGCCTAAGACACAAACAATTCAGTTGAAAGATCCAGTTGATACATCTGCTGTGAAAGTGGATTTGAAACCTGTGACTAAAAAATCTGAAACATCTAAGATTGCTTTGGATTCTGCTGTTCCAAAACCAATTACAATTAAAAAAGCTCCAGAAGTTAAACAAGCAGTAGCGATTACTCTTCCTCCTCCTCCTGTTCAAGATGCAAAAAGCAAAACATCAAGAATATCTTTGGACTCTGTTATGAGTAGTGTTGAAGAATCAGAAGATCCAGTTGCACCAACTAGTCGTCCTAAAACTGTAAAGTTAAAAAGACCTGTTGTTGCACCAAGGGTTACTTCAGCTGTAGAACCAGGTGAAGAAGGTATCACTCCAACTCGCAAAAAGACAATTAAGACCAGAAGACCAGTTGCGTCAACACCAACTGTTGATTTAACAGCAGAAGAAGGTGGTCCATCTGGTCCTAAGCTAAAGACTGATATGCCGCAAGCAGGCGGTGCGTATATTGCAGATAGATTTGCACATACTGGACGTGTTGCTACTAAAACAGACAGTCCGCATTGGATGTTTGCTGTTGTAGGAATTATTGCATGTGTTCTTTTAGCTGTAACTATATATGTTCAAGTTGCACAATTACCTAATTCTGGGTTAACTTGGGTTGGACAAATCCTGCAAGATCAATTTTAATAAAATGTTTGTTTATGAAAGGAAAATGTTAATATGAGTAAAGTGTTACACGTAGATTCTGCTTCATGGGAAGCCGAAGTGTTGAAAAGCGACGTGCCTGTTTTAGTAGATTTTTCGGCAACTTGGTGTGGCCCTTGTCAGGCTTTGGGTCCTGTTCTGGACGAATTAGCCACAGAAGCAGATGGTAAATTTAAGATAGTAAAAGTTGATGTTGATCAATCTCAAAATTTGGCTGCAAAATTTGGTGTTCGTTCAATTCCTATGTTACTAGTTATGGTAAATGGAGAAGTTAAAGAACAAGCTATTGGCGCCAAGAAAAAAGACGAACTAAAGTTAATGGTTACTAAGTTCGCATAAAAATTTCTAAACTAGAATTCAGAAACGCTATGCTCGTACTCTCTGCTTTGTAGAGAGATACGAGCTATTTTTTTGACTACAATTAATCAATAAAGGGCGATTATGTTTAATAATTATCTTGTCAGATTTTTTTTGAGGATATTGATTCCGGCAACTTTTGGGGTTGCTTTACTTGCGTATAATGTTAGGAATAGTGATGAAGAAGAGAAGAAAGAGCTTATTAAATTTGTTTTGTGGGCTATTCTTATTGGATTTGTTGCGAGCAAATTATCTGTTTGTTTAACTCAATTTGTTAAGGTCCTTTTTCACCCCAGTGAATCAAGATATATATTGAATCATTTCTTTAGGTCAATATCAAATAAATCCTCTTTTGTTGCAATGTTTTTGGCAATGTATCTACTTTTAACAACAAGGTATAAGAATATTGCACACAAGTGTGGAAATGTTTTTGTACCCTCTGTCTCTCTGTTTTTGTTGTTTGTTTATTCATTTTCATGTTTTAACATAATGCAACATATGAGGAGACAGACACCAGGTCAAATTTTTTATAATTCTTTTCTTGTTAGCAAATATTCAACAATACTACTTGTCCTATTTGCATTAACAGCCTTAATTATTTCCCAAAGAAAGATTAAAACTGCAAAACCAGGAAAAGTTCTTAATGTCTACATGTTAGCATATTTTTTGGTGCAGCTTTTGTTTTTTATTGCTCATTTATTTACATCCCCTCGTATGGGATATTCCATCCATTATTTTGTTGATATATGTATTTGTGTTTTTGGAGCATATTTAGCGTATCGTTATCTATCCAGTAAAGAGCTTGAGTATGATTATTCAGAAAGCAAAAATGTAGAGGATGGTATTATGAAAAATGAAGATTCTGATGTAGAACGGCAGAATCCACATAAGGGTAGAAGGTTTCTTTTTGGTTTCTTGATTTCCTCGATTTCTCTTCCTATTATTGCTTGGATTGTGATTGCTTTGACTGATGGTAGTGATATGGCTTTAAATTTGATGATTCCTGTTTCTGTGTTGGGTTTTTTACTTCTTGGCGGCTTTCTATTGCATAGAGACACTAAAAACATCTGGTATATTTTTGGCTTCTTTATTGGCTTGATAGCAGCTCCGCTAATTTTCTTCGGCTCCTGCCTCGCTCTGTTTGCAGGCTCAAGCTGGTAAAAAAAGGTACTAAGATAGAAATATAACAATTTAGTGATTAGAGGTGGTTTCTTGAAAATCCTTTGAATAGGTAAATTGGAATGGTCTCAAGGATTACCCCTCCGTCACGCTACGCGCGCCAGCTCCCCTAAACAGGGCAGGAGCTCTTGCGAACTTGTATTGTTTTTTGATCTGGAACTTGTCTTGCAATTAATGCTTTGAAACTTAAACTCTATGAGTTTGTTAAAATCTTTGGTGTAGTGTTTGAACCAAAGTACTCCTGCCCTGTTTAGGGGAGGTGGCGCGCGCAGCGTGACGGAGGGGTAATTATTGATTCATCATTCGACGTTGAGTGTTCGATGTTGGACGTTCATATATAATCATAAAGGTATATATAAACATGTCAGAAAACCTAAAAAACTTAAAAAGCATGCAAGATTTCAGGAAGAAACTTCGCCATCATTTAACTCCCTCAGAAGCCAAACTATGGACTCTCTTAAAAAGTAAGAGTTTGAATCATATAAAATTTAGGCGTCAATTTAGTGTTGGCAAATATGTTCTTGATTTCTATTGTGCAGAGTCTAAGCTTGCAGTTGAGCTTGATGGAGAGGGGCATTGGCAAGATGTTCAAATTTTGCATGATGAGAAAAGAGAGCAGTTTTTGGAGGAACAAGGTATTCGAGTCTTAAGGTTTGAGAATCGGGTTGTTTGGGAAAATCCTGAATGGTTGTTGAGTGATATTGAGAAGAATTTGGGTTGATTTTGTTTTACCCCTCCGTATAAAGTTCTAAATTCTGAGTTGCACTTCATTTTCGGGCAAGCTATGACCAACACAGTAGTTGGCAGGATTACCCCTCCGTCACGCTACGCGCGCCACCTCCCCTAAGTCAGGGCAGGAGTACTTTGGATCGAACACTAGGCCAAGAGTTTTGAAATACTCTTTGGATTATTTTTGCAAAGTATTAATTGCAACACAAGCTCTAAATCTAAACAATCATACAAGATCCAAAGTACTCCTGCCCTGTTTAGGGGAGGTGGCCGAGGTACGAAGACGGAGGGGTAATCCTTCCCTTCATCATTGGATATTTAATGTTGGCTATTGGATCGTTCACACACAAAAAAAGCTGCAATTTTCATTGCAGCTTTTTTCTTGTTTTTATTTTATTAAAAACTATTCAGTTTCAGTTGTATCATCTACATCATCATCACTAGCTTCCTCAGTGCTTGTTTCAGCATTAGGAGTTTCTTCAGGAGTAACTTCAGCTGTATCAACAACTGCACCTTCACCATTTTCAGTTCCTTCAGCAGAAGCTTCACCATCTTCTGGTGTTTCTTCCAATTCAGGTTCTGGTGTAAATGTTGATGTTGCAGCCACCTTGTCGCCTTCGTTTAGGTTGATAAGTGTAACACCCTGTGCATATCTTCCAACAAGTGAGATTGATTCAACACCTGTTCGAACCATCTTACCATTAAGAGTAAGAAGCATTAACGCATCATCATCTTTAACAACATGGGCAGAAACAACCTTGCCGTTACGCTCGGAAGTCTTGATGGCAATAAGTCCTTGTCCACCTCTACCTTGTGCTCTGTAGTCTTCGAATTTACTTCGTTTACCAAAACCATTCTCACAGCAGAACAGAACATTTGCGTCATCATCTACAATAACCATAGATTTCACAATGTCATCTTCTTTCAGCCTTATGCCTCTGACACCTCTAGATACACGACCAACTTCGCGAGCCTGGTCTTCATGGAAACGTATACTCTTTCCATTTCTAGTTGCAAGCATAATGTCTTTAGTGCCATCAGTAATTTCAATGCCGATGAGTGTGTCACCTTCATCAAGGTTGATTGAGTTAACACCTTTTTGTCTGATGTTTTTGTATCTACTCAAACGAGATTTTTTGACAACACCTCGTTCGGTTGCCATAACCATGAAGTGTTCATCATCAAACTCTTTGACTGATAGTGTTTTCGTGATTGTTTCATCTTCCTGCAAATTAAGCAGGTTTATGATTGCACGACCTTTTGATGTCCGTGAGGCTTCAGGAATTCTATAAACCTTCAACCAGTATCCACGACCAGTTTGAGTAAAGAACATCATTGTGTCATGGGTATTTGCAACAAAGAGTTGTTCAACATTGTCGTCTTCATTGGTTGACATTCCCAAAACACCTTTGCCGCCACGTCTCTGTTCTTTGAATGTATTGATTGGTACTCGACTGATATAACCATTATCTGTAATAGTTATTATGCATGGCTTGTCTTCAATCAAATCTTCAAAATCAATATCTCCATCCCAAGGTTCAATTGATGTTCTACGTTCGTCACCATATTTGGCTTTCATCTCAACAAGATCTTCTTTGATGATGTCGTAGATTTTGGATGGATTTGCAAGAAGATCTTTGTAGTAGTTAACCTTAATCATTAACTCATTATATTCATCTTCAACTTTTTCTCGTTCCATACCTGTTAATTGATATAGACGCATTTCAAGAATTGTCTTTGATTGTACATCTGAAAAACCAAAACGCTCGATAATTCTTTCGCGAGCTTCATCTCTGTTTTTAGATGCTCTAATTAATTTTACAAGTTCATCCATGTTGTCAAGAGCAACCTTGAAACCATCAAGAATATGAGCACGTTCTTCTGCTTTACGCAGGTCAAACTTTGTTCTTCTTGTAATAACTTCAAAACGATGATCTGTGTAGCATTTGATGTATTGCTTTAGATTCAGTCTTTTTGGTCTACCGTTATCAATTGCAAGAACGTTAGCAGCAAATGTTGTCTGAAGCTGTGTGTGCTTGTATAACTGATTCAAAACCACCTCTGCCATTGCTTTACGTTTTAGCTCAATAACAACACGAATGCCATCTTTGTTTGATTCATCTCTGATATCTGAAATACCTTCAATGATTTTTTCATGTACAAGATGAGCAATGGCTTCAATCATTTTGGCCTTGTTCACTGTGTATGGAACTTCAGTGATTATAATTCTCTCACGACCGCTTGAGAGCTCTTCAGTTGTCGCTCTACCCCTGACTCTAATATGACCTCTGCCATATTTATATGTATCATATATGGGCTTTGTACCACATATTATGCCACCAGTAGGAAAGTCAGGTCCCTTTACAAACTGCATCAGATCTTCAACCTGGCAATTTGGATTATCAATCTGATAGGTAATTGCATCTGCAAGTTCGTTGAGGTTGTGTGGAGGCACATTTGTTGCCATACCAACAGCAATACCTGTTGAACCATTTAAAAATAGATTTGGAAGTTTTGCAGGGAGTACCAGTGGTTGTACCAGTGACTCGTCATAGTTTGGACCAAACTCAACAGTATCTTTGTCAAGATCCTCCAATAAATCTTCTGCCATCTTCTGCATTCTGATTTCTGTATATCTCATAGCAGCAGCACTATCACCATCAATTGAACCAAAGTTGCCCTGACCGTCAATCAGTTGATACCTCATTGAGAATTCCTGAGCCATACGAACCGCTGTTTCATAAACAGCCGTGTCGCCATGTGGATGGTACTTACCAATTACGTCACCAACAATACGAGCAGATTTTTTGTAAGCTTTGTTGTGGTAGTTTGACAAATCCTTCATTGCAAACAGCACACGTCTATGAACTGGTTTTAAACCATCTCTTACGTCTGGTAGCGCTCTACCAATAATCACACTCATTGAATAATCAATGTATGAAACGCGCATCTCGTCTTCGATATTAATATTATCGATGACCGGTAAAATGTTGTTTTCTTGTTCTTCCATTATTTTTTCCTAAATATCAATGTTTCTTGCATAAAGTGCATTTTCTTCAATAAACTGCTTTCTTGGCGCAACTTCATCTCCCATAAGTGTCACAAACATATCATCTGCGGCATTTTTGTTTTCCAGGGAGACCCTGAGCATTTTTCTCTTTTCCGGATCCATTGTCGTATCATACAACTGCTCCGGATTCATTTCGCCAAGACCTTTATATCTTTGAACATTTATGCCTTTTCGACCTAATGTTCTTACCGTTTCAAGCAGCATTGGCAGAGAGTAAACAGGTAGTTTGTTGTCTTTGGAATCAGATGCAAAACCTTTTGGTTTGTCTTCTACAAACACGTAATCATCCATTGTTAATCCAAACACTGCTAGTTTTTCAAAATGTTTTGTAATTGTATTGGCAAAGAATAACTCTTCCCATTCAAAAACGGTTTGTTCATTTTCTGGCAGAGAACTATCAAACTTCTCATTGAGGTCTCGCAATTCTTCATCTGTATAGAGATAGTACTCTTTTACTTCACCAAGAGTCTCGCTTGTTGCCTTATATTTAGGCAAGCACTTTGTCTCTTCATTGTACAACTTCAAAAATTCAGCAAGCATTATTTTCTTTCTGCTCAAGTTTTTTGCAGTCTGTTCAAGTTTAATTACAATATTGAGAATTTCTTTCAAATCATCTCCTACAACCTCAATGTCTGAAGATACTGACTTGTATGTTAAATCGGATGTTCCGAAGTTTAGCAGTTTTTCTGTGAGCTGACCTTCTGATTCAAGATACTCTTCTTGCTTACCTTTAGAAATCTTGTATAGAGGTGGCTGAGCTAGATAAATGTAGCCACGCTCAAGCAATTCAGGCATTTGTCTGTAAAAGAATGTCAACAGTAGTGTTCTGATATGAGCACCATCAACATCGGCATCTGTCATGATAATGATTTTGTGGTATCTAATCTTTTCTGCCTGAAAATCATCTGCACCAATACCGGCACCAATGGCAGTAATCAGCGTTCTGATTTCACGGTTATTTAAAATCTTATCAAGTCTTGCCTTTTCAACGTTTATAACTTTACCACGTAATGGAAGAATGGCTTGAAACTCTCTGTTTCTGCCTTGTTTTGCAGAACCACCCGCACTGTCTCCTTCCACTATGTACAATTCGCACTTCTCTGGATCTCTTTCCGAACAGTCAGCAAGTTTACCTGGTAGAGCAGCACTATCAAGGGCTCCTTTACGACGAGTAAGATCTCTAGCTTTTCTCGCAGCATCTCTTGCTCTGGCGGCAAGTACTGATTTGTTAATTATATCTTTTGCAACAGATGGATTTTCTTCCAGATATCTTGAAAGTTCCTCGTTAACAATGGTTTCAACAATTCCTTGAAGTTCGCTGTTACCAAGTTTTGTCTTTGTCTGTCCTTCAAACTGTGGGCTTGGAAGCTTCACACTAACAATAGCATTTAACCCCTCGCGAATATCTTCGCCAGACATCGTCTCTTTGTCTTTTAAAAGTTTTGCACCTTTGGCGTAAGAGTTAAAGGTTCTTGTAAGAGCAGACCTGAAACCACTAAGATGAGTGCCACCTTCAATTGTGTTTATGTTATTTGCAAAAGTTGCAATATTTTCGGAGTAAGAATTTTCCGCATACTGCATGGCAATTTCCACAGAAACACTATCACGCTCTTTTTCAAAATAGATAACTTCCGCATTTAAAGGCTTCTGTTTTTGAACTCTATGCTTAACAAATTCAACGATACCGCCTTCATAGCAAAACAGCTCTGAGCGCTCAGCTTCATCCATTGTTAGCGTAATACGAATACCTTTGTTAAGGTACGCTAGCTCTCTTAATCTGTTTTCAAGAATATCCCAGTTATATTGCATTGTTTGAAAAATTGTTGAATCCGGATAAAATGTTACTTGTGTTCCAGTTTCTTTTGCTTTGCCGATGACCGTAAGTTTTGTAACAGGTGTTCCCTTTTCGAAACGCTGATGGTGAATCTTCCCATCACGGCGAACTTCAACCTCAAACCATTCACTTAGTGCGTTTACACATGAAACACCTACACCGTGTAATCCGCCTGAAACCTTGTAGGAATCATTATTAAATTTGCCACCGGCATGTAATGTTGTAAGAACAACTTCTACAGCTGGTTTTTTTTCAATTGGATGCATGTCAACAGGAATGCCTCGACCATTATCTTTAACAGTCACAGATCCATCTGCATTAACTCTAACTGAAATATCTGAACAGTAACCAGCCAAAGCTTCATCGATACTGTTGTCAACCGCTTCATACACACAGTGATGTAAGCCACGTTCCGTTGTATCGCCAATATACATGGCGGGTCTCAGCCTTACGGCCTCTAGACCTTCAAGAACTGTGATGTTGGACGCATCATATTCTTCGTGTTTTTTTTCTGTCGTCATAAAAGAAAATACTCCCTATTTTGTAGTTGATATGACCTATAAAATCGCTAAATTTTCAAACGTAATATAAAAACTATTTTTTCATTACTTATTTATATAATATAATACCAAAATTATTATTTTTATTCAATAAATAACCTCAAAAAAATGCTCTTTTCTTTGTCTTTTTTCAACCTGTTTTACGTTACTGACTAAAGAAAGTAAAAATTAAAAATTTTAAGTTGAAAATTGTGGAAAATCTGTTGATTTATCTAATGCTTCAGAACCTTAGTAAAAGAGTTTTATCTGTAGATTTCGTAGATTAAAAAGATTAAGAAAGAGGTATAGCCACGAAAAGGCATAGGGTGGCATAGCCGCAACCAAACGAAGTCATCTGCAGATTAACGCAGAGAAGAATACAAATAGGTCAAGAACGTCCAACATCGAACGTTCAACATCGAATTATGAATCAAACAATTGCTTTGCAATTG
>Ga0307987_1000205_pt1 | contig 37086 bp, 30 predicted proteins | sample EllFjometagen181_FD_203157 | JGI IMG/M metagenome (GOLD analysis project Ga0307987, IMG submission 203157) | Marine microbial communities from Ellis Fjord, Antarctic Ocean - #181 | ecosystem: Environmental > Aquatic > Marine > Unclassified | place: Southern Ocean | collected 2014-10-08 | reverse complement strand
ATGGGCGACCATGCGGGAAAAAGCATCTTTGGCCCTTCGGCTGAAGGGCTGGGGATCATGCTTTCTCCCACCGGTTTCCGGCGCATCAATGCCCACCAGCCGTACCATAAGCGTCAGCCCAGCCCCGGATACTTTCAGGGAATCGCCATCATAGATTTTGACAGCTTTGAATAAAATGCCATCCTTGGCTTCCCTGGAAAGACCTTGGTACCTGGTACCATCTTCCCGAAACTGCTCCACTGGAACTCCCGAGGTGGAAGGGGCCACATTGCTGTAATGTCTGATACCCTGTTTGTCTTTCCAGGAATAAATCCCACCGGCCCCCAGGCAAACGGCAAGCCCGCCGGCCCAGACAAAAGCAATTAACAGATATTTTATTATTTTATTCTGAAGTCCGGTCATGCACCCTCCCAAGGCTCCGGCGAAACCACACCATCCCCTGGAAGCGGCACTGAAACAAATACCAATATACACACCAGGAAAAACAGAAAATTTCATCCGGGCCATTTCCTTGCACTCGACAGGCTGTTACGGAATGCATGCTTTCACGAGTCAAGCCACAACATATCGGGAAACATCGGTTTTGAAAATACTATATATGGAAACTCTTTAAATAAATTCTTAGTTCTGTAACAGCCTGTCGATGATCAAAGTTGTAAGTTTAGGAACACAAACTTATTAACCTGAGCAAAGATAATAATTTATTTTGGTATAAGAGCAAGATGCATCACACGAGTAATAGTGACTGTTCCTTTGAGTTTGCATTAAATAATGGGCATCCTTCATATGACCATAGAAATACTTTACAGTTTTTGGAGAAAAAGTTCCTGCACATGGAGAATGTTCTAAAAAAGTGTAAAGTAGTTTTGAAGGATGCCAAATAATGTTCAGGTTATTTAGTTTCTATTCCTTAATTTTGCAAACCTGCCCCATTTTTGGTCTTTGATCATCAAGTTGCAACGATCAACTCTTCCAGAGAAGCTCCCCGGTCTTTTCCGTGCCATACCCTCCAAGGGCAGCCACCCGCTTTTTAAATTGCGGGGTGCCAATGGTATTTAACAGCACCTGCACCTTGTCCGTGGCAATAAACCGATCCGGGATCACCAGATCATAGGATTCAGTGATCACCGGAATAAAGTCCAGATCCAGAGCCTTTGCCGCGGCATAGATGCCAAGACCGACATCTGATCGACCGGACAGAACCGCCACAGCCACGGACATGTGGGTATACTCTTCGTTAGTATACCCCTTGATCTGATCCCGGGTGAGGCCCAGCTTTTCAAGTTGGTAATCAAACAGTATCCGGGTGCCGGAACCGGGCTGACGATTGATGAAAAAAAGCGATTTTTCCGCCACATCTGAAAGCCCTTTAATACCTTGGGGATTGCCCTTGGGGACAATCAAACCCTGCTCTCTCATCACAAGATTGATGAGATGCACCTTGGTATCTGGGAGATATTTCTGGATATAAGAAATGTTATATGAGCCATCCTCCGGGGAGAGCAGATGGGCACCACCCATGTGACAGGCGCCCTTTTTAATGGCCATGAGTCCCCCCATGCTGCCCACATGGCTTGAGGAGATGCTCACTCCGGGATTGGTACGCCGGATGTGATCGGCCAGGACATCCAGTGTGTTGTCATGGGAACCGGTGATCACCACCGTATTTTTAATGGATGCCAGGGGCCGCAACAGCTCGGCCATCACCGTTTCTCCTTCGGCAAGGCCCTCCACATGGGTGGGAATACGGATAATACCGTCGGCTTCAGTGATGGTGGTGATGCTGCCAGCCCCCCGGGGAAGCTGGGAGGCAATTAATCGGTCATCCACTGCACCGATCTTCACCCGCAAAAATTCTTCCATGCCAAGTTTAGACGCCATCTTCCGGGCGGGCTGCACCTCAATAAGATCCCGATCCATGGAGCCCCGTCCCTGCATTTGCAATAACAGAGGACCGGCCAATTGCTCAAAGGCCACAATGGCGGACACCGGATACCCGGGAATACCGAACACCGGCTTGTTGTTCACCCGGCCAAAAAGCACAGGCTTACCCGGCATCATGGTGACCCCATGGACAAACACCTCACCCAGGGTGGAGATCACGGGCCGGGCAAAGTCCATGGAACCGGCCGAAGAGCCGCCAATGATCATGATCATGTCGTAATCGGATTGTGTGGCCTCATCCACCGCCGTGGTGATCCATTCCAGTTTATCCTCCACCATGGGGCGGCTTTCGGGCTGGCAGCCATACTCTTTGCACAGGGAAAGCAGCACGGAAGAGTTGGATTCAATGACATCCCCCGGGGTAAGACCCTTGTCCCGGGCTGTCTCCCATGTCACCAGCTCATTGCCCGTGGGAATGATCATCACCTTGGGTTGTTTGCGAACCTTGACGGAAAATACCCCTCCGGCAATCAGTGCCCCCACAGAATAAGGGGTAATTCGATGCCCCCGGGGAAACAGAAGCTCCGTGGCGACAATATCCTCCCCCATTTTTCTGACGTTCTGCCAGGGAAATGCCGGGGCTTCAATCTCCACCAGATTCTCATCCAGGGTCTGGACATTCTCAATCATGATCACTGCATTGCTGCCTTCTGGCATCACATGGCCGGTGTTGATCCAGAACATATCTTTACCAGGCACCAGGCACCGGGGGGACTCTTCACTGGCACCAAAGGTGCTAATTGCATCAACGGCAATGCCATCCATGGCAGCGGCATGGAAATTGGGGGAAGAGAGCCCGGCCACGGCAGGCTCAGCCAGAACCCGTCCCAGGGCATCACAGGAGTTGATCTCATCCCACTGAACCTTCCCGCTGGGGGGAAAGGCATCAAAGAGAATGTTCTTTGCCGTTTCAACGGACTTCATATCCAGGTATACATTTCGTTTTACAGTCATTTTTTCTCTCTACGTTTATTGGGAACATGCCCTGGCAGGCAGGCATACAAATTAAAGAACAGAATTAATAACCCCATGGATGACTCTGTTTATTTAGTACTGATTTGTGAATTGTAGATACAGTATGATGTATTTCAAACCATCTAATACCATAATATACTGTGTGTGCCTTTTTCAAAAATCAACTAAATCAACAGCTTCATGGATCATCGCAAATGGGCATCCGGGAACCTCAAAGGTGCCAACCTTATGGGTGTAACCCCATTAAAATATCATCAAGCCCCCCATCACATGGGCAATACCTTTACCATGGTGTCTTTTTCCAGTCCTTCCACATTTTCACCGATTTCAAGGAGGGCCCGGGCCATGACCATGGTGCGGATAAGACCGGATTTCCCCAGCACCGGGGCTGCATATAATTTACCCTCTTTCTCCTGTAAGTCCACCCGGATAAAATCCGTGCGTCCCTGGGCCGAGGCCACATTGCGGGTAAGAATGGCAGGTATGACAAGGCCTTTATCAGCCCAGTCCTGTTTCCCCATGAGTTTTTTCAAAAAAGGCAATACCACCACCTTGAACACCACCATGGCAGACACCACATGCCCGGGAAGACCCCACACCGGTTTATTTCCAGAACGGGCCAAAATGGTGGGTTTGCCCGGACTGATGGAAATACCGTGGAGCAGAAGTTCTGTTTCCGGAAGATCAGAGAGGACATCCACCGTAAAATCCCTCATTCCCACAGAACTGCCACCGGAAATAAGCACCATGTCCGCCTGTGCGACAGCCTGGCTACAGGCATCAAAAAGATCATCTCTGCTGTCCTTGACAATGCCCATTTGAAGGGGAATGGCCCCGGCTTCCTGGATAAGAGCTGCCAGGGTGTGGGAGTTCATGTCCCGGATTTTACCAGAGACCGGGGTCTCCTCCACAGGCACAATTTCATCTCCTGTGGAGATAATGGCCACGGTGGGGCGCTGAAACACCTGTATATCCGTCATACCAAGGGCTGCCAGCACACCGCTCTCCTGGGGACGAATCCGGGTTCCGGCCTTTATAATCTCCTGACCCTGGCGATAATCTTCAGCCCGGTCCACCACATGCTGCAAAGGAGCTACGCTTTTATAAATCTCCACGGTGGCTTCATCAACGGGCTCGCTGTGCTCCACCATGACCACACTGTCTGCCCCGTCAGGCAGCATACCACCGGTGGAAATGGGAGCAGCTTCATCCGAAGCCAGTGAAAAAGACGGGGTTTCACCCATGGCAATGGTACTGGCTATCCGCAGCCAGGCAGGATTAGCCTCTGACGCACCAAAGGTGGCCCCGGAATGTACGGCATAGCCATCCATGGTGGATCGACGGAAACTCGGCAAATCCTGATCTGCAACAATATCCTGTCCCAATATCCGTGTGGATGCCCCATTCAGGGGTACCGTTTCCAGGGGCATGGCCAGAAAACCCGGGGCCAGCCCCATCACCTGCTCCAGCCCCATTACCTTAAAAAAATGGTTCATTTTAAGGCCTCGGCAATGCGAATCATTGCCTTTTCCACATTTTCACGGCTGTTAAAGGCACTGATACGGATGTAGCCCCGACCGCAACTGCCAAACCCGGCACCGGGGGTGCACACCACGCCAGCCTTGGAGAGCAACAGATCAAAAAACTCCCAGGAATCCCGGCCCTGACCGTCAATCCATATGTAAGGAGAGTTATCGCCCCCCACAAAGGTAAATCCAAGTTCCCCCATGGCAATGCGGATGAGCTCGGCATTTTTCAGATAGTAGGAGACCAAGGCCTTGACCTGGATCTGTCCCTCCTGGGAATACACCGCTTCCACGGCCTTTTGCACAGGATAAGAAACCCCGTTGAACTTGGTGCAGTGACGTCGGTTCCACATGGCATGTAAGGAGACTTTCTCTCCGGCCTCGTCATAGACCATGCACGCCTTGGGTACCACGGTATAGGCACATCGGGTACCGGTGAATCCAGCTGTTTTGGAAAAACTTCTGAACTCCACAGCCACCTCTTTTGCCCCTTCAATCTCATAGATGGAGTGGGGCAGTTCCTCATCCCGGATAAAGGCTTCATAGGCGGCATCAAAGAGGATCAATGCCTTATTTTCCCGGGCATAATCCACCCATTTTTTAAGGCCTGCCTTGGTGATGGTGGTTCCGGTGGGGTTGTTGGGAAAGCACAGATAGATCAAATCCACAGGCTCTTTGGGAAGCTCTGGAAGAAAATCATTCTCCCGGGTGCAATCAAGATAAACAATGCCCTGGTACCTGCCGTCTTCAAAGATGCCGGTACGGCCTGCCATGACATTGGTATCCAGATATACAGGGTACACCGGATCTGGAATGGCAATTTTAATATCCTGGGCAAACAGTTCCTGAAAGTTACCGCAGTCACACTTGGCACCATCACTGACAAAAATTTCATCAGCGGCAATGTCTGCCCCACGGCTGTTGAAATCAAACTTGGCAATTTTTTCCCGGAGAAAAGCGTACCCTTGTTCTGGTCCATACCCCCGGAAAGTGGCATCATCTGCCATCTCATCTACGCCTTTGTGAAAGCCTTCAATGCAGGCATGGGGCAGTGCCCGGGTCACATCTCCGATACCAAGACGGATTACTTCTTTATCGGGATTTTCATTCTGGTAGGCTGCCACTCGTTTGGCAATGTCTGAAAAAAGGTAAGAGGCCTTTAATTTATCGAAATGTTTGTTTGCTCGTATCATGTCATATTCCTGAATTTTTATATTTTAATCGGTATTATCAGATAAAACTATCTCGACATACCTTAAAGAGGGCTATAAATTCCTCAACAGTGAGGGTTTCTGCCCGGCGGACAGGATCAATTTCTGCCTCTTCCAGGGCCTGGGCTGCCTGGGTGGTATCAATACCCAGTTCGGCCCCGGCCAGGGAGTTTCTAAGGGTTTTCCGCCGTTTGGAAAAAGCGGCCTTAATCACCCGGAACAGGTACGTTTCCTGATCCGGTGGAAACTGGATGGTATCAAAAAAGTCAACGGCCACCACCCGGGATTCCACTGCGGGTTTAGGAAAAAAGAGCTGTCCCTTTACATCAGCCACAGTGGACACCTGGGAACAATATTGCATCACAACAGAAAGACGTCCATAATCCCGCCCCCCCGGGGGTGCCACAATTCGCTGGGCCAACTCCTTTTGAAACATCAGGACGGCACGGGGGATAATATCTCTATTTTCCACCAGCTGTAAAAGCACTTGGGAGGAGATATTGTAAGGCAAATTCCCAATGACCAGAAGTTTACCGTCTCCGGCCAAGTCCCTGATATCCACCTTAAAAATATCTTCATTTATAAGGGTCACGTTATCCACCCCAGCCTGTTCCAACTCCCCTGTTATCAAGGGGATCAGGCGGGCATCCTTTTCAACGGCATATACCTTTGCTGCCTGTTTGGCAATGTGGACGGTGAGTGCCCCCAGCCCTGGCCCGATCTCCAACACCGTATCCTCTTTATTGATACCGGCACGCTGGACAATCATGGCCGCTGCCTGGGGATCTGCCAGAAAGTTCTGTCCCAGCTCTTTTTTGGCAAACAGGTTGGATGATTTTAAAAGTACTCCTGGAAAGGTCGTCATATTGTCTTTTTCTCCACACGTTCACTGATGGCCGCCCATGGAATACCCCGTAAGGCATGGCTATAATGCAACCACATAATTCAACTTTAAATTCTAAATTCAGCATCCTTCAGAAGTACTTTACACTTTCTTAGAGCATTCCCCATTTGCAGGATCTTTTTCCCAAAAAACTGTAAAGCACCTTTGGACTCATATGAAGAATGCCCTAATTTCCGGTTGGAATCAAGCCACAAAAGGGGGTAATTCCGCCTTGTCCAATTCAGGACATACAAGCTTGATTCTGAAAAACATAAACCATCACTTGACTTTCATTTTTACTACAGTAATGATGGTAGTAATGATATTTATGGTACCTTCTGCAATCGTTGTGGATGTTCTCCTCAACCTGCCCCCCTTAAATTGTCTGTACGCCTCATCCTCCAGTGCTGAAAATGCAATAGAACACACATCCAGTACCATGCACACATATCACTCGATGATCAAGTTTAATCAACAAGGGAAAGGAAACTTACCATGTCCCCGCTATATTTTCAACCAAAGGGTTCATGCCCCTGTTCCATTTTCCAGCCCCTCAACTCCTCTGGAGGACGCCATGGCACAAGACCAGACAACACAGATCCTTGTGTGGGAAACCATCATCAAAACCATCATGAAACGCCTTGATATCCCCTCACGAAGTGAAATAAACCACCTAAATGCAAAGCTTGACAGACTGGAAAAAGTACTCTATCAAAAACAATCTGGAAATGGTTTTCCCATGGATGAGGCAGCCCATAAAATGCCCCCCAGAAGTAAGATCGCTTCCACTGTTGTTCTGGGAATTATATCAACTCATCCCAACGGAACCGATTTTAAAACCATCAAGGAAAAAACCGGATTCAATGACAAAAAATTGCGAAATATCATCTTTCGTCTGGATAGGACAAACAAAATAAAAAGGATAAAACGTGGCGTCTACAAAAAAACATAGCACTCCCAAAAAACCAGGGGGTGACATCCCCCGGGATGAGAACAATCCAGGAATCAAACCAGGGGATTCCCTGCTAAACTACACCGTTGTTCAAATGGAAGCCCTGGAGGATATTGATGGGGTTTTTTACCTGTTGGAACACACCCCCACCGGTGCCAGACATATCCATATCAGCAACAAAGATAAAGAAAACACCTTTGGGGTGGCTTTTCGAACGGTTCCCACCGATTCCACCGGCGTTGCCCACATACTTGAACACACGGTGTTGTGCGGATCAGAACAGTTCAATGTCAGAGACCCCTTCTTTTCCATGCTCAAACGGGGATTGTCCACATTTATGAATGCCTTCACGGCATCGGACTGGACCATGTACCCTTTTTCCACCCAGAACCAGAAAGATTATTATAATCTCATGTCTGTGTATCTGGATGCGGCCTTTTTTCCCCATATTGATGAACTCAGTTTCAAGCAGGAAGGCCATCGTCTGGAAACCGTGGTGTCGGAAACTGGAGACACCACCCTGGAATACAAAGGGGTGGTATACAATGAGATGAAAGGGGCTATGTCCTCCCCGGGTCAGATCATGGGTAGGGCATTGATGCAGGCCCTTTATCCTGACACCACCTATAATTTCAACTCCGGTGGAGAGCCATCGGAAATACCCACCCTGACCCATGAAGCGCTCAAGGCCTTCCATGCCAGGTACTATCATCCCTCCAATGCCTATTTCTATACCTATGGAAATCTTCCCCTGGAGGATCACCTTCAATTTATCCAGGACAAGGTGCTTAACCGTTTCTCCCGCATTAATCCAGATTCTGCCGTAAACTGCCAGCCCCGGTGGCAAGAACCAAGGGAATTCACCGCCCGGTATCCGTTATCTGCGGACGAGACACCGGATAAAAAATACCAGGCCAGCGTGGCCTGGCTCACCAAGGATATCCAGGACTCCTATGAGGTTCTTATTGCTTCGGTTCTGGAAGAAATTCTATTGGGCAATGCCTCCTCCCCGTTAAGACAGAAACTCATTGACTCAGGGGTTGGAACCGCATTGAGTGATGCCAGTGGATTTGATCTGGACCTGCGGGATACCATGTTCGCCTGTGGACTCAAGGAGATTGAAAAATCCGGTGTTAAAAAGGTGGAAACCCTTGTACTGGAAACATTGGAGGAGATCGTCCAAAAGGGCATTGACCCCAGGTCCGTGGCATCGGCCATCCACCAGATGGAATTCCATAAAAAAGAGATGACCAACACCCCCTACCCCTTTGGTATCAAGCTGCTTCTGACCTTTGCAGGGCCATGGATACATGAGGGGAACCCCGTGTCCTGCCTGAACCTGAATGAGGATCTCGCCCGGCTCAAGGAAGAGGTAAAACAAAAAGGGTTTCTGGAGGGTAAAATCAGGGAATACTTTCTTGATAATCCCCACAGAGTGCTCTTCACCCTGGCTCCGGACACGAGAATGGAAGCAGAAGAAGAGAAAAGAATTCAGGGAGAACTTGCCGAAATACAGACCCACCTGACCCCGGAAGCGCTGGACAAAATCAACACCGATGCGGCCCTGCTCAAAGAACTCCAGGAGACCGATGAAGATCTGTCTGTTCTACCCACCCTGGCGCTTACAGATATCCCCCCGGACACGGAGATAATCCGTCCTGACAGTATCAGCGCCACCACATCTGCCACCTGTTACAACAAGGCCACATCGGACATTCTCTACTTTACTTGTCCCATGGTGCCCACAGATCTGCCGGAGTCCCTCCTTCCCCTGGTCCCCTTTTTCTGCATGGCCTTTACCGGCACAGGAACGGTGAAACGGGACTATGCCGATCTTGCAGCTCTCATGGATCTTTACACCGGCGGCATCGGCCTTTCCGCCTTTTCCGGCAGTGGGTTTAATGATGACGGGAAGCTTGTCACCTTTATGTCCCTCCAGGGCAAGTCCTTGAACCATAACATTGACAATATGTTTGACATCATTGCCGAGTTGGTGTCCGGTGTGAGTTTTAAGGATATCACCCGATTAAAGAGCCTGCTCTTTCAGTACAGGGCAGGATTGGAATCCTCCATTGTGGGCAATGGCCATAGATATGCCATGTCCCTGGCTGGCCGAAATTTCAGCCCGGCCGCGGCCCTGGGGGAAATGTGGCACGGCATTTCCCAGTTTCAGTTCATCAAATCCCTTGCCGAAAAAATAGAGGATACAAAAGAGGGACAGGCCCACCTGGAACAACTCGCCTGTGATCTTGACACCATGGTTAAATGTCTTTTCAAACGGGAAAATCTCTCCCCAGCCATTGTGGGGGATACGGAAGGCCTGGAGTGCGGAGATAAAAATATTGCCCGACTGCTCACCCTTATGCCAGAAGGAGACACAAAGGAAACGCAACCTATCAACATTCCCGTAAAAAATGAATTCCCCAGGGAAGGATGGAGCACCAGCACCTCAGTGTCCTTTGTGGCCCAGGCCTTTACCACCGTACGCATGGGCCATGAGGATGCCCCCTGCCTTTGTGTCATTGCCAAACTTTTGCGATCCATGTATCTTCACCGGGAGATCAGGGAAAAGGGGGGGGCCTACGGAGGCTTTGCCGTTTACAGCCCGGAGGAAGGGACTTTTTCCTTTGGCTCCTACCGGGACCCCAACATTGAAAGAACCCTGGAGGTGTATGCCAATGCCTGTGAGTTCATCACCGGCGATGTGGTAAGCGATGAGGATGTCAAAGAGGCTATTTTGCAGATGTGCTCGGAAATTGACAAACCGGAAACACCGGGACCGGCCTCCATAAAGGCTTTTTACCGGGATAAGGTCGGCCTCACCGATGAGACAAGGCAAAAATTTAAAAAAGCACTCCTGGCCGTGGATAAGCAACAGGTGGCTATGGTTGCCCGGAAATATTTTAAAGCAGATGATGGAAATAAAGGAACCGCCGTCATCTCCAGCCGAGAAAAGCTGGAGGCTGCCAACAAAGCCCTGACTCCGGGCGGTAAGCCCCTTAATTTGATGAAAATTTAGCTTGATGTGAAACCCTGGCCCTGGGGGCCAGGTTGTTTGCTTCCCAGGGCCATCATGTCCGTGTTGATTTGCTTGATGATCACTTTCTTTATATATAAAATTGTCGCCGAGGCGGTAAGTACCCGAGCATATATTCTTCAAGATAAAACTTAGAGATGTCAAGGACATATATTCATAGAATACTAAAAAACATATGTATGGGTACTTATTACCCATTTTTTCATTCTTCTATTGGGTGAAAAGTTTAGATAAGCTCTGGATGGAATTTTTATCAAGGGTTCCCCCCTTTTGGGCCAACTCCAGGGTATAGTGTCCCATCATCTTATAAAGTGCCACATATTCCGGCATTTTTTTTTCAAGATCCGCCAGATGATCAGCCACCACGGCGGCATCTCCCCGGGCCACGGGACCGGTCAAGGCTCCTTGAGTACCCCGATTTTTAATGTTATTCAGGGTTCCTGTGATCAAGGGCTCCAGGATGGGATAGGCATCTTCTTCTGAAAGGTTGGCCGCCTTGAGCAAATCCAGTGCAAAATGCTCCAGGGTCACCAGATAATTGGATGCCACCACCGCCGATGCGTGGTACAGGGTTTTGGCATGGGTGGGAAGGGTAAAACAGGACCCGCCAAGATCAGTCACCATCTCTTTTCCCGCCATCACGGCCCGGTCACTGCCTTCAACGGAGATATGAATTCCCTGGAAAGGGGATTCCTGTTCCGGCACATAGGGGGCAAAGCTCTGGAGGGGATGAAGCGACCCCACATCCGCCCCACATGCCCGGGCAGCAGATAAGATTTCAGAAGAGAGAGCGCCGCTGCAATGCAGAACCATGCGCTTGTCCACCAGGCCTTTAATGGCGGCAAGTTCCCCACACACCTCTTCAATGAGTTGATCTGGCGTAGTGATAAAAACGATATCACCCCCCTTCACGACCCCTTGCAGCGTATCATAAACCTTGCCACTGCCTGCTGCCACAACCGCCTTTTCAGCAGATTCAATATGTCTGCTGAAAAGCCCCGTAACAGTATATCCCGCCCGGGAAAGAAATACGGCCATAGCCGTACCCACACGACCGCAACCTATGATGGAAATATCCGGTTTCATATAAATGCCGGCAAGGAATCCCCGGGATACTTGAACCCAGAGGAGGGCTTACCTTCTCCTTTTTAACCAATATGTCTAATAAAATGAACTTTATTAGGGAGTTCATACTAATAAAACTACCCCCTTTTGCATACACAATATTTGATAGTCAGTAGAGAGCTCATTACTCTTGGGTAGATTATTTCCTTTGAACTCCCTTAGGTGTTGGCTGGTTTCAACATACCGTTTATAGCCCAAGAACACCGGAACTGGTTGATTGAACATGTTCGCAAATGGGATATCGAGATCATCCGACACCCTTAGTGGATATTTTACAAATTACAGTGTTAGAAATTGTCAAAAATTTTCTAACACCGAAGTCAACGATTTATCAGATGGATTCTGCCGGTAACACCCATTTTGGGGAAATCATTTTCAAGCATTAACATCGACCAAGATATGCCCGGTAATATTACCTTCCAGGATTTCACCGGCGTACCGGGGGACGTCTTTGAGGGGGATTACTTTATTGATATGCTCCAGGGCCTCATCAGAGATATCGGTGACCAGCCGTTCCCAGGCGGCAATTCTCCTTGACGTGGGGCACGACACCGAATCCACTCCCTTTAAGGTGACACCTCTCAGGATAAATGGCATGACAGTGGTATTCAATTCAAATCCCCCTGCCAGGCCGCAGGCAGCCACACATCCGCCATATTTCATCTCGGACAGGATACGGGAAAGCACCACACTGCCCACGGTATCAACCCCCCCTGCCCATTTTTGCTTTTCAAGGGGTGCAGGTTTCTGGGTCCACTCTTCCCCCCCGGCGATGTCCTGTGCCCCGATTTTTTTTAAATACGTGTGTATGGATTCTTCCCTGGATCGGGTGAGGGCTGTCACCTCATAGCCAAGCCTTGCAAGAATGGCCACAGCGTTGCTGCCAACGCCCCCTGAGGCACCTGTCACAATAATGGGGCCACTGTCCGTTGTTATACCTGCCTCTTCAAGGGCCATGACCTGTAGCATAGCGGTATAACCCGCTGTACCAAGGGCCATGGCTTTTTTTGTATCCATACCCTTGGGAAGGGGAATCAGAAAATCAGATTTAATCCTGGCCATCTGGGCATATCCCCCCCAGTATCTTTCTCCCACGCTCCAGCCATTTAAAATCACCTGGTCACCGGGTTTGAAATTTGCAGACTTTGATTCCACCACCGTGCCAGCCAGATCAACCCCCGGCACCATGGGGAAGACACGAAATATTTTATTACGATTGGCAAATCCAAGCCCCTCTTTATAATTCAAGGTAGAATAATCCACCTGGATCAGCACATCTTCATCAGGCAAATCCTCAATTTTAAGCTGCTTCAGCGTTGGTACCAAATTTTTGTCTTCTTTTTCCACCACAAGCGCCGTAAAGGTATCTTTTTTTGTCATGCCCTATCTTCCTCCTGATTAAATGTTGATTCCATCATTTCTATTGCCTCAACTACTTAGGGACTTCATCATAATAAAACTACCCACTCTTGCATGCAGCACTCTGGAGAGTTGGTATGAAGCTCATTGATATTGGGTATATTATTTTCCATGAACGCCCTTACTCCCGCCATATCCCATTGGTGTTTATGATGTTCTAAACAGACCTGCCTGGCAACAGGCTCACTATTTATACTCAAATTCAGAGGAAGGGAATTCCCCCTTACGCACCGCATTCATATAATCTTCCAATCCTTTTGCGGCCACAGCATTGACATCGGCAAACTTTTTGACAAATTTAGGCAAGTGCTTGTCATTGATCCCCAGCATGTCATGGAGCACAAGTATTTGCCCATCACAATGGGGACCAGCACCAATGCCAATGGTGGGGATGGTCAAGGCCTTTGTGATTTTCTCTGCGATGGGGGAGGGAATGCCCTCCAACACAACAGAGAAAGCCCCGGCCGCCTGCACATTCAGGGCATCTGCCATCAAACGATCCTCATCACGCTGCACCTTGAACCCGCCCATCTGGTGGACACTCTGGGGAGTCAAGCCGATGTGGGCCTGTACGGGAATTCCAGCTGATGCCATGGCCTTGATCACATCACACACATCGGCACCGCCCTCAAGCTTCACCGCCCCGGCCCCGGCTTCCTTTAAAAACCGACCGGCATTGTCCACGGCCCGGTCCAGGGAAGACTGATAGGACATGAAAGGCATATCCCCCACCACCATGGCTGTTTTGCAGGCCCGGGTCACCATGGAGGTGTGGTAGAGCATTTCATCCATGGTCACAGGCAGGGTATTTTCCTTTCCCTGGACCACCATGCCAAGGGAATCCCCCACCAGGATTATCTCAATGCCCGAGGCATCCACCATCCTTGCAAAGGGGTAATCATAGGCGGTCAATGCGGTTATTTTTTTTCCTTCTTTTTTCATCTGTAACAAGCTGGTGGTGGTTATTTTTGATGTCATATCATTCCCCTTAAAGTTAAAATTACCTGTGTTGGGCAACGTATCATTGATTTTACAAGCCTTCAACCATTTTCCAGCCTTCTTGATCCCGTGGGTATTGAATTCAAACCTCAATTTTAGTTATTGACTATTAAGCACCACAACAGATATATAAGAGGTTTAACTTTATGACCTGAAGTCCCAGGGGCGAGGTCAAGCATTGGACGGGATCAGGCATTTTTTACTCCCAATTGAGATTTTAAAAAGACAAGCAGGCAAGAGGTAAATGATACAGACCATCAGAGGATTCAGGGATATATTGCCGGAAGAGGCGCCACTGTGGCAAAGAATTGAAACCATAGCTGCGGATATTTTCAGGAACTTCGGGTTCCAGGAAATTCGTATCCCCATCATGGAAAAGACAGAGCTCTTTGCAAGGAGCATTGGCGAGGCCACGGACATCGTTGAAAAGGAGATGTATACATTTCCCGATCGCAAGGGTGACAAACTCACCCTGAGACCCGAAGCCACGGCCTCCATTGTCCGGTCTTATATCCAGCACAAGATGTATGCGGCGGACCCTGTTCGAAAATTTTATACCGTGGGTCCCATGTTCCGCCGGGAACGCCCCCAAAAGGGACGATACCGGCAATTCTATCAGATTGATGCAGAGGTATTCGGCATTGCATCCCCCTATATAGATGCCCAACTCATCCAGATTCTTAACGAACTGTTCCAACGGCTGGGACTGTCAGGCCTCAAAGCCCATATAAACTCATTAGGCTGCCCGGAATGCCGACCAAACTTCCAGAAGGCCCTGCTGGATTTTCTCTCCGCCAGAAAAGAGGCGCTCTGCGATAACTGCATCCGCCGCATGGAGAAAAATCCTTTAAGAACTCTGGACTGCAAGGTCCCCACCTGCCGCCAGGCCTTGGAAGGTGCTCCCACAACTCTGGATCACCTCTGTCCTGACTGCAGCACCCATTTTGATACCGTGCAGTCCACCCTAAAAGCCCAAAATGTCGATTTTATTGTGGATAACACTCTGGTCCGGGGGCTTGACTATTACTCACGCACCGCTTTTGAAATCCTGACCACCGCATTGGGTGCCCAGAGCGCCGTGGCTGGCGGCGGTCGATACGATGCCCTGGTCCAGGAACTGGGGGGACCGCAAATCCCGGCCATTGGATTTGCCATTGGCTTTGACCGGCTGGTCCACATTGTGGAGCAGTTGGACCAGCAAAAAGGAAATGAGGGGCCGGATCTTTTTTTGCTGGCATTGGGGGATAAGGCCATGGAAAATTGTCATATATGGTCATCACAACTAAATTTATCCGGCTTTAGAACCGAAATGGATTACAGTGGTAAAAGCCTGAAAAGCCTCATGAAACGGGCAGGCAAACGCAATGCCCGAAATGTGCTCATTGTCGGGGACGCAGAGATGGAAGCCAATGCCCTGGTGCTGCGCAACATGGAAGCCCGGACCCAAACCACCATTTCCCTGGATGATCCAGTGGGTGAAATAAAAAAATTAATATCTAACATATAAGAGGATAGACGTGACTGATTTACTTGGAGAGATGAGAAAAACTCACACCTGTGGTGAGTTAAGAGCAACGGATGCGGGGAAAGAGGTTATACTCATGGGTTGGGTCCAGCGTCGGCGGGACCATGGGGGGGTTATTTTCATAGACTTCCGGGACCGTGGGGGAATTACCCAGGTTGTTTTTAATCCTGAACATTCACCAGCGGCTCATGAAAAAGCCCAGGTCATCCGCAGTGAATATGTGCTGGGTATCCAGGGAAAAGTGCTCCTGCGCCCCGATGACATGCTCAATGCCAAGATGGACACCGGTGCCATTGAAATCATGGTGGATGAACTCAAAATTTTCAGCCATGCTGAAACCCCGGTATTTCCCATTGAAGATCGGGTGGAAGCCTCGGAAAGCATCCGATTGAAACATCGCCACCTGGATCTGAGACGTCCCCAGCTCCAGAAAAACATCATGGCAAGGCACACCGCTTCCCGGGCCATCAGGGACTACCTCAACGACCTTGGGTTTCTGGACATTGAAACCCCTTTTCTCACCAAAAGCACACCGGAAGGGGCCAGGGATTACTTGGTTCCCAGCCGGGTGAGCCAGGGTAATTTTTATGCCCTGCCCCAATCCCCCCAGCTGTTTAAACAAATGCTCATGATCAGCGGATTTGATCGGTATTATCAGATTGTCCGGTGTTTCCGGGATGAGGATTTAAGGGCTGACCGCCAGCCGGAGTTCACCCAGATAGACATGGAGCTCTCCTTTGTGGGAGAGGATGACATCATGGAGATCACCGAAGGGTTGATCAAAACGGTGTTTAAAAAAGTCCGGGATATTGATGTAAATACCCCCTTTGACCGTATCACCTATGCAGAGGCCATGGAACGATTCGGCCTGGACCGCCCTGACCTGCGGTTCGGCATGGAACTTTGCAATGTCTCTGATATTGTCAAGGATACCGGTTTTAAGGTCTTTGCCAGTGTGGTGAAAAATGGGGGTATGGTCAAGGCTGTCAATGCCAAAGGATGCATCAGCTTTTCCCGCAAGGAAATTGATTCGTTGACAGATTTTGCCGCCATTTACAGGGCAAAAGGTCTTGCCTGGATCAAGGTGAAAGAAGACGGATGGCAGTCCCCCATTGCCAAATTTTTCACCCAGGAAGAAAAAGATGCCCTGGCAGAGCGCATTGATATGGAGACAGGGGATCTTATCTTTTTTGTTGCCGATACCCCCCAGATCACCAACGAAGCATTGGGACAACTCAGAAACGAATTGGCCCGGCGCCTTAAGCTCATTGACAGCAACACCTACCGCTTTGTGTGGGTGACCCATTTTCCCCTGCTGGAATATGACGATGTGGAAAAAAGATATCAGGCCCTGCATCACCCATTCACCGCTCCCCTGGAGGAAGATCTGGACAAACTGGACACCGATCCTCTAAATGTGCGTTCCCGGGCCTATGACATGGTGCTCAACGGTACGGAAATCGGCGGCGGCAGTATTCGTATTCACTCCAAGGAACTCCAGGAAAAGGTATTAAAGACTCTGGGAATCAGCGACGAAGAGGCCCATGAAAAATTCGGGTTCCTCCTGAATGCCCTGGCATCGGGCACCCCGCCACATGGTGGACTTGCCTTTGGATTTGACCGCCTGGCCATGCTGCTGTGCCAGGAAGATTCCATCCGGGACGTCATTGCCTTTCCCAAAACCCAAAAGGCTGCCTGTCTGCTCACCGATGCCCCGTCCCAGGCGGGTCCGGCCCAGCTCCAGGAACTGGCCATAAAAGTGGTAAAAATAGAAGAATAACCGCCACAGGTGGATCCATATTTTGATCTGGATCCGCCCACAATAAAGATCGAAAATGGAACCGTGCCGCCCGACTGGGGATGGATCCATGGGTCCCAATGGGCCGGACCTATAGCCCTTCAGGGGCTCTGCTACTGTATTTTTTATAAAAAAAGGAGGTGGCAAGTATCCTCCCCCAAGAATGACAGGGGACCTTGCCATATTTTTATGAAGGCACTCAAAAGAGAAATAGAAGAAAACGCCCAATACCTGGGAAACGGCATCATCAAAGCAGATGCCTTTATCAATCACCAGTTGCTTCCGAAATTGACCACGGACATGGGCCTTGCCTTTGCTGAAAAATTCCGGAAAGCGGGCGTCACCGATGTCAATCGCATTGTCACCGCCGAGGTTAGCGGCATCGCCCCGGCCCTGGTGGTGGCCCAGGCCATGGATGTTCCCATGGTGTTTGCAAGGAAGAAAAAGCCTGCGTTCATGACCGGGGGTCTATTCTCTGCCCATGCCCAGAGCCGGACCAAGGCAGAAGCGGTGACATTGTACATCTCAGACCGCTTCCTTGGCCCCCAGGACAAGGTCATCATCATTGATGACTTCCTGGCCACGGCATCCACCCTCAAGGCCCTGGTCTCCATTGTGGCTGACAGCGGGGCACAACTTGTTGGGGTGGGATGCGTCATTGAAAAGGTATTTGAAGGGGGCCGGGAAAAACTGGCCCATCTTAATATTCCCATTATCTCCCTGGCCTGCATTGATCTTGTGGACCAAGGGGAATCATTCACCGTATTCTGACCAGCAGCAATGGATTCAACAGGGAGCACAAAAAACGTGTCATTCACTACCAAAGGCAAGGGGGCACCCATCAACCCATCGTCTAAAAAAACAAGTGAAAAAATTTACCTGAAATGGCGAGAACAGTCAAGGCAGATAGTAATGGATCTCCCCCGGCCCTATTTCCATCGTGTTTGTGCCCGTCAGGTAGCCATTTCACGAAAAATGCTCCAGAATGATCCCCTTATCCAGCGCATAAAAACCAGGGTTTACCCCTTTCTGGACGATGATTTTGGACATGGTATCCTCCACTCTGAGCTGGTATGCGTGGATGGTGCGGCCATTGTGCAAATGGAAATGAACTCCCCGGGAAAAGACGATGCGCTGTCCAAAGAAATCATCCGCAACATGCAGCTGATCCAAATTGCCGGACTGCTACATGACACCAAAAGAAAAGAGCTGTGCCATGCTGAAAAAGGGGCCCGGTTTGCCCACCAATTCCTCAAAGATAAAACATTTGGCATGACATCCCTAGAAATTGAAACCATCAGCACCGCCATCGCACAGCACGAGGCCTTTCAGATCCTCTCCCCGGATGCTGTAGCCGCCTCTCTGCTCTCCGATGCCCTTTATGATGCAGACAAATTTCGATGGGGCCCTGATAATCTGACCCACACGGTTTGGGATATGGTTATCTGTAAAGATATACCCCCCAGACAATTTTTGAATAGATTTCCCGCAGGTATGGACAAAATGGCCCAGATCGCTCAAACCTTCCGCACCGACACCGGCAGGCAGTTTGGACCTGACTTTATCAATATTGGCATGGCAGCGGGTCTGCGCCTCTTTAAAGAAATCCAGAAAGAGACTATCTAAGCAGACTTGATTTAGGATTTACACGTATTGATTCAAGAAACCTATCCTGGGGGAATCAGCCCCAAAACAGTGAAAGTAAAAAATCGTTTGAGGATAAAAAACTCGATTTCAAATTAAAAGCGGCATAATCTGTGTGTCAAATTTAATATTTGGCTTTTGATGGCATTGCTGAAGAGTAGGCCTGTAAATAATTGTATTTTATACTTACATTCTTCGCACAGGTCCAAATTTTTATATAAAATTTCGCCCAATAGATTAAAATTACGAGCGTTTCAATCTTTGTTGTAGCAGGTGGTTATTACCATGCATGCTATATTGACTGACCACCAAACAGGATGGGCGCGTTCCCATTTTCCCGGTCGGAATTTTAAACCTTTGATTTATAAAGATATAATCCCTGAGTCAATTTGCGCCTGAGCTAATAAGATCAATAAGTTATAGACTGTGCCGGAAAAATGGGAATGCGCCCAACGGGATCAGGCTTACGTTTATGCAAAATATTTTCTATTTCTTCTATTTCTTCTTTTTTTTATAACTTTTTTGTCCCCCCTTGTCACCTTTGTCAGATACGATACTGGCAAGCCCTTTTCTCACACAAAGAATCGGGGTGTTAAACACCAAGGCAGAGGAATCTTTACCCCTCTGGACCTCAAGCTGAAGGGAGTCTCGGTCAATCTCAAAATATCGGGAAATCACCTGGATAATATCACTCTGAAGATTCTTTAGTGTGGAATCATTCACCTCCAACTGGTCGCAGACCAAGATGAAGTTTAATCTTTTTTTGGCCGTATCACTGCTGGATTTATGACCCGTAAATTTTTTCAATAATGCATTTAACATGAAACCGTCCTCACTATTTTTTACTAAATTTACGGGCCAGCATACCCCACATACCCTTTTTGTGGGACGGCACCTGGATAGGAAGATCAGACTCACCATTTAAACGCCGGGCAATACGACGGAAGGCCTGTCCGGCTGTGGAATCATTCTGCATAACCAGAGGAAGCCCGACATTGCTAGAAATAATCACCTGCTGATCCATGGGAACCAGGCCCAATAGGGGTACCGAAAGTACATCAATGACATCTTCATGACTCAGCATATCCCCCCTGGCCACCATCTCTGGCACAATGCGGTTCACCACAAGCTTGGGTGTAATGGAACGGGCATAAAGTAACCCAATGACACGATCGGCATCCCTGACCGATGACACATCCGGGGTGCAGATAACAACGGCTTCATCTGCGCTGACAACGGAATTTTCAAAGCCCCGTTCAATGCCCGCAGGGCTGTCCATCAATACGTAGTCAAACTCTTTCTTAAGAATTTTTCCCACCTGCTCCACACCGGCCGGGGTCAGGACATCCTTATTGTCACTCTGGGATGCAGGGATTAAAAACAAATTTTCAATGCGTCGATCCCGAATAGTGGCCTGGTTAAGCTTGCACTTCCCGTTGACGACATCCACAATATTAAATACGATCCTGTTTTCAAGCCCCATGACCACATCCAGATTTCTAAGACCGATGTCCATGTCAATGACGGCCACCCGTTTCCCCTCCAGTGCAATGGCTGCTCCAATGGATGCAGTAGCCGTGGTCTTCCCCACCCCACCCTTTCCCGAAGTAATAACAATGATTCTTCCTTCCAATTTACACCTCACATACCCCTAAATATTTTACATGAAACCCTTGATAAACCCCAAAAGGCCGTTCATCTTTTATTTTTTATTAAGGGCAAACCAAGGTAAAATACCGGGTCTGCCCATAGCAGTTCATATGAAACAATTCATTCAAAACTCGGCCACGTTGTGGAAGAATTCCAGGTGATCACACTTAACACCACTCCCCCAAACATCTACATCACCTCCGGCCATGGCAGAGAGTCAAAAAGATTTGACTCTAGGTAACTTTGTACCACAATACGCCCTTTTTCAACAGTGGCAATCTCTGCACTTCCATCAGCCACATCGTCCAGACCTGCCGCAGCCACCCCGCCAATCTGTACATGGGTAGGCCGAAATTCAAGGGCAACAACAATGGCCGTTTCATCGCCGGACATACCCGCATGCACCCGCCCCCGTAACCGGCCCATGACAATCACATGACCGCCAGCCAGAATTTCAGCACCGGGATTCACATTACCCATGATGACAACGTGCTTTTTGGACTCAATTTTCTGGCCGGATCTCACCCGTCCCCGTAACATCAATACATCACTGCTATGATGCTTCCAGCCCTTGGAAAGGTCCCGCTGCCGGATACGTTCCACAGGAATGGATCTTTTTTCCGGGGGCAGGGTTACCAGCCCAACATCAAAGGTTTCTTTTAAAAATACGGTCAGATGGGCCACTAACTCATCACACCCCGTTGCTCCCCCCATGTCCAGGGTAACTCTGGCATTAATGGCCAGATGGCGGAGGCGTTGGAACAGCAGGGTTAATTGCTCTTTAATTATCTCTTCTGACGCCTGGGGGTCCACAGTGATCAAGAAACCGTCTCCCACTCCCTTTAATCTCACCGGTGGCATGTCATTTGTTCCCATAAATCATTTCCATTCTTACCTTCACGGGTTGTCACAAATTTTCATCAAAACAGCTGTCAAAAACTGTGGCTGATATTCGATGATCACGCTTTTTAGAACTGCCACGGGCAGGCCAAGGTGATTCACCATCAAGGATGGAGTTACCAGCAGCACTCCTGTAACAAAAGCATTATAAACCATACATATAATTGTGTATATCTATAAGACAACCCCATCAAAGTGTCAAGGAGTAACTTTCCCACGACAGGCCCGGGCAAAATCTTCGGGATAGTGCCCCGTGATCCACCGCAGCTGGGCTTCACTGAATGCCCCGGGGGAATGGGGCAATCGGGGAAGAAACGCATAGAGCAGTTGCTGGTCCCCTTCCCTGTTATCAAAACGCTTGGCATACTCCAGGCAGGTAACCATGCGGGCACCCAATTTTTCAAGAATATTCAGGGCTATGAACATCCCTCTGTCCAGGGATTTTCGCATGGCATCATCCGCCTCCAGGATGTTACCACAGGGCATCAAGGGCATCATCTGGAGTTCCCACTGGGAGGTCTGAGCCTTGGGAACAAAGAGCAAAACATTCTCATCTTCAAACACCTCCAGACGTCGGGGACCGTTATCATTTCCGTCCACCCGCTGGTTGGTGCGGATGGCAGCAAGGTAGTTTTCAAAAAAACCGATGCCGGTGCAGTTCCGGTAATCCTTGATAAAATCGGCCACCAGATCGCCACAGGCATAAGACGGCAAGGCCTGTTGGCCATTTATAAGGGGCACTTGACGGGGAATCATCGCATATTGTTGGTGAATCTGCTGGTGGGAGGCATGGAGCCGGTAACCCGACTGGGAACAGCTAAACCCAAAATTCCATCCCCACAGACTGCCATTAAAATCCAGGGGAGACTCATGCCTCCCAAGGGCCTCAATGAGCTTAATCCTCAATGATTCAAGGGCCTCCCGGGAAATCCGGTGCCGGGCCCGGGGAATATCAAGGCCCATCTGCCGGGCCAGCATCACATAAATCCTCTGGTAACCCAGATAACGCATCCCCTCCATGTCTTCAAAACTCAAATCGGCAATGCTGTACCGCACGGTATCATCCGCCGTATTGGCGGCAAAATGCCCCCAGGGGATATAGCTATTCTGTCTTAAATATTCAAACACATGGCTTTGATCCTGATCCCGGCTCCACTCCGCCGTGATGGCACTGTCTCCCTGCACCCCGGGACGAAGCACCATGGCCCGCTTGTATTCGTCGGGGAGATGGGGGTTATTGGCCACCACCTCAAAGAGTTTAGGGTTTTTAATGGCCGGAACACCCCTCTCCCCCCGTTTTTCAAACACAAGCCCCAGGGGATGGGAGGCAGTGGCATCAAATTCAAAGGCACAGGACAACTGTGCAAGCCGGACAAGATCCCGGGGATCGGTGCTTGCCTCGGCAAGGGCGATCTGAAGGGGCTCTGGCATCTCCTTAAAAAGTGCTTCCACCCCCTTCTTTTCCACCCCATTTTTCTGGCCCCAATCCTCCAGGGTTTTACACAGGGAGGTGGCTTTTTGGGGAGGAAGGGATATTTTTTCAAGATTACCGGCAGTGGCATTGGCCCACCGGGAGTTAATATAGGTGGTTCCCTTAAAGGGAAAGGCGTTGGGAATTTCATAAATGATGTCTGCATGGGGGGCGGTGACACTATTTCCCGGAAAATTTACCTGGTTGGTGACGACCTGGCCATCCAGGAGAGTCCCAAGGGGCTCAATGTAATCGTGCTCCCTGAAATTATCCACAACAAAGGAAGGAGCATGAATCCCCGTTAGAAAAGTTCCATCCCCGGACACACAGGTACGAAGCTGTTTGAACTCTTTTTTTTCCATGTCAACGCCTCTCTTTGATGGCGGCCAGGGCATCTGTGGCAGCCTCCAGCAGATCTTCATCTTTAAGCGTTTCCATCATCATGACAATGGTGTCTGCCACAGATTGATCCCCCACTTCTCCCAGGGCATAGAGCAGATCCCCCTTCACAGTGTCATCGGCATTTTCAAACCCGGACAAAATAAGCGGCACCAGCTGCAATGCCAAATCTGGCGCATCCTGGACCAACTCTTCCACCACCACCATGGCTCCCAGACGGACAGACCAGATCTCATGGAGCAGCAAACCGATAAAACCAGGAAAAATAGTCCCCCCCGCCTTCATTTTATGACAAATCCAGGCGGCATTGCCCTCCTCCAGAATTCTCCTCAAAGAGGAGGTCGTAAGGGCTGCAGGATCACGATGGGCTATTACCTCCACCACCTCGGTCATGGTCACAGCCCCTGTCCATCGGAAATCATCATCCAAAATTAAACAGGGAGCTGACAAGACCCCATCCCTGGCAGCTGCCTTGTCAAACCATGTGCCGTCAATGACATGGAGATGCACCAGCCCCGAGGCTGCAGCCAGGTGAACCATGGAACGGATCACCCCAGGACAGTGGGGGCACTGCCCTGCAACGTAAAGTTTCAGTTCCACGGGCATATCAATGTTTAAAAGCATCTCTTCAACCCCCTGTTCAATCACCGGAGGAGCCCCACCGGAAAGGTCCAGGCTTTCCAGAAAGGGGGCCAGTATTTTTTCCAGGGGAAGGGCTGAAAAAGAGACATTGTCCATTACCTGAATTTCAGGAAGGGCCTTCCCCTTATTCTCCACGGACTTCACCGTTAAAGAGGGCGATTTATCCACGAGATAGTTGCAAAAATCTTCCAGAACAGCATCCTCGGATGTTCCCAAGACCACCCGCCCCAGTCCAATATTGTGTTTTTTTTGTTTTACCCACATGTCAATGTTGGCACGATCTTTATCATTCAAAATGCATACTCCCCTGTTTCCATTGATGCTCACCACTGCCATAGTCATAAAAGATATGGATTCCACATCACACCATTAAGGTCACCTTGTCAAGCAAGAGCCGGAAATTCCCCTTGAATTCACCCCCTGTTATTGATACTTTCAACGGATGACCCCCTTCAATGGCAACATTAAAACCAAGCCTGAAGTAATAACAGAGACAAAACCATGGAATTCATAGCAGATCTACATCTTCACTCGCATTTTTCCAGAGCCACTGCCAAAAATCTTACCCTTGAGAACCTGTACATCTGGGCACAGAAAAAAGGCGTTACCCTCGTGGGAACAGGGGATTTTACCCACCCCGGATGGATTCAGGAACTTGAAGAGAAACTGGAACCGGCATCCCCGGGCCTGTTTAAATTAAAAGAAAAATTCACGGCCCCCCTGGATGCCCAAATCCCCGCCAGTTGCAAAAACAAGGTCAGGTTCATCCTCCAGTGTGAAATCAGCTCCATTTATAAAAAAGCGGATAGGGTGAGGAAAAACCATAATCTCATCTACTTTCCAGATATAAAAGGGGTTAAAACCTTCAATGCCCGGCTGGACAAAATCGGCAATATTGCCTCGGATGGACGGCCCATCCTCGGCCTTGATGCAGAGAAACTCCTTGAAATCATGCTGGATGTTTCCGATGAAGCCTTTCTCATCCCGGCCCACATCTGGACCCCCTGGTTCTCCATGCTGGGCTCCAAATCAGGGTTTGATACCATTGAAGAGTGTTTTGGGGTTCTTTCCCGGCACATCTTTGCCGTGGAGACGGGCCTGTCATCGGACCCGCCCATGAACTGGCGAGTGGCCGACCTGGATCATGTCCGTCTGGTGGCAAGCTCCGATGCCCATTCCCCCAGGTATCTTGGCCGAAACGCATCCCTGTTCAACACGGGACTCTCCTATTACCATGTGCGGGAAGCCTTGGAAACCGGGGATCTTGCAAAATACAAGGGCACCATAGACATGTTTCCCCAAGAGGGAAAATACCACCACGACGGCCATCGGAAATGCGGGGTCTCCTTTGATCCCGTTGAAACCCTCCAGCATAACGGGATATGTCCCGTGTGTGGAAAACCCCTCACCCTTGGTGTGCTCTACCGGGTCCAGGCCCTTGCTTCACGCCCCCATGGCTATACCCCATCCCACCGTCAGGGGTATCAAAGCATTATTCCCCTCGCCGATATTCTGTCGGAAATTTTTGATGTAGGCCCCAAAACCAAAAAGGTGAACGCCTTTTATGAAAGAGCCCTTGAAACCTCGGGACCAGAGCTTAGCATCCTGTTAAAGCGATCCCTGGGTGAAATTGATGCCCTGGGCATCCCTCTGCTTACAGCAGCCATTGAAAAGATGCGTACCGGCAAGGTGGATGTGGCCCCGGGATTTGATGGGGAGTATGGTAAGGTCTGCCTCTTCAGTCCCGATGAAAAAAAACGCCTCCGGGGGGAGCTGGAGCTGTTTACCCCGAAAAAAAAGGACCCCCCCCCAAAAAAAACGGTGATCTCGACGGTAAATGAGGCCCCTGAAAGACCTCCCACTCCGCCGAAAAGAAAAATAAAAAAAGCCCCCCCTGCCCCACCGGAGGATCTCCTGGGTTCCCTGAATAAAGAGCAGCACCAGGCACTTTTGTGCCACAAACAGCCCCTTATCATGGCAGCAGGCCCCGGCACAGGTAAAACCCGCACCATCACAGCAAAAATTGCCTGGCTCATCAAAGAACAAAGGGTCTCCCCGAGTGCCATCCTGGCACTGACCTTTACCAACAGGGCCGCCCGGGAGATGAAAGAGAGAATTCAGCATCTTCTCCCGGAACCCTCTGTCCAGGTATGTGCCTGTACCTTCCATGCCTTCTGCCTCATGATACTCAAGGAACAGACCTCTTTTTCATCGGCCATCGTGGATGACCCCCTGCGTCTGACCCTTTTGGGAGAAGCCCTGCTCCTGCAGGAAATTTCCAGGCAAGCGCTCTCCCTTTCCCAGGCAGACACCCACATTTCCCAGGCCAAGCAACAGGGATTTCAAGTAGGAGATGATCTTGATTTTATTGAAACCCTTTCCATGAGAGCCATGACCACCCGGGTCTGGCAGGACTACCAGGAACGCCTGGAAGTTCTGAATCTGGTGGATTTTGAAGACCTGATTAACAAAGTTCTGGCACTTTTAACCCATGATCCCAGCCTTGCCACCACCCTCCGGGAGCGATTTCAACATCTGTTTGTGGACGAGTACCAGGATGTCAATAAAGGTCAGTATCTCTTGACCAAACTCCTTGCTGGCAATGGCGACAATCTGTGTGTCATTGGAGATCCCAATCAATCCATTTACGGATTCAGAGGCTCGGACAATCGTTATTTCCAGCAATTCATGACGGATTATCCCGGAGCCCTTAAAATCAGTCTGAAACAAAATTACCGATCCACGGAGACCATTCTTGAGGCATCCCACCAAATGCTCACCCAATGTGGACACCCGAAGGATCAAAAGGATGGCGGTGTAAAACTATTTTCCAACATTCAAGGCAAAGAGACGGTGATGATACTCAAAGCCGCGTCGGAAAGGGCTGAAGCCGTGGCCGTGGGGAAAACCATTGAAAAACTCACCGGAGGGCTTTCCCTTTTTTCCATGGACACCAACCGAATAGATGCCTCCCGGGGAGAAGAATTTTCCTTTGCCGATTTTGCCGTTCTTTACCGCACCCGAAAACAGGGCGCTATCTTTGCCGAGGTCCTTGAGAAAGCAGGCATTCCCTGCCACATGGCCCACCGGGAAGACACCCTGTTACAGCCTGGAATAAAAGAACTCCTTGCCCTTATGAAGATGGGCTGCCAAAGGGCCGCCTTTACGGATTTTGAACTTCTGCTGGATTATTTTAAGACAGGCACCGGAAAGAAAAGCCGGGAACATCTCAGGTACTGGTTCCAGGAGCAGAACTGCCCCCTGAATGAAGCCCTTGACCGGTTGGAGGGCTCCCCTCCCAAGGGGCTTCGCCGGGATATCCATAAAAAAATATGCCAATGCACCACGACGATTCTCACCGCCACCGGGGCTGCCAAAGAATTTTCCAGTCACCAGGCCCTAAATCATTTTTCCGGACTGTGGGATCTTGAAGACCTCATCCAAGAGGACAAAAAAAGAACCGATACCCTGGAACGACTTCTTATGGAAGCTAAGTCCATGCCCGATCCTGCTGAATTTCTGGATCATGTCAGCCTGGTGGGGGATGTGGATACCCTGACGTCCCAGGCAGAGAAGGTGGCTCTAATGACCATGCATGCCTCCAAGGGCCTTGAATTTAAAGTGGTATTCATCACCGGGTGCGACACGGGACTCATCCCCTTTTCCCGGCCGGACAAAAACGGTGAACCCACCCCGCTGTCCCCCCAGGACCTGGCCGAAGAAAGACGCCTTTTTTATGTGGCCATGACCCGGGCCCAAAGAATACTGTGCTTTTCCCATGCAGGCAAACGACGAATTTATGGAAAAACAATAAAAACTTCAAAATCGCCCTTTGTCTATGATATAGAAGAGAGATTGAAAACTCACAGCAGAAATCGATTTAAACCCAACCCCCCAAAAGAAAAAAACAAACAGCTGGAGCTGTTTCAGGACATTTGATAATGGAAGAAAAAGAAGAAATAATTGTAAAGACCATTCCCCTTGCCAACGATCACACCCTGGAACTCCTTGATCTGTCCAAAAAGATCAGTGATGACGCCTTCCAGGTGAACATGACCGCAAGGTTGATCATCCCCGTAAAAGAAACACTTTTTTCGCCGGAAACCCTTGCAGAGTATTCCCTGGAAAAGATCATCAGCAAAGTGGGTCCCACAGCCACCTTTAAACATGAAAAAATACGCAACTTTATCATGTCTCCTGACAAAGACACCGTCTTTACCCATCTGGTGGACACCTTTATGGAGACCCTTTTACCCTATGTTTCCAAACCCTCTTTTGCAGAAAAATTTATTTTAAAAATGTATCGGGAAAAGGATAAGGAACACAAACTCATTAACCTGAGCAAAGATAACAATTGATTTTGGTATAAGAGCAAGATGCATCACACGAGTAATAGTGACTGTTCCTTTGAGTTTGCATTAAATAATGTTCAGTTTATTTAGTTTCTATTCATAAGGCGGTTTGGTAAAAAACTGGAGGGGGTGCCTAACTTCGGTTAACGGGGGAAAATGTCTGGAATGAAGGGAGCTCACAGGAAAGGTTTTTTGATAGGAATTCTGGTTTTGACGGCTATCCTTCTGGCTTCGACTCCAGTATCAGCGGACATCTACATGTTTGTGGATAAAAACGGGGTCAGGCATTTTACCAACGCCCCCACGTCTTCCAAATTTCACCTGTTCATCAAAGGAAAGAAATCCCGTCAAAAAAGTCCTCTAAATAAAAAATGCTATGACCCCCTCATTAAAAAAGCAGCCCAAAAATTCAACGTGGATTTTTCACTGATCAAAGCTGTTATTGAGGTAGAATCGGCCTACAATCCCCGGGCCGTATCTCCCAAAGGTGCCCAAGGCCTCATGCAGATCATGCCCTCGAACTTCAAAGCACTCAAGCTTTCAGATCCCTTTGAACCCTCCCAAAACATCATGGCAGGTACCCGATACCTTAATAAAATGATTCATCAGTACAAGGGCAACATTAAACATGCCCTGGCCGCCTACAATGCAGGCCCTGGAAATGTGGACAAGTACAAGGGCATTCCGCCCTTCCAGGAAACCCGAAACTACGTTCAAAGGGTCATGGCCCTGCACCGCATCTACCGCACCAATTCATGAATCACAACTCCGGGAACAGGGGATATGGGCGCATTCCCATTTTTCCGGACAGAATCTTAAGTCTTTGATTTATAAAGATATAACCCCCGAATCGATTTGCATCCGAGCTAATAAAATCAATAAGTTATAGACGGTGCCGGGGAAATGGGAATGCGCCCGGGGGTATGCCATCCAGCAAATTTATTTAGTATCTTTATTTCCTGGGCACAGATTATAATCCATGTTTCTGATAAAATGAGATAATTTTTCTCTTATTTCAGGACGTTCCATGGCAAAGGCCAAATTGGCCATCTGAAACCCTGCCTTATCACCACAGTCAAATCGCTCCCCTTCAAATTTATACCCAAAAACAGGTTGCTCCCGCAGCAGTTTTTCCATGGCATCGGTGAGCTGAATTTCACCACCGGCACCCGGCTTTTTTTCCCCCAGATACTTAAAAATTCTTGGGGTAAGAATATACCTGCCCACAATGGCCAGGTTGGAAGGCGCATCTTCGGGCTTGGGTTTTTCCACCATTCCCTTGACCCGCACCACATTGTCCTCTATCTCCTGGGCATCAAGGATACCATACCGGTCCGTTTGATCCCTGGGAATCTCCATGACCGCAGCAATACTTGACCTTAAGCGATCAAATCGGCTAATCATCTGGGAAAGCACCGACACCTTGGATTTAATCAAATCATCGGCTAAAAGCACGGCAAAGGGTTCATCCCCCACAATATCCCGGGCACACCAGATGGCATGTCCCAGTCCCTTAGGTTCATGCTGACGGGTATAGACAATGGTCCCTGTGGGGGGGACCAACTTTTGAATCTGATCCAGAACTTCATCCTTATGTTTATTTTTCAGGGTCATTTCCAGTTCAAAGGATCGATCGAAATGATCCTCCAGGGCTTTTTTCCCCCGGCCAGTAACAAAAATAATCTGTTCAATGCCTGCCTCAAAGGCCTCTTCAACGGCATATTGAATAATGGGCTTATCCACAACCGGGAGCATTTCTTTGGCCATGGCCTTGGTTGCCGGAAGAAACCGGGTACCAAGCCCTGCCACGGGAAAAACCGCTTTCCTAATTTTCATATGGTGTACCTTTCTGTTTAAAAACATTCATAATATTAAAATTTTAGAGTCTGTAAATAATCCAGGGATAACGTGATTTTGCCTCAAAATATGGAGGGGTCGCACTTGTGTTTTTAAGACAGCGCATCATTGTTGATTCAACTGTCAGGATAACAGAAGAGAGGAGGGGAAGGGCTCACAGAATGCCCCATAATAAAAGAGCCCTGGATTGACAGTTTGTCAATGCAAGGCTCCAAATATAATGCTCAAAATTCAGCATCCTTAACATTGCTTTAAAAATAATTGACACTTTTTTAAACAAATCCAAACTAAAGGAAAGAATGCTCTTAAAAACTGTCAAGCAGTGAATGAAGGATACCCTGAATTCTGCTTTTAGTGCTGGCAGGGAGAATCGGGATCATGCCCACAGCCATTTTCACCGGTGACCAATGTTTTTTTAAGATAGGCATTTACCAGATTTTCCGGTGTTTCCACCGGGGCTCCGGTAATCACATCAATACCGGCCTCGCCAAAGAGCTGTTGTGCCATTTGTCCCATGCCGCCGGTGATGATGACATTCACCCCTTGTTCATGGAGCCATTTGGGCAAAACACCGGGCTCATGGGCCGGGGGATCAAGAACCTGTGTGTTTGTGATGTTTCCATCTTCAACATCCATAATACAAAATTCCCTGCAGTGACCAAAATGTGTGGTCAGTTTACCCATTGCCATTGGAATTGCAAATTTCATCTTTGATGTCCTTTCGTTCTTTTTAGAATATTCAGAGCCTGTTTAAAAATTATTCCCACTGAGTCAAATCGGCTAATTCCATCAAATTTATACCTGTATCATAGCAAAATTTAACCCTGTTCAAATAATCTTTGACACAATGTGATATCTTTAAAACAGGCTTTCAGGAAATCTGGCCATTAAAAGAACATTATGACAAAAGTTCCCAAGTATTACAATAAGACAATTGAATGCGTGGAGAAAAATTTTCTTAAACCCAATGGCCCTCTACATTGGGGCCACCTGCATAGCTCAATTCTCCGGCATTAAATTTTGCCACAACTTCTTTTACGGTGCCCTGGAGACCGGTGATGATATGAATACCAGCCGTTTCCAGAACTTTAAACGCTTTGGGCCCACAATTGCCGGTAAGAACTGCTTCCACACCTGTGTCAGCAACAGTTTTCCCGGCCTGAATTCCAGCCCCCTGGGGCAGGTTCAGGTTCTGGCTGTTTTCCTTGACCTCAAACTCCATGGTCTTGGTGTCCACAACAATGAAATACTGAGCCCGACCAAAACGGGGGTCAAGGGCTGCATCCAAATCTTTTCCACTTGAGGTAACGACAATCTTCATTTTGTTCTCCTTATCTTAAATTTTCCTTCATTGGTATTCAAAATAATAACATATTCGGGCTTGCTCACAACAACATGGGCCATTTTAGGAAGGGGTCAGGCCTGTGTTATTATTGAAGTCTGATAAAAATATCAGCCTCCATTAACACAAGCCTGACCCCGTTGATCTATGATCCGCCGGATATGACCCGTCTTAATTCCAAAAATTGAGTTACATGATTCGTTCCAGTGTGGTCCCCATAAATTGCTGAACCTCTTTCCAGATGGATTCCACGGCCAGGGCCGCAGGTCCCCGGGAAAACTGAGTCAGGCTCTGATTGGCTTTCATGGCATCAATCACCCCACGATCAAAGGGAATTTCTCCCACAAATTTAATGCCGTTCTCCTTTGCAAAGGTCTTTATGGTCCCGGCTGTCTCTGGGTTTAAATCCGCCTTGTTAATACAGAGCATGGTGGGGATTCTCATCTGATCTGCCAGGGATTTTACTCTTTCCATATCATGCAGGCCGGACAAGGTAGGTTCAGTGACAATGAGCAATGCATCGGCATTGGTCACCGCGGCAATCACAGGGCATCCAATGCCTGGAGGGCCATCGGTGATGATCAGGGGAATGTTCTTATCCTTGGCCATCTCCCGTGCCTCCTGGCGCAGCTGACTCACCAAAAGACCCGAGTTTTCTTCGGCAATGCCAAGACGGGCATGGATCATGGGGCCCCAGGCGGTTTCCGACACAAATTTCTCACCGCACACCTGCCGTTCAAAGGCAATGGCCTTTTCCGGGCAAAAATAAGCACACACGCCACACCCTTCACAGGAAATGGGATCAATGATAAAATCCTCGGAAATGGCATTAAACTGGCAGCGTTCCCGGCAATCTCCACATTCAATGCACAGATCGTTGTCTATGCGGGCCAGGCTCCCCCCCTGAAAATATGAGTTTTCAATGGTTTTATGCTCAAGGGTTAAAAAGAGGTTGGCAGCGTCCACATCGGCATCCACCACGATTCTATTGGGGGCAAGGGTGGCAAAGGATGCTGTTACACTGGTTTTCCCGGTTCCCCCCTTGCCGCTGATAATGGTTAATTCCTTCATTTTCCCACCTCCCCGGCCTTTTTGGATTCGGACAACACGTTGCTTAACCTGTCAAATAACTCCAGGAACAATACTTTCATTTCCGGCATTTCATTTACCAATAGTTCGCCCTTGGAACAGATTGATGCTGCTTCCCTGCTGAAGGGAAACCGCTGGAGAATTTCTATCCCCTCCTTTTTGGCATACGCTTCCACAATCCCGGGCTCGTCATCTGCCCGGTTTATGACAATGCCTGTGGGAACCTTGAGTTTTTTCAACGCTTCCACCGTCAAGGCAAGATCATTCAACCCAAAGGGGGTGGGTTCTGCCACAAGCAGGGCATAATCTGATGCACGCAAGGCCTCAATGGCAGGACAAGAGGTGCCGGGGGGGGCATCCACAAGGGCAATTCCCCCGGGTTTGATGCGCTCTTTTACCTGACTGATCAAAGGCGGAGACATGGCCTCCCCCACCCGTAACTCTCCCCAGGTAAGATCAATTCCCTGGGCATTTATACCTTGATGTACATTTCCCAGCACACGAAAGCCGTCACTGATAGCATCTTCGGGACATACCATCGCACATCCCCTACAGGAATGGCACATTTCAGGAAACGTCATAATCTTTTTGGCCACTATGGCAATGGCGCTGAATTGACAGATCTCCTCACAGGCACCACACAAGGAGCAGCGCTCGGTGTCAATCTTTGGCACCATGACGGAAATGGGTTCACTGGAAATTTTTTCAGGTTTTATGAAGATATGGGAATTGGGTTCTTCCACATCACAGTCAAACACCGTTACATCATCGCGGTCAATGGATGCAGCCAGGTTCACCGTCACCGTGGTCTTCCCCGTCCCTCCCTTACCGCTTGCTATGGTAATGATCATCTGCTTTATCCTTACACATGGGTTTGTCATATTTGAATCAAACGAGCATATGCTATAAATATAACCAAGATAACAATCTTGTCAAACTTAATTTTAAGCAATTACTCCAAAAAGATTAAATTCTCTGGGTTCTTACAGCCAGTGTTCCCTGTTTGGGATCAGCCCATATCCAGGATGGCCAAGGGCTGTGTTATGGGGAGATATTGACATTACGCCTGATTTTATATATTAATGTGCTGAATTTATTTGGGCTTGTTTTTAGTTTTGGCCAATTTTCAATGGGGTCAGGCGTGGTTTTTTGCACATGTGTTTATTTTTGCCTTTATGCCACCACCGTGGATAAAGGCAGCACTCCAATGCCCCCCAACAACTTTTAAAATGGGCCAAAAGTAGAACCAAGCCCATTGATTTAATCCTTAAGGAGTTTATTAAAAAATGAATAAAATGAGTGGGAACGGCAAAGAATCAGAAGTATTACCGGTTCAGATGGGCTATGAAAGCAAATTTAAATTCAAATGCCATAAAGGGATCGAGTGCTTCACAAAATGCTGCAGGGGCATAGACATCATGCTCACCCCCTATGATATATTGACCATGAAAAAACGGCTGGATCTGACCTCGGAAGAATTTCTGGCCATTTACACGGACCTGCATCTTCTGGAGAGCGCAGATTTGCCCGTTGTCACGTTAAAACTTTTAGATGACGACCGAAAATCATGCCCCTTTGTCCAGGACAAAGAAGGATGTACCATCTATGAGGACCGTCCTTCCACCTGCCGGTACTACCCCCTGGGAATGGGATCATTGAGCTACACCACTGATCAGGAAGCAGGAGAGGCTGACGACGCTTTTTTCTTCACAGTCAAGGAAGACCATTGTCTGGGATTTGAAGAGGATAAGGAGTGGACCGTTGCCGAATGGCGGGAGGATCAGGGGGTGAATATCCGGGATGAGATCAATGCGGGATGGACCAATCTCATTGTCAGAAAAAAATCTGTCCCCCAAAGCATGAAATTATCCGAACAGAGTAAGCAGATGTTTTTTCTGGCCTGCTACAACATTGATAAATTTAGACAATTCATATTTGAAAGCAGCTTTCTCACTCGGCACAAACTGGATGATGCCCTGGTGGAAGAGATCCGAAATGATGATATCAAACTGCTTAAATTTGGCTTTGAGTGGCTGAAGTCAACTTTTTTCAAGGACGGAGAAATCATCAAAGGCGACAGCGTGGCCCAGGCACCGCCCAAATAATTTCAAACTAAAAAAAGTACTTCCGCAGGTCAACACCCCCTGAGCCAAAGACTCAGGGGCTTTCTTGCCGGTTTTTTATAAAAACCTGATCGGGGGAAATCAATAATTATACCAGAGATTCTTTTGGTATTCAGGGTTATTAAGCCGATCCCACACATCAATGCCAAAAAAATCTGCCAGGGGTTGTAAAATCTCAGGATTTTTCTCCTGGACTGTTTTGGCAGCATCCACAACAACGGCAATGCCTTTTTCAGTCATTTTTCCCAAAGGTCTGCGGCAGGGGCCAGAGGGCACACCCAGAATTTGCATAAGCGTTTTCAAGGCCAGGGGATTTCTTGCTCTGCATGTCACTTCACCATAGGGGGTCACTTCCTTTGTGTTCACAGTGACCAGTCCCAGGAGAGGCGCCAGTGCCTGATGTAATTTCTCTGCTCCCTCCACATCTCCCTTATCCAGCAGCATAATCATCTCCACAAGGGGGCCAGGAACAATATTGGCCAGCACAGAAATACCCCCACAGGACTTTATGGCAGGATCTTTCATGATCTGGGCCACCAGACCATCATCCCCGGAAAAAATCTTGAAATCCTCACCACAGCACTCCCGGGTACGCCGCATGTTTTCCAGATTTCCAGTGGCCTCTTTCACACAGGAGACATTTTTATATTCTCCGGCCAGAATGGCCAGATCCTCGGGTAGCAACTGGGCACCGGTGCGGCCCGGAATAATATAGGGAATTATCTCCAGGGACGGGAAGGCCTTTGCCACCGGCTCAAGGTATTCCCTGCGGATTTCAAGGGAGCTTGGCCCATTGTAATAAGGATCCACCATAAGAACCGCATCTACCCCCACCTCGGCGGAGTGGGCCACAGCCCCCATGGCTTCCTTGGTGTTGTTACTTCCGGAACCGGCAATGCACAGACATTTTCCCTTAGAGGCCTTTGCCACATCTGCAATAACATTGAGATGGTCTTCCCACTTAAGGGTGGGGCTCTCCCCGGTGGTTCCAGCGGCCAAAATACCGGTTATCCCGTTTTTAATCTGAAATTCAATGAGCTGATCAAGCCCTTCACCATCCAGAGCGCCATTGCCGGTGAACGGTGCAATCAAAGCAGTATAACATCCTGTTTTCATAAAAACTCCTTAATATATTAAGTAGATATTCGGGTTGGTAATATAAATGTTTGGCCAGCACCCCATCTTCACCCATTCAGGCCTTCTCGAATAGCAATAGTATGCTTCGGAGTCCTGACTAAGCGATGGGCACGGGTAGGCAGATACTGAGCAGTGATTTTCCCAATTCTGGGGCGCTATCTGAATAGTTACCATAAAGTTTGGCCAATAGGTCGTTACCATCCCTGTCTCAAGCCTGACAATGCGGGGCATTTAATCCCCGAAATATGAGTGAGGATGTACCATATACACAAAAGGGCTTCAACCTTCTTTTTCCTTGACACAAGCAACACATAAAAATATTATAGGAAATTTATCTGCCTGTGTGGCACCGGATGTATCATGCCATCAGCCCATACAAATACGGCCATGAGCCATTACATATAAAAGGACTTTTTATGACAACTGTACAAAAATCAGAAAGCTCAGAGGCACACATTGCAACCCTGAAATCCCAGATCACGGTAAACACCGAATGCGGAAATAACCATTATAACCTTGCCGTGGCACTCATGGGGCAAAAGGAATATGATGGAGCAGAAGCCGCCCTTCACGATGCCGTGGACTGTAGCCCCAATCTTGCAGAGGCATACGTGCTGTTGGGCGCCATCTGCCTCCAGCGGGAAGATGTAGAAGGATGTCTCAGATACAACAAATATGCCATAAAATCCCGAGCAGGATTTGCCGAAGGATATGCCAATATCGGATTTGTTCTGCTGCAACTGGTGGATGGCAAGAATGACAAGGATGATCAGGAAAAAATTGACACCGCCATTAAAAACCTGCGCAAAGCAGTGGTGCATAATTCCAAATTTGTACAGGCCTTTACCACCCTTGGCAATGCCTACTACATGAAAGGACTGCTGGACGAAGGGATCAAGGCGAACCTTCAGGCGGTGAAGATCCAGCCAGAATTTCCCATTGCCCACAACAACCTGTGCGTGGGATACCTTGAAAAAGAGGAATATGCCAAGGCCATAGAGCATTGTGACATTGCCATTTCCCTGGGATATGAAGTGCCTGAAGGACTCCAGGCTGAACTGGCAACCCACAGGAAATAAATGACGT
>Ga0307987_1000203_pt1 | contig 37194 bp, 16 predicted proteins | sample EllFjometagen181_FD_203157 | JGI IMG/M metagenome (GOLD analysis project Ga0307987, IMG submission 203157) | Marine microbial communities from Ellis Fjord, Antarctic Ocean - #181 | ecosystem: Environmental > Aquatic > Marine > Unclassified | place: Southern Ocean | collected 2014-10-08 | reverse complement strand
CAATTTGTGAAGATGGTATTTATTTTCTATATGATGCAACTGCAATAAATTATGGTTCAGTTACTTGGACAACAACCGGAGATGGCTCGTTTGATAATGTTGCAATTGAAAAACCTGTTTATACACCTGGCGCAGCTGATATCGCGGCTCAAACAGTAACATTAACAATGTCGGCAACAGGTACAAATCCATGTTTTGGGTTTGATACTGATCAAATTATCATTACAATAAACCCATTACCAACTGTCGATGCTGGTTCTAATACATCCATTTGTAGTGGAAGTTTATATCTTACCACAAGCGCTTCAGTTTCTGATAACGGAGCTCTATTATGGTCAACTTCAGGAGATGGATCATTTACTAATTCTTCATTATTAAGTACTGCTTACACACCAGGTGTGCTCGATATTGCTGCCGGAACAGTTACCTTAACCCTTGCAGCTCAAAGTATTGGAGCATGTACATTACCAGTGAGTGATGATATTGTTGTTACAATAGAAGCTGCTCCAACTGTGGATGCTGGAATTGATTTGTATGTATGTGAAGATGGAATACAAATAATAACAGCTACTGGTACAAATTACAACACAATACTCTGGACTTCTTCCGGATCGTCAGGAACATTACTTAATGCAAATACTCTAAACCCAACATATACACCAAGTGCATCTGATATTGCTGCTGGCTCAGTTACTCTAACTGTAGTTGCATCACCTAACACTCCTTGTGCTTCATCAGCTACTGATGCCGTTGTGGTTTATATTACAGCTGATCCAGTTGTGAGTGCAGGGGTCGACGCAACAATTTGTGAAACAACAACATATACTATTAGTACAGCAAGCGTAACTGGCAGCACTAATTACACTTGGACAACAAGTGGAGATGGTACTTTTTTAAATAATGGTACATTAATACCAACATACACACCAGGTACAAACGATATTATTGCCGGTACAGCAACACTTACATTAACTGCAATAGCAACACTTCCATGTTCAAGCACACCAACCGATGTGATGGTGTTAACAATTCAACCAACTGCTACAATAGAAGCAGGTACAAGTACTTCAATTTGTTCAGGTGATACGTATACTACATCAGATGCAACAGCAACAGATTACACCAGTTTATTATGGACGACTGCAGGAGATGGTACATTTAATGATAATTCTGTAATAAATACAATTTATACTCCAGGTTCAAATGATATTTCAACTGGCTCAGTTGTACTAACTTTAACAGGTGTAAATATTTCACCTTGTTCAAGTTCGGAAACTGATAATTTAACAATTACAATTGTTGACGAACCAACTGCCGATGCAGGAATTGATGCTACAATTTGTGAGGATGATACACATGCTCTTTCGGGCACAGGTACTGATTATTCAACAATATTATGGATAACCAGCGGTAATGGAACCTTCATTAATGAAACTACTTTTACCCCCGAATATACTCCTGGTTCTGCAGATATTGATGCAGGAAGTGCCACACTTACTATGACACTTAATGGAATCGGTGCATGTGGAGCAACAGCCTCAAGTCAAATGATTTTAACAGTGACTTCACTACCTACTGTTAACGCAGGTATCGATAATAGTGTTTGTGAAGGCGAAACAATAACATTAAGTGCAACTGCAAGTTATTATTTGGGATTAAATTGGACTTCATCCGGATCAGGAACATTTACAAATGCTAACACACTTACTCCAGTGTATACACCCAGCCCTGGTGATGTAACCCTGGGCTCTGTGAATTTAATTTTGTCAGCAACACCAAATTCACCTTGTGCTGTAACTATATCTGATACATTAATATTAACAGTAACAGCTATGCCTACGGTAACAGCTGGAAATGATGAATCAATATGTAATACTGAAACTGTTAACATAACAAGTGCTTCAGCATCTGATTATCTTACATTATTATGGTCTACTTCTGGAACAGGAACTTTTACAAGTACTACTATAATTAATCCAACTTATAATCCAAGTGCTGCTGATATAACAGCAGGTGGTGTTACATTAACATTAACAGCAATAAGTAATAGTCCATGTAGCTCCAATAGTTCTGATATTATGTCAGTTACTATAACTGAATCATCTATTGCATATGCTGGTGCTGATGCAGATGTTTGTGAATTGTCAACTTATACGGTTAATGATGCAACTGCATCTAATTATACATCGGTTGCATGGGAAACTACTGGATCAGGTACTTTCATAGATAGAAATACATTAACTCCATCTTATACTCCTGCAGTGGGAGAAACATCTGTAACCCTAACTCTTACTGCTTATTCAGGATCATCAATATGCCCTGATAGCACTGATCAGTTGGTGTTAACAATTTCAGCAGATCCTGTTGTAATAGTTGGTGCCGATGCAACTGCATGTTCTGAAGGTAATTACCAAATAACTGGAGTAACTGTTACTGACGGTTCAACATATTTATGGACCAGAAGTGGAACTGGGAGTTTTTCAAACCCTAATATACTAATGCCGGAATATGTGCCTAGTGCTGCAGATATTACTGCAGGAACTGTAATTTTAACTCTTACTGCTCAAGCAACTTCACCTTGTACAACAAGTGATAATGATTCATTCATTCTAACTTTTCAAGGTGCACCAACAGCTAGTGCCGGTGCAGATGAAGGCATATGTTCGGGTAGTAACTTAATAATTACAACAGCATCAGCAACAAATCCGCAAACTATTCTATGGACATCTTCAGGTACAGGAAGTTTCATTAGTGGTAATACTACATCTCCAACCTATGAGCCCAGCGCTGCAGATATCACTGCAGGAACTGTAACTTTAACTATTACAGTTTCAGGAGTTGCACCATGTGGAGATGCTACTGATGATATGATACTTACAATTCAGGCAGAACCAACAGCTTATGCAGGTTCAGATGCTACTGTTTGTGAAGATCAAACTTATACTGTTTCAACAGCCACAGCTACTAATTATGATGACTTAACCTGGACAACAACTGGATCAGGAGTAATCACAAATGGAAATACTATTAACCCAACTTATACACCGGTAGCTACTGATATTACCGCCGGACAAGTTACATTAACCCTCGAAGCAATTGCTGCTTCACCATGTGTTGCAAGTGATATCTCATCAATGATATTATATTTTGAAAATCAACCAACGGTTAATGCTGGAGCAAATGCCTCTGTTTGTGAAGGAAATACATATACAAATACTGATGCTTCGGTAAGTGATTATGCCAGTTTTCTGTGGAGTACCTCAGGAACCGGTACTTTTAGTGATGCTAGTTTACTAAATACAACATATAATCCAAGTAGTGCCGACTTTATTGTTGGCTCAATTACTCTAACCCTAACTGCAGTTTCTAACACTCCTTGTGTAGGATCTGAAAGTGATAATATCGTATTAACCCTAACTCCAAATCCAATTGTTGATGCCGGAAATGATGGTACAACTTGCGAATCAGCTATATTTACTGTTTCGTCAGCCACAGCATCATTATATGATAATATTTGGTGGACAACAAGTGGTACAGGTACATTTACCAGTAGTACTTCATTAACTCCATCATACACTCCAAGTGATGTTGATGTTGCTGCCGGATTTGTTACGTTAACTCTTAATGCAGTGGGCGATGCCCCTTGTTCTACACAGGTTAATGACGTTATGACTTTGGTAATTATTGCTGAGCCTACTGCTGATGCAGGATCTGATACTGAGTTATGTACAGGAGAATCTTATACAGTTGATGATGCTGATGCGTCTGGTTATACAACCATATTATGGACTTCTTCCGGTTCTGGAGTATTTCTTAATGCTAATACTTTAACACCTAATTATACCCCAAGTGCTGCTGACTTTGCCAATGGTTCAGTTGATCTTACCTTATCAGCCAATAATGTACCTTGTTCATCATCGGTAACTGATGTTATGACAATTACTTTAAACAATGATCCTGTTGTTGATGCAGGTACTGATGATGGTATTTGTGAGGGTGATACATATACTCTTATAAATGCCACTGCAACTGATTATTTAGCATTAGCATGGTCAACAGATGGTGATGGTACTTTTAGTAATATGGGTGTTTTAAACTCTGTTTATACACCCGGATCAGATGATATTACTGACGGTAATGTAATTTTAACATTAAATGCTACTGCCAATGCTCCTTGTTCAGGAACTGTTACAGATAATATGACTCTTACAGTTAGTCCTTTACCTATTGTGGATGCTGGTCCTAATGTTGATGTGTGTGAAGGTTCATATACTTTAACTAATGCAACAGCTTCAAATTATTCAGTAATAGCATGGATTGCTTCAGGTACAGGAACGCTGGCAAATGCAAATACCCTTACGCCAACATATACACCAAGTAGTGCCGATATAACTGCAGGAAGTGTAAATCTTACAATTACAGTAACCGGATCAGGAAATTGTTCAGGAACTTCAACGGATGTAATAACATTAAATCTTTTTGAAAGTCCTGAAGCCTTTGCCGGGAATGATGGAACAATTTGTGAAAATGAAACTTTTGATATAACATCTTCAACATCAGTAAATTATTCAACCGTACTATGGACTACTGCTGGAGATGGAACTTTTTCATCAAATAATTCAATTTTAACAGTTTACACTCCTGGTTCAAGTGATTTGTCAGCTGGATCGGTTATTCTTACATTAACTGCCAATGCTATTTCACCGTGTTCAAATTCAGTTTCTGATGAGGTTGTTTTAGTTATAGACCCTCTTCCTACCGTATTTGCCGGTTCTGATGAAGATGTTTGTCAAGGGGCAACTACTATTTCTGATGCTAATGCCACCAATTATGCAACACTACTATGGACAACAAGTGGCTCCGGTAGTTTTGCCAATGCTAATACATTAACACCTACCTATACACCAAGTGCTGTAGATCTTGCATTTGGTTCAGCAGCTCTTACTTTAACTGCAACTGCAGGTGGTGCTTGTGCAGGGGAGTCAATTCTGTCAGTTAAAGTCATTACATTTGTTGAGTCTGTAGTTGTTGATGCTGGTTCCAATGCAAGTTTATGTGATGGTGAATCTTATACAGTTGTTGATGCATCTGCTATAAATTACACAACTATTTTATGGACAACATCCGGTTCCGGAACATTTGCTAATTCAAATACTCTTAATACAAATTATACCCCTAGTGCAGCTGATTTTGCAACTGGTTCAGTAGACCTTACTTTAACTGCTACCAATGTACCATGTTCGTTATCAGATGCTGATGTTATGACCATTACATTAAACAACAATCCTGTTGTAGATGCCGGTACTGATGATGGAATTTGTGAAGGAGGAACCTATACTTTAATTAATGCTGTTGCCTTTGATTATTCCTCAATAGCATGGTCTACAAACGGCGATGGTAGTTTTAATAATACAGGAACCATAAGTCCTAATTATACCCCCGGAGCAGTTGATATTGCTGCAGGAAATGCTATTTTAACACTTACAGGAAATTCTATTGCTCCATGTACAGGAGCAGTTACTGACTATATGACATTAACAATTAGTCCTTTACCTGTGGCTTTTGCTGGAGCAGATGTTGATGTTTGCGAAGGATCTTATACTTTAACCAATGCAACTGCACAAAATTATTCTGCAATTAACTGGACTACATCCGGTACAGGAGTTTTAACCAATGCAGATATGCTAACCCCAACATACACACCAAGTGGTTCTGATGTTGCCATCGGTAGTGTGGATCTTACTATTACACTAACTGGTTCAGGAAATTGTTCTGGCACCGATAGTGATGTTATCAGATTATACTTTAATGAAATTCCTGAGGCATTTGCTGGAAATGATGGAACAATTTGTGAAAATGGTTCCTTTGATATAACATCTTCAACAGCTTACCATTATTCAACAGTTCAATGGACAACATCCGGAGATGGTACTTTTTCATTAGATAACTTTATATTAACAGTTTATACACCTGGTACAAATGATATTATAGCCGGTTCTGCAACGCTTACATTAACTGCTAATGCAATAGCACCATGTTCAAACTCGGTTTCTGATAATGTTGAATTGAGCATTGATGCACTTCCAACTGTTTTTGCCGGTTCTGACGAAAGTTTATGTGATGGACCTTTTACTATTTCTGATGCTACAGCCATTAATTATTCTGCAGTTTCATGGTTAGCAAGTGGTAATGGAGCATTAGCAAATGCAAGTACACTAACACCAACATACACTCCTGATGCCGACGATATATCATTTGGCTCGGTAACGCTTACATTAACTGCAACTGCTACTGGTGCATGCACAAGTGTTGTTCAGGATTCTAAGATTGTTTCCTTTTCTGAATCTGTAACTGCTGATGCAGGCTCTGATGTTGATATTTGTGAAGGAGACAACTATACAATTAATGATGCAACAGCAAGTAATTATGGCTCAGTTAGTTGGTCTACAAGTGGTAATGGCACTTTTGCTGATATTAATACAACCTCGCCAACGTATACACCAAGTGTAGATGATATTGGATCTGGTACTGTAATACTTACGCTTACGGCAATTGGTCAGTCGCCTTGTGGTGGAACTCAAGTTAGTGACATGGTATTAACTATTGTTGAAACTCCAACAGTTTATGCTGGTGCGAGTATAGCAAATATTGATGCCGGAGATAGTTATACTGTAACTAATGCTGAAGCAAGTCCAGGGTTTGATATATTTTGGACATCCATAGGAACTGGAACTTTTGTTAATGAAACTACACTTTCTCCTACTTATACACCTTCTGATGCTGATGTTCTTGCTGGTCAGGTTACTCTAACTATTATTATATCAGGCGATTCACCTTGTGCAACTGCAATGCGTGCAATTCTTGCTACAGATGATGTTTTGCTTACAATTGGTGCATTACCTACCATTGATATTACTCCTGATAATGCAACAATGTGTGAGAATGGTTTGCATACAGTAACTGGAGTTACAGCTACAAATTATTCGGAAATTGCTTGGACAAGTAGTGGAACAGGGTTGTTAACAAATGAAACAACACTTAATCCAACGTATGACCCAAGTACTAATGATATTACAATTGGCTTTGTTATATTAGAAGCTACAGTAACTGCAGTTCCTCCTTCTACAGCAACTGCCTCGTCATTTATGACTCTTAATTTTGCTAATTTGCCAGATGTATTTGCAGGTGGTGATGCAACTATATGCGATACTGAAGATTATTTTATTGGTTTAGCTACTGCTAGTGATTATTCTTATATTTATTGGACTACTACCGGTTCAGGTACATTCTCTCCCCAGAGTGGTGATCCAAATACTATATATTCACCAAGTTATGATGATATTGCAAATGGTTCAGTCGTTCTTACTTTACATGCCGAGTCACAAACTCCATGTTTAACCGAAGTTACTAGCGATGCAACTTTAACTTTCCTTCCATCTGTAACTGTATATGCTGGTGTTGATGCTACTGTTTGTTCTGGTGGATCATTAACAATTAATACAGCAACTGCTTCCGATTATGAACCCACAAGTATAAGTTGGGCATCTTCCGGAACAGGAACATTAGTAGATAATAATACATTATTCCCTACTTATTACCCTAGTGCCGCAGATATTGCCGCAGATTCGGTTATACTTACTTTAACAGCTGAAGGATTTGCTCCTTGTGATACCCCTGAAAGTGATGATATGACTTTATTTATATCAGCAACTCCTATTGTTTCTGCTGGAGCTGATACCTCTGTTTGCTCTGGTAACGACTTATATTTGGTAAATGCTATTGCAAATAACTTTAGCTCATTGGTTTGGACAACTTCGGGAGATGGTTGGTTTACCCCTAATAAATATCTGCTTAATCCAACATATAATTTTAGTGCTGCGGATATTGCACTTGGCTCTGTTACATTAACACTTACTGTCATAGGAAACCCGGTATGTCCAGGCACATATTTTGATGAAATTGATGTTACCATTAATGAATTACCTGTAGTTGATGCTGGTGATAATGAAACAATTTGCCAAGGCGATAATATTACAATAACTACTGCTAGTGCGTCTAGTTATTCTACTTTGTTATGGACATCTGACGGTACAGGTACGTTTGTTAATGGAGGTAGTGATTCCCCTACATATTTACCAAGTGCTGCTGATAATATTGATGGAACTATTATTTTAACCTTAACAGCAAATGCAATAGCTCCATGTACTGATGATTTATATGATCAAATGATACTTACCATTGGTGGTGCAACAGTTTATGCTGGTGCGGATGCAAGCATCTGTGAAGGAATGAATTATACTATTACTGATGCATATGTATTGAATTATACATCTTACACATGGACACATAGTGGACAGGGTACTTTAACTAATGAAGATACCCAGATTCCAACTTACAACCCTGTTGCTAATGATTACGTAACTGGTACTGTGGTAATAACATTAACTGCTGAAGGAGGAACAACTTGTCCTTCTACTGTTCAGGACTTTATGGTTCTTACATTAAATAATAATCCTACTGCAAATGCCGGCAATAATGCTATAATTTGTGAGGATAATACTTATACATTATCAGGTTTGGCAACAAGTCAGCAATCTGTTCTTTGGAGTTCTTCCGGTGATGGTACTTTTGATGATGATGTATTGTTAACAGCCACCTATACTCCCGGAGCTAATGATATTAGTAATGGAACTGTTGATTTATCTCTTCTTGTATATGCAATTTCTCCTTGTAGCATTGATGCAACAGATGGAATGACATTGGAAATCCAAGGTCTGCCTACAGCTAATGCAGGCAATGATGCAGATATATGCGAAAATGATTATACTCTTTCAGGATCAGCTACAAATGAACAATCTGTAATTTGGACAACTTCTGGAGATGGAAGCTTTAATGGTACTGAACATAATCTAAATGCTGAATATACTCCTGGTACGAATGATATATCAGGAGGAACTGTTGATTTAACCATTACGGCAATTTCAACTACACCTTGTGCTACAAATGCAACTGATGACATGACTCTCACAATTCAGGGTTTACCTACTGCCGATGCCGGAGTCGACGCTGATATTTGTGAAGATAATACATATACTTTATCAGGTATAGTTACAGGTGAGCAATCTGTACTATGGACAACCTCAGGTGATGGTTCTTTTGTTGGTGACAATACATTAACTCCAACATATACACCAGGTACAGTTGATATTAGTAATGGATCTGTTGACCTTTCGCTTACAGCTTATGGAATATCACCTTGCGAAACAACAGATGTAATGAATTTGGCTATTCAAGCATTGCCAACTGCTGATGCAGGCATAGATGCAACAACTTGTGATGTTAGCTATACATTAGCAGGGCAAGCAACTAATCAACAATCAGTATTATGGACAACCTCCGGTGATGGAACTTTTGATAACGCTACGTTATTAGCAGCTACATATACTCATGGAGCAACTGATATAACTAACGGAACTGTTGATTTAACTCTTAGTGCTTCTTCTATTGCACCTTGCGCAACAGATGATACAGATGTTATGACCTTAACAATTAATGCGTTACTTACTGCTGACGCTGGAGCAAATGCTACCATTGGTGAAGGTAATAGCTATACGCTTTCCGGTTCTGCTAATAATGAAACAAATATTATTTGGACAACCTCAGGTGATGGTACATTTGATGATGCAACTATATTTGATGCAACATACACACCCGGAGCAACTGATATCACTAATGGTACTGTTGATTTAACAATTACTGCTTATGCTGTACCTTGTGAAGCAACAAGTGTAATGACTTTAACAATTCAGGGTTTGCCCACCGCTGATGCGGGTATTGATGATTTAATTTGTGAAGGTAGTGATTATACTTTGTCAGGAAGTGCTACAAACCAACAATCGGTTTTATGGACAACCACTGGTGATGGCACATTTGATTATGCCACATCGTTGGATGCTACTTATTCTCCTGGTATAAATGATATTACAAATGGATCTACAGATCTTACTCTAACTGCTTTTGCTATACCTCCTGCTTCTCCTAATGCCTCAGATGTAATGATTTTAACAATTCAGCCATCACCAACAGCCGATGCTGGTAGTGATGATGAAGTTTGTGAAGATAGTGATTATGCTTTATCAGGTTCTGTAACTAATCAACAATCTATTGAATGGACAACTTCAGGGGACGGAACTTTTGATGATGCTACTTCACCAACAGCTACTTACCAACCTGGTGTAGTTGATATCGGGCTTGGAACAGTTAATTTAACAATTACTGCATTTGCAATAGTTCCTTGCGGAACAAATGCAACAGGTTTAATGACATTAACTATTCAGGGCTTACCAACTGCAGATGCTGGTGGCAATGCAAGCACATGCGAAAATGCTCCATATCAGTTATCCGGAATAGTTTCAAATCAGCAGTCAGTAATTTGGACAACTTCAGGTGATGGTACTTTTGGTGATGCTTTTTCATTAACTGCAGAATACTCTCCAGGAGCTTCTGACATTACATTAGGTACAGTTGACTTAACATTAACAGCAATCGCTACTCTTCCTTGTGGAACTGATGCAGTTGATAATATGACACTTACTATTCAAGATACACCAACTGCTGATGCTGGTGTTAATGACACAATTTGTGAGGATAATACTTATACATTATCTGGAACTGCAACTAATCAACAATCTGTATTATGGACAACTTCCGGTGATGGATTTTTTGATGATGATGGTTCATTAACTGCAATATATACTCCTGGAACATCTGATATTACTAACGGAACAGTTGATTTAACTATAACTGCTGTTGCAATACTTCCTTGTGGAGTTGATGCATCTGATCCCATGACACTTATTATTCATGGATTACCAACTGCAAATGCAGGTGCTCCGGCTACAATTTGTGAGAGTGATACTTATACATTATCTGGTAGTGTAACAAATGAACAATCTCACCTATGGTCAACCTCAGGTGATGGTGCTTTTGATGATACTTCATTATTAGCAGCTACTTATACACCTGGAGCAGTTGATATTTCTGCTGGTAATGCAACGCTCACTTTATTTGCTGAAGCTATTTCTCCATGTGGCGTTGATGCGAGTGATGATATGATTTTAACAATTCAATTGTCTCCAACTGCTGATGCGGGTTCTAGTGAAACAATTTGTGAAACAGATACATTTGTTACTTCAGGTACAGCCACAGATGAACAATCAGTTCTTTGGACAACATCGGGTGATGGTTCATTTGTAGAAGCTAATACATTAACATCAACATACACTCCCGGTACAAATGATATCAATAGTGGAAGCGTAAATTTAACCCTTACAGCCATTGCAATACTTCCTTGCGGAGTTGATGCATCTGATAATTTGGTTCTTACAATTCAGCAATCTCCAACTGTAGATGCAGGTGCTAGTGCAACAGTGTGTGAAGGAAATACATATCAATTGTCAGGAACAGCTTCTGGTCATACTGATGTTCTTTGGGTGACACCAGGTGATGGCGCATTTAATGATGCCACAAACCTCGCAGCTATTTATACTCCAGGCACAAATGATATTATTAATGGCTCAGTTATTCTTACTCTTACCGCTTATGCATTACCTTGTGAGATATCTGATGATATGACATTGACAATTCAGGGATCACCAACAGTTAATGCCGGTCCTGATGATGCAATTTGTGAAAATAGTACCTATACGTTAGTTGGTACAGCAACCAATCAACAGTCAGTAATGTGGACTACAAGTGGCGACGGAACATTTGATAATGCTATTTTATTATCAGCAGTTTATACACCTGGTTTAAATGACATAAGTAGCGGAACGGTTAATTTATCACTTACAGCATCTTCTATATCTCCTTGTGCTACTGATGTAACAGATGCTATGACATTAACAATTCAGACAATGCCAACTGCAAATGCCGGCCCTGATGTTACGATATGTGAAACCGAAGATTATTTAACATCCACAGCTAGTGCAACAAATGCTAACTCAATTTTATGGGAGGTTGTTTCTGGATCTGGGTCATTTGATAATCCTGCTGATTTATTAACTACGTATTATCCAAGTGCTGATGACATTGTTTTGGGTGGAGTTGTACTACGACTTACAGCATCAGGCGATGTTCAATGCGGAACTCATTATGATGACATATCAATTACAATTATTAATAACCCAACTGTTTTTGCCGGTAATCCTGTTGATGTTTGTTTAGGAACAACATATCAGGTTGATGATGCTTATGAAAGTTACACAAGTAATTTTGTATGGACAACTGATGGACATGGTGTGATTACTAATATTGATCAAATTGATCCTACTTATACTCCTGATGCAGATGATATTACATTAAATGGTGGAATTGTTAATATGATTCTAACTGCCGATGCGATGGCACCTTGTGCAGGTGTTGTGGTTTCTGTTAAAACATTGACAGTTGTAATGGATCCAGCTGTTTTTGCAGGTAATGATGATACAATTTGTGCTGGTCAGGATTATACTGTTACAGATGCAACTGCTACATATTACGAAACATTAACCTGGAGTTCGTCATCTGGTGGAATATTCTTAAATAATGGAACTTTAACACCTACTTATCAGGTAAATTCAATTGACATTGGACTTGGTGAGGTTGATATAACTCTGTTAGCTGCACCAATCTCTCCGTGTGCAACACCTGCTCAGCATACATTTACGTTGTATTTACTGGATGGTCCCGTTGTTGATGCAGGCTTGCCTGTTACAATTTGCGAAAATGATACTTATACAAATACTGATGCCGTAGCTACTGATGCTGTTAGTTTACTATGGTCAACATCAGGAACTGGTACTTTTACTGATGCAACTATACTAAATGTAACTTATTTGCCTGGTTCAGATGATATTATTGATGGTGTTGTTACATTAACTTTAACTGCCGATGGTGTGCCACAATGTGGTACTTCAAGTGATGATGTTACAATTACTATTAATGGTAATCCTGAAGTTGATGCAGGACCCATGACTGACATTTGTGAAAACCCAACGCTTATTGTTGGCGCATCTGCAAGTAATTATTCTTCATTATTATGGGTGACAACTGGAACAGGTAATATTGTTAATGATGATCAACTTGAACCTACTTATTATCCGAGTCCGGCTGATATTGCCAATGGAATTGTAACATTAACATTAAGTGCTACTCCTATGGCTCCGTGTTTAATTTCTGTAAGTAGCTCTATTACTGTAAATATATTACCTGAAGCAATAGTTGATGCTGGTTCAGATGATGAGGTTTGCGGTATTACTGCATATACTCTTTCAGGAGCTACCCAAACAAACGCTTCGTCTGTATTATGGACAAGTAGTGGTACAGGAACTTTTTCTGATGCAACGACAATAAATCCTATTTATACACCTAGTATTGATGATGTTGGTTTGGGTGCAGTAACTCTTACAGTTGAAGCTTCAAGTTTAGCTTGCGATCCAGTTACTGATTTTATGATTTTGGTTATTAATTCAATGCCTGAGGTAGATGCTGGTCAGGATTCATCCGTTTGCATTAGTAGTACATATACTGCTGATGGAACAATTATTGGGAATTATTCTCTTATTGAATGGACACATAATGGTGCCGGAAATTTAACATTTGTAAATTCTCTAACACCAATTTATGCACCTGATGCAAGTGAAATTGGCAGTACAGTAATACTAACAATGACGGTAACTGCATCTCTTCCATGTGTTGGTACAGTTAGTGATGCATTATCGTTAATTGTTAAAGATGAACCTCTTGCTGGTGCTGGAAATGATACTACAATTTGTGAAACTGAATTCTATACGGTTGTAGGTGCTACGGCAAGCAATTATTCAAATATTTTCTGGACCACATCAGGTGATGGTAGTTTTAGTGCTGGCGGTTTAAGTCCGACTTATATGCCAGGACCAAACGATTTAATAAATGGCTTCGCAGATCTTACAATTCATGTGCAAAATCCTCCATGTTCTGATGCAACTGATCAAATGAGATTGTCTTTTATATATCAACCTATTGCTGATGCCGGTATTGATGATGAAATTTGTGAAGATGATTCATATATAATGTCTGGATTAGCATCCAATTACCTGTCAGTACTATGGGAAACCTCCGGAGATGGAGCTTTTGTTAATCCTACTTCATTAACCGCTATCTACACCCCTGGAGCAAACGATATAATTAATGGGTCTGTAAACCTATCTCTTACAGCATATGCAATAACTCCTTGTTTAACAAATTCTGTTGATGAAATGGTATTAACAATTCAGGGATTACCAACTGTTAATGCTGGTGCTGATAACGAAATTTGTGAAGATAATTCATATACTTTATCAGGTACATCTACCAACGAGTTGTCTGTTCTTTGGACAACTTCAGGCGATGGTATATTTAATACTCCTGCTTCGCTTATTGCTACCTACACTCCTGGAATAAATGATATTATTAATGGAATGGTAGATTTAACTCTAACAGCATACTCAGTTGCACCTTGTGGCGTAAATGCAATTGATGATATGAGGTTAACAATTCAGGAATTACCAACGGCAGATGCTGGCCTTGATGCTACAATTTGTGAAGATAATTCCTATGCCCTTTCTGGTGTCGTTAATAATGAACAAGATATTTTATGGACTTCTGTTGGTGATGGTGACTTTGATGATCCGTCAATATTGGCATCAACATATACTCCTGGTGCAAATGATATTTTAAATGGTAGTGTTGTTATTACACTTACTGCGTATGCCATGTTACCTTGTGGCACAGATGCTACTGATGATATGGTATTGACAATTCAAGAATTACCAATTCCAGATGCTGGTCCAAATGCATCTATTTGTGAGTTAAGTATATACACTATGTCTGGTTCTTCTGTTAATGCACAATCAATTGAATGGACAACATCAGGTGATGGTCTCTTTGATGATCCAACATCATACACAGCAATTTATACACATGGTATAAATGATGCTGATCTGGGAATGGTAACATTAACTTTAACGGCAACATCTATTAATCCTTGTAATGCTAATGTGTCTGATGATATGATACTGTCAATAACACCTGGTCCTGTTGCAGATTTCACATATAGTGTTATTATTTGCGACTCAATACAATTTACTGATTTAACAACATATTCACCAGGTTACACCATAGTAAACTGGCTCTGGGACTTTGGTGATGGCATAACCTCTGATTTACAGAACCCCACCCATCAATACCCCCATACCACCACACCCGGAGGAGAGATATATGATGTAGAACTAACCGTACTAGCCGATTCCAATGGCTTTACATGCAGTAATACAGTAATATTACCAGTAACAGTACCCGAGCTACCAGATATTTTCTATACATTCGATCCAGATCCAACTTGCTTAGGCAACACAACCTATTTTTATGGAGAATCAGGCTATCCAATAGATAGCTGGCATTGGGACTTTGGCGATGGCGACTTTTCCACCGACCAAGACACATATCACCAATTTGCAACCCCAGGTAGTTATGACGTAGTATTAGATATTACCGACAATAATGGCTGTGCTAACACCCTAACTGACGTGGTAGTAGTTAGTCCTATTCCCGAAGTAAGCTTTACCATGAGTGACGATGTAGTTTGTCATGATAATACCATAATTTTCACATCAACAGGCACTAATATATCAACCTGGTACTGGGACTTTGGTGATGGCTCATTCAGTAATGAACAAAACCCAATACATTATTATGCAAGCTCAGGCAATTATACAATTACACTAACAGTAGAAGAATTGTTAGGCTGCACTAATTTTGTAACAGATGAAGTGCTAATATTACCTAGCCCCACAGCCGATTATAGCTACGCCAATCTAGACTGTAGCTCAGTAATATTCACAGATTTATCCACAGCCCCTACAGGTTACAATTTGACAGAATGGTACTGGGACTTTGACGATGGCTTCACAAGCGATTTACAAAACCCATCCCATAGTTTTGGAGGAGCAATAGGAGTATTTGATGTAATGTTAGTAGTAACAGCCGATTCCAGTGGATATAGCTGTACAGATACAATCATACAAACAGTACTCACCCCTGGACTACCCACATTATTTTTCACATGGAACCCAGAGCCCACAAACCTAGGCGAAGTAACAAACTTTTTTGGAACCTCAGGTAATACAGTTTCAGACTGGTATTGGGACTTTGGCGATGGAGGTAATGCAAACACCCAAGATGCAACACACACATATACCACATTAGGTACATTTGATGTAGCACTAACCATTACCGATATCAATGGATGTATAAATAGTATAATCCACCAAGTAACAGTCACCAACGTAGCCCCATTAGACTATCATTGGGATTATGGATGCGAAGGCGAAGCCGTACAGTTTACCGTTGACCCACCCACAGACATACCATCAGTAATAAGTTGGAGCTGGGACTTTGGCGATGGCGGCACATCCACTACTATGGAACCATTACATACCTATGCAGTGGCCTCAAGCTATGATGTAAGACTTACAATAGTAGATAACATGGGAGCTACTAATACCGTAATAAAAACCATAACGATTAATCCACCACCCATGGCACTGTTTAGCGTAGAAACCCCTACCTGTTCAGATAGTCCGGTTCAGTTTCATAATCATTCAACTACCCCCACAGGATTTATAGTAGAATGGCATTGGGACTTTGGAGATGGAGATGATATTACAGTACTACATCCCGATGATCCAGATGTTAGTCATGTTTATGCCAATACCGGCACCTACATGGTAACACTAACCGTAAAAAACTCCGATAGTTGCACCAATATTACTACAAATACGGTAACAACAATACCAAGCCCCATTGCGATGTTTACACATAGTAGTAGTTGCTCCAGCGAACCGGTAACCTTTAGTGATACCTCACAAGAAAATGGAGGAGGACAGATTATTTCATGGAATTGGGACTTTGGAGACCCTACCTCAGGAGTTAACAATACCTCCGACTTACAAAACCCCATACATCTTTTTACAGCCCCAGGAACATATGCTGTACAATTGATTATAGAGAATGTAGTAGGCTGTATAGATGATACTATTAATACAGATGTAGTAGTTACAGATGGATTGATAGTAGAAATACAATCAGATAATGATACAGTATGCTTAGACACCCCAATAGACTTTGATGGAATAACCACCAATGCAGTACTTTGGAATTGGGACTTTGGCGATGGAACAACATCCGATGATCAAAATCCAACACATACATATACAGAGGTAGGTAACTTTATGGTAACCCTTTATGCAGAAGCAGCAGATGGCTGTTCAAATACAGCCGAACTCTCTATAGTTGTAAAGCCCAACCCTGTATCAATATTTACAAGTACATCGCCAGCATGTTTAGTTGACAGTGTATATTTCGACAATCAATCAATAACCCCTAATGGCTATGTAGCCACATGGATTTGGGATTTTGGTGATGGAAACACATTAACAATAGATAATCCGGATAACCCAGATGTAGCCCACAAATATGATTTTTCAGGAACCTTTGAAGTATTTCTCACAGTAATAGATGATGCAGGATGCGAGAATATTAGTAGCAGACTTGTTCAGGTTGCAGAAAGCCCAATAGCCGAGTTTTCTTATGAAGAAACATGCTACAATACACCAGTTTACTTTACCGATTTAAGTCTTCCCAATGATGGATCCGACATTTTTAGTTGGGAATGGTTCTTTGGAGACTCAGAATCAGGAACAGATAACTACTCCACATTACAAAATCCGACACATATATTCACAGAACCAGATAGCATCTATACAACAACCCTAATAGTATTAAATACCTTAGGCTGTAGCGACACTGTAGAATATGAGATTAGCGTAGACTCGTTACCATATGTAGATTTTACAATGGCTGACGATAGTATATGTTTAGGCGAAAGTGCCATTTTTACTGGCATAACTTCCCCCGGAACAGGTATTTCCACATGGTTTTGGGACTTTGGCGATGGCGGCTACTCGATAGATCAAAATACAACATATACCTACACAAGCTCCGGAGTGTTTATAGTAACATTAACAGTTACCGAGATAGGTGCCGACCAATGTCAAAATAGTGTAAGTTATGAGATTTATGTGAATGACGCCCCCGAAGCGAATTTTGATTATGAGAATAATTGCTTAGGAGATGTAACGTACTTCACAGACCTTAGTTATAGTCAGAATGGTTTTATAGTAGGCTGGGAGTGGGACTTTGGCGATGGCAATACATCCACAGAAGAAGACCCAGAGCATACTTATGATAATAATGATGATTATGAAGTAACTTTAATTTGTACAGACAACTATGGATGTACAAATACGATAGTACAATGGATACAAATAAGTGATAAGCCAATATCAGGTTTTGTATTTGATCAATCATGTGAGCCAGCAGGATTAGTTAACTTCTTTGATGAATCAGTAGAAGGCGAAGATGGCAGTCCAATTCAAAGTTGGTATTGGGATTTCAATGACGGCAATAGCAGTAGTGAGATAGACCCAGAGTATATCTATGCAAATACCGATTCATGTTATCAAGTTACCCTAACAGTAACCGATGCAAATGGATGTTCAAATACCGATACCGTAGAAGTATGTGTGTTTGGTACCATCGAAGTAGACTTTACTTCCACAGAAGAATGCTTAGGAACTCCAACATTTTTCCAAACAAGTTACAGTCCAGAAAATGATTCAATTGCTTCATACACATGGAACTTTAACGATGGTAGTGAAAATGAGAGCACCTATCATGATACGATAAGCCATGAATTTCCACATCCTGGATTATTTATAGTAGAACTAATGGCATTGGATACCAATGGATGTAGCGCAACTACATATGGCGAAGTAATAATAGATTCGTTACCAACACCTAGGTTTACAAATACCATAGGCTTCTGTGATACCCCAACACAATTTACCGATGAATCGTTGGGAGGCGGAGAATTTATTGAAAGTTGGCTTTGGGATTTTGGTGACGTATCATCAATAGATAATACTAGTACGCTACAACATCCATCACACCAGTATGGACCATACGATAGCACCTATCAAGTAAAACTGATAGTAACAAATTTTAATGGCTGTTCAGATTCAATAGTGCAAGATGTATACGTAGAACCATGTTTGGTTGCCGATTTTGAGTTACCAACAGGACTTACCTGCGCAAGCTATGAACTATGTTTTAATGATATTTCAATGTTATCCAGTAATAATGGAGAAATAACAGAGTGGCGTTGGGCTTTTGGCGATGGAGATACCTACAATTATGGTACACTACAAAATCCTATTTGCCATACCTATGAAGCAGCAGCTGATTATGACGTTCAACTAATAATAGTTGCTCAGATTAATGGTGTTGAATACCAGGATACTGTTGTTAAGTTGCTTAGAGTTAATCCAACACCAGTAGCAGGAATAATAGTAGAATCAAATTGCTTAGGAGACAGCACCCGTTTTTACGACGATACCCATACCAATGGTGAGCCAATAACCATGTGGCATTGGCATTTTGGCGACGATAGTAATCCGGATGATACAGCAATAATTCAGAATCCGGCATATTTTTACCCTGATTACAATACCTACAACACCGAGTTAAAAGTAATGAATCAGTATGGTTGTAGAGATAGTATTACGCTACCCATTGAAATATTTAAGCCCCCTGAGGCAGCATTTAACTATGACGAAACCTGTATGAGTTATTTCACATACTTTAGGGATGAGTCAGTTGCAGATAGTTCAGATATTGTTTCATATCTGTGGAACTTTGGTGATACGTTAACTCTGGGCGATACATCTAACATACAACACCCCGAGTTTATCTATGATAGCACAGGTTACTATAACGTACATTTCACTATTACAGATGGTAATCAATGTTTTGACACCATAAGTCATATAGTAGAAATATACCCAATACCAACCTCTGATTTTATCATTTTTGATACCATACAGCAAGGCCAGATATATTTGGAAAACACCAGTATTGAATCCACAAGTTATTATTGGGATTTTGATTTTGACTATGGAATAAGTAGCAGCGAGCAGAACCCAATGCATCAATACGACGAAGATGGTAACTATAATATTATGTTGGTATCGTATAACGAGTATGGATGTCCGGATACTACATATCAGATGTATGATTTGTTATTCACAAATCTATTTGTACCCAATGCCTTTTTACCTTCAAGTTCTAACGATGAACTAAAAGTATTTAAACCAAAAGGTATAAATCTTAGCATCTATAGGCTTGAAATTTACAGTTCATGGGGTAACTTAGTATTTTCGAGTACAAGGTTAGAAGATGGTGCTCCAGCCGAAGGTTGGGATGGTACCTATGAAGGAGAGGCTTTGCCCACAGGCAGTTACATATGGCGCATAAGTGCAATGTTTGAAGATGGCACCTATTGGAAAGGTACAGACAATGGAGATGGCAATACAGATACAAATGGAACAGTTACACTAATACGCTAGGGGGGAAGAAAGATGAAAGAAAGAAGAGAAAATACCACAGCAGTAATAGCAACCATGACAACAACTCCAACGGTGACAACCTTGATAACAATGACAACCATGAAGAGCTTATCATTATTATTAATTGCCATAGGTATGCTCATATTGGTTCCCAGTGAGCAGGTACAGTCACAGGATTTAGACTATGCACAGTACTATAATAATCCCACTTACTACAACCCTGCCAATGTAGGGTTGACCATGGGATTAAAGACCAGGTTAAACTACCGCAGACAATGGACAGGCTTATCGGGCGATTATCACACCTATAGTTTTACTGCAGATATCGCAGAGCGAAGTTTACCCGGCGCAGGTGGTATTGGAATTATAGCTAATCAAAGTGTTGCAGGCATGGGCGCATTAAAGACAAGTACCATAGGATTTATGCCTTCGGTACGCATACCCATAAGTAAAAACACTATTTTCCAGATGGGGGCACTGGCCTCGGTAGTCACTCAGCAATTAAACTGGGATAACTTAGTGATGGGTGATCAACTGGATCCCCGCTGGGGCAATATATACGAATCTTCATTTACGGGAGCAGCGAGAGACAAGGTAGTATTCCCTGATTTTGCTTTTGGAGGAGTTTTCCAGTTCCAGGGTAATGATTTGGAGGGAAATATAGGAGCGGCAGTACATCATTTAACCACACCTAACCAAAGCTTTTTTGAGGTAAATGCCAAACTTCCCAGGAAGTATGTATATAATGTCGACTTTATTATAACCATAAGAGAAGATTATGGATACTATTCCAAGTTACAAGGCTTTAAGCTAAATCCCGGTTTAATGATAGAGCATCAATCCATGATGATGTTGTACACATTGGGAATGAACATATATATGCGACAAGTATATGTAGGTTTGTGGTATAAAAACCAAACTCTGGAATACGATCAATTCTCCAACTTCACAGTAATGGCAGGCTTAAATATTCCTTTCGATGAAAAATCTAGAATGAAAATTATGTATTCGTATGAAATGAATATTAATGCCACACATAATTTTACCGGCCCATCGCATGAGATAAGCTTAATTTTTGAGTTTGATGAGATAGGCTTAATTGGGAAGCGTAATGGCAGTAACTTTATGGCTCCTAGCGTAAAACGTTCTAATAGTCCTATTGAGTGTTCACCATTTTAAACAATAAAAAAGGAGGTCGATTGACCTCCTTTTTTATACCAATTAAATTTTAGAATATACTTTTCAAATCAATAGATTTTTTGTTTTAGCAAAGGTGAAAAGTATTTGCATATTTATAGATACAGAAATATTTTTCAAAGAAGGTTAAACTAAAAAGGTGAAGATATAACAGCCCATTTTAATGTTTAGTTGGTATTGTTAATGTATAGCGAATAAATTATTTTACTCATTTGTATTATGCATACACAAATCGTTTAATTTTTTTTGTGGCAGTTTTTTCAAATTCATCCTTCACACTTTCAACAATTTGAATCTTTGAGAATTTATTTACCTTTTCGTTAACGTATGTTCTTAATTCGTTTTTTAGTTCTTCACATTTTTCATCAACAGCCTGAGAAACACCATCTTTTACATGTTTATACTGTTGCTCAATTTCTTCTCTGTTAAAATGAACCAAGGCCACTAGTTTGCCTTTTTGTTGTATTACTAAAGATTCGGCTACATGCTTGAAATTATTTATTACTGACTCAATATCTTCTGGAAAAATATTCTCACCACTAGCACCAATTATTATATTTTTACTCCTGCCTCTTATGTACAAATAATTATTTTCGTCAAATAGCCCTAAATCTCCAGTTTTAAACCAGCCATCATCAGTAAGCACTTCTTTTGTTAAGACGGGTTCTTTGTAGTAGCCCATCATAACATTTGCTCCTTTTGCCCATATTTCACCTTCTCCTGTAAATTTACCAGGTTTGTGTATCTTTAGTTCAATGCCATCTAGGGCTGGTCCGGTTGATTGTAGTTTTGTTCTATCGGGCTGAACTCCAGCAAGTAGGGGGGATGTTTCAGTTAATCCATATCCAATTGCATATGGAAACTTTGCTTCTATGAGGAATTTTTCTACTTCCTTATTAAGTTTTGCTCCTCCAATACCAAAAAAGTTTAATTCACCACCAAATGTTCTAATTAATTTTTTACCGGCAAGGCGGTTAAATTTCTTCCTTAACATTGGTATTTTATATAATATTCTTGTAGCCATTTTATCATTAAAAGCAGGAAGAATTTTTCCTTTATATATTTTCTCAATAATAAGCGGAACAGTTAGCATTATTGTTGGTCTAATTTCCTTTAATGCAGGTAATAACACAGCTGGTGTTGGAGGCTTTTTTAAGTAATAAACGCATGAACCGCCCAATAATGGTAATATTAACCCTAGTGTATTTTCGTATGTATGTGATAGTGGTAATACCGAAAGAAATCGATCTTTGTCATTAACAGGTTGAATAATACGACTTTTAATAGCAGTAAAGCAGATATTTTTATGTGATAACATAACACCTTTTGACTTGCCGGTTGTTCCGGAAGTATATATTATGGAAGCCATGTCCAAATCTTTAACATCATATTTTTTAGTTGGTATTGCCGACAAATCAAATGCAACATCTGATGCTGAGTCTACCAAACTGTAATCTTCAATATTAATAATGTTTTTTATACTATTGATTTTGTTAATTAAGCTTTTTGAAACGAATATTGTTTGCATGTCAGAATGCTCAATTACATTACTTGTTTCAACTTGGCTAAAATCAGGTAACATTGGAACAACTACGGCTCCCATGGAAGTGATTGCAAAAAATGTTACACCCCAGTTGGGCATATTTGCACTTAATAAACCAACTTTATCTCCAGATTTAACACCAAGTTTTTCAAGCATAGCTATAACTGCTTGAGACTTGTCAAATACTTCTTGGTAAGTTATTGGCTCTTCTCCTACAAATCCGTATGCAGGGCGATGTCCAAATTCTGAAACTGTTTTTTTTAGTAAACTAGGAAAAGTGAAGTTGGTGGTATTTTTCATAAAATTTGGTTTAGTAAGCCGTCAAAAGTACTATAATTATTTATTTATGCAAATTCAACCTGATAAGTTATTACTTGATACATACCTTAAGTTCGAATTTAGGTTAATATCTATTTAATTATATTTCAGATATTAATTCTTTGAAAAGAGCAATCATGTCATTTTCTGCTATGGCAGCATTGTTTAGTATATCTTCAATAACTACTGGTTTCAAATTGTCTGGGTCGCAAAGATCAGTTATAACTGAAACACCTGCAACTTTAATTCCCATATGGTTTGCTACAATAACTTCCGGTACAGTTGACATTCCCACAACATCGGCTCCCATAATTTTTATAAATCGATACTCGGCTCTGGTTTCCAAACTCGGGCCAATCCAAGCAACGTAAACCCCTTTGTTAATCTCTATATTTAGTTTTTTAGAAATTGATTCCATTTTTTTGATTAGTTCTTTATCGTATGGAGTACTCATATCTAAAAATCGTGGCCCAAGTGAAGAGTGATTTTTTCCAACCAAAGGATTGCCGGGTAACATATTAATATGATCATCAATTATCATTAACGATGCTGGTTTAAAATCAGGATTAATACCACCACATGCATTTGATACTAATAAAGTATGAATACCAAGCATTTTCATTACTCTCACCGGAAAAGTTACTTCTTGTAAGCTATACCCCTCGTAGTAATGAAATCGACCACTCATTACAACAATATTCTTACCTTCAAGTTTGCCAAAAATAAGTTTGCCGGAATGTGATTCAACTGTTGCCTCAGGAAAATTTGGAATATCTTTATAATCTATACTAACACTAATGTCAATATGGCTTACCAGGCTACCCAACCCTGTCCCTAAAATTACACCTATTTCAGGTTTTATTGATATGTTACTTTTAATATAATCTGTTGTTTCTTGAATCTTTATTAACATACTTATTAGATTTTAATTTGCCTTTATCCAAAAACAATTTCAGTAATTACTTTTTTACCTATTTCAAGATTTAATTTCTTAACAATTTCTGATCGCTCCATATATAATTCGTTCCTAAGTACCGAAGAGTCAAGAAAAACAAATAATTTTTTATTTTTTACGTACATATTAGTTGTGTGTTTAGCAAATATACCACCTACTACTTTTTCCCACGAATTTGTTATCCGTACACCATCCATTTTTTCAGTCCATCCGTATGCATCAAAAAGTTTTTGTAACACATCTCCTAAACTGCTATCGTAATTATATTTTCTCATGGTTTTCTTCTAATTTTACTTTTCCATTAAAAACATTAAAAATGCGATGGTCAATATCTACTAATTTGAATATATTTTCAATCCGCTGTTTTTGAGTGTCGGTAATAAAAACTTGCCCAAAATTGTTCTCGCTAACTAGTTGTATTATTTGTTTTACACGATTTTCATCGAGCTTATCAAATATATCATCAAACAGGAGTATTGGTTTAAAGGATTTTACGCGTCTGGTAAATTCAAATTGGGCTAATTTAATAGCTATTACAAATGATTTTTGCTGCCCTTGTGATCCAAATTTTTTAACAGGAAAACCGTTAATTGTAAACACAAGTTCGTCCTTATGTATACCAGTGGTAGTATATCTTGATATCCTGTCTTTTTCGGCAGATTGCTTTAGTAATTCAATAAAGCTGCTTTTATGAAGCTGAGATTCATATGTAATATTGACTTTTTCATTATTTCCTGCCAAAAAATTATAATACTCTTCAAATAAAGGATTAAATTCGTTAAGAAATTCTTCTCTTTTTTTAAAGATTGTGTTACCATGTTGGATGAGTTTGTCGTTCCATATTTCAATTGCTACTTCATCAAAATATCGTGCTTCAGACATTTGTTTTAGCAGCACGTTTCGTTGTAATAAAGCCTTGTTGTAGCTAATTAAATCATTTAAATAAATTTTGTCAAATTGTGAAATAACTCCATTTATATATTTTCTGCGAAGTTCGCTACCCTCGTTTATTAAATCACGGTCATAAGGAGATATCATTACGAGAGGGATGGTTCCAATATGATCTGCAAGGCGAGTGTAAGTATTATTATTTAGTTTAAATACTTTTTTGTGATTTCTTTTTTGGATACAACTTACTTTGTCATCGCTGTTAGCTTGATTTTGATATTTGCCATGAACTGCAAAAAAATCAGAATCGTGGTTAATGTTTTGTGAATCGATATTATTGAAATAACTTTTGCAAAAGGAAAGATAATAAATAGCATCGAGAATATTGGTTTTCCCAGCACCATTATCACCCACAAAACAATTTATTTTATCACTAAATTCAAGCTCTGCTTCATTGTAATTTTTGAAATTAGTAAGTAATAATTTTTGTAGAAACATAGAAAAATATGATTGTTCAATTTTAAGGTTGAATGCAGAACTAACTGATTGTATATATTATGATTGGTTAATTACCAACCTTAACAAAGGGAAAAGCATTCGGAAATTGCGGATTAATTATCCATGTTCCTTTACCATCAACAAAACCCCATTCTCCATTTTTTTGCACGGCAGCTAGTCCTTCGTAAAAATCATGAATATGTTCAAATTGTGGGTTTATAGCCCATGATCCATCTGTATGGATGCATCCCCATTGTTTTTCTTTACGAACTCGAGCTAGGTAATCCTGTGAAAACAAAATATTGAATAAAAATAATGCTGAAATTAAAAGGCTGATTCTTTTCATATTGCAAGTATTAATTAAGAAGCTAAATTAATTAATATTATTATAATATAAATAGAAAATTATTTTTTCATGAAAGAATTAATGTCAAAGGCAATTGTTAGGTAATTAGGTGAGCCTGCCAAACTATAAGTTACTCGCGAATAGTTAATTCTAAATTTGTATATACGTACTCCAAAACCCCAACTAAATCCAACCATTGCGGTTCTGTCTTCAATCTTCATTTCTTGACGACGACGATAATTATAACCACCTCTAAGTATTAAATTCTTGCCGATATACAGTTCGGTGCCAATTATTATGTGTCGCATTAGTTGATCAGTAAATTTTGAGAAACCATTTTTACTTATGGGTTCACCCGTAACAGGATCAAAACCGTCAGATGGGTTTGCAGGATCGTAATATGTTAAATCCCATTTTTCAATATGATCATAAATTAATGAGAACCTGAAAGGAACATGGTCAAGTCGTTTTGATATTGCGTATTGAAGGTCAAAAGGCAGAGGGCTTCTGTCGTTATCTGGAACATAAGTTGTTAACTGCATTCCAAGGTTACGTGCAACTAGCGACATTGTCCACCCTGATTTTGTTTCATATGTACCTGCAACATCAACTGCTATCCCAAAAGAATTGTATGATTCGTAGGATGAATAAATAATTTTTGCAGCAGCTCCTATGGAAAATGATGAATCCAATCGTCTACCCCAACCTATGGTTATTGCCATATCGTAAGCACCAAATGTACCTCCCAAATTTCCATTTTCATCTGCATAATCAATCTTACCATAGTCCATGTATTGCAAAGTAGTCATAAAACTTCCTGCTTTTTTAAATGTATTTGCATACTGGATGCTACTATAGTTTGTGCCTGTAAAGAAATTAATATAATTCAGAGCTAAATTATTATCCATGCCTGAATTAATAAGCGAGGGGTTAACAAAGCCAATATTTAAGTCATTATCATTTATGGCAGCAGTATTGCCCCCCAATGCAGCAATACGAGCTGATATAGGTTGTTCAAGAAATTGATAACCAGTTGTTCCACCAATTTGCGAATAACTTAAATTAGATATCAAAATTAGTAAACTTATAATAAAGTATGATGTTTTTTTCACAGACAGCAATTGTTATATTTTTTAATAAACGGCGTATGGAATTATTTATTACGTTGAGATGAATTTAATATTACAAAAACACAATTGTATACTAACCCGTGATAGAATTTTGTATTTAGTAGATAGCATATTTTGTGCCTAATAGATGAAGAATTTCTTTGCATAGCCATAGCTCTGGAACTAAATTATGAAGAATAGTAGGTGCAAAAGATGCATATAGTATTACAAGATTCTATGATGGGTTAGTATAATAAAGCAACTACAAACGAAAAGCCCACTCGATTGCTCAAAAAAAGCCTCTTGCAAAATAGTTCACAAGAGGCTTTTAAATATATTAACCATTAATAGTTAATGTTCTTCTGTTGTACTTTCGATTAAGTATGGATGATTTTTTGGGATAATTGGTATCTTGGCAAGTGACATTCCAACAATAAGAGCAAAGAGTCCTAAGGATCCAACAAATGTACCAATTTCAATCCATGAAATACCGTGCTGTTCAACAGTTCCTGGCATAATTGACATGAATAACTCAACCCACTGTCCTAAAATTAAAACGGCAACTGTAAATAGCACAAGATTTTGATTTTTTGCTATTCTGTTCCACATTAGAAAGAAAAATGGAAATGCCCAGTTCATGATAAGTTCAACATAAAATAGCGCTTTGTATTCGCCCATTTCGCGTGGGATGTAGTAAATTGTTTCTTCAGGAATGTTGGCATACCAAATTAGTAAATACTGTGATAACCAAATATAACCCCAAATTAAACTCAATGCCCAAATATATCTCGAGAAATCAGCAACATGTGATTTTGTAAGCATTGGGAAATAGCCAAGTTTATGTAATATAATTACAATTGCTGTAATAATTGCTGCTCCGTGGAAAAATGCCATTATGAATTTTTTGACAACATAGATGGTACTGTACCAGTGTGGATCTAGCGACATTAGCCAATCGATTGTAAACAGTGAAAAAGAAACCGCAAATACGAAAATAAAGATTTTCGAATTCATTTCGAGTTTAAAGAAATTAGTTAGTCCTCCAATTTTATCTTCATTTAATGATAATTTTTTCATGCGTTGTGTAAGCAGAATCCACAATCCAAAAAATACAAAATATCTTATTGCAAAGAATGGAACATTCAGATATGGTGCTTTGTGTTGTAATATTGGGTCGTTAGCAACAACATCAACATGAGTCCAATGATATAGATCATGAATTCCCATAAACATTATCGCAAACAGTATCATTGATACTATTAAATAATTACTCATAGCCATTGGTACGCGAATATAAGCTGCAGACCATCCTGATTGCGTAATATATTGCATTGCAAGCCAAAATGAAGCGCCAATTGCCACCGACATAAAATAATAATTATTAAGCAACAGATTCGCCCATGCTTTTGTGCTATCTTCGGTTAGAAAACCGGTAGCAACCGAAATAAGCCCAATCACGATTAGAATATACATGGCGATTTTGAATTTACCGCTGAGCTGTACTTTTTTATCCATGTTAGATTTGTTTAAAAGTTATTATTATTTTACTAATGATCGTAAATAATTAATTATTTCCCAACGTTCATCTGGTGTTACCTGAACACCGTGTGGACCCATAAGTCCTGAAATTGAACCTGCTGTAATTACATAGAATATTTCGCCATCAGGCTTATTTTGAACATAACTATCAATTAAAGATGTAGGTTTTGCAGGGAATAATCCACTGGTATACAAATGTCCTTCACCGTTTGCAGTTGCTCCATGGCATACTTTACAATAAATATTAAATAGCTTTTTTCCTTTAGCCACCGAACTATCATCATAATTAACTGCATTAACCAGTTGTACTCCTGCCAGAGTTTGATTTACAGCCCTATCACCAATTGATTTTGTTGGATAAGGAAAAGGCATATGACCTCGTGATACAGTTCCATCTACAGGCAGTTGAATTGTCATGCTATCCCTAAATATGGGGTTTGGTGAATATGCTTTGTAAAATTTAGTGTAATACATGTCATGCTCACCCATGTATGCATAGCCAGGATTATTCTTATCCTTGTCGCATGAAGTTAATGCAACTATAAATAGAACAATTATTGGTAAATATCTTGTATATTTCATATTGAATATATTTTTATGCTTCATAATCAACATCCGATTCACTAATTTCAAGAGCGCCGGTTTCTGTTAGCAGTGATTTTATTCTTTTCAACTCATTGTCATCCATTTCCTCCGTTTTTTCGATAACAAGTGCAAATTTATCGTCAACGGTACGTGGATCTGGCATGTAACTCTTTTTTCCGGGGTATAATTTCTGCCGGATAAGAAATGTAAAAAATGTAAATACTGTACCAACTAATATGGTAAGTACAAACATTATTATAATAAATGACAGTGTGTTAAGCGGTTTACCCCCAAATTTAAGTGGGTAGCTTATTACCGAAGTCCAATATAGTAATGCAAAAGAACCTATCCCTCCTGCTGCTCCATAAAGAAATGTAGCGTAGGGTAGGAGTGTAGTTTGCTTTAACTTATCCCAAACATGATGTAGAGGGATTGGCGAAAACACATCCTTAACTTTAATACCGGCTTCCTGTATTTTATCAATGGCATGTAGCAGTTCATCCTCATCTTCGTAAATTCCCAGAATATTAGTCCTCATCAGTAAATGATTTTAATGTTGTTGTTTCTTTTAATACTCCTTTAACCTCGCTAATTGCGATTGTTGGTATCCAGCGGAAGAATGAAATTACACCCATAACAAATAGGCCAAGTGTACCTACAAAAATTGAAATCTCAGTCCATGTTGGTGTGTAAGTAGCCCATGTTGCTGGTAAAAAGTCTCTTGAAAGTGAAGTAACTACAATTACATAACGTTCGAACCACATACCTATATTTACGAAAATAGAAATAATAAATACCATTGTCATATTTTTTCTGATTTTTTTAAACCAGAAAAGTTGTGGAATAATTGCGTTACATGTTATCATAGACCAATAGGCAAAAGTATATTCACCAGTTACCCTATTTTTCATAAAAGTAAATAATTCATATTCGTTACCTGAGTACCATGCTGTAAAAAGTTCTATTAAATAAGCAGAACCCATTATAAGTGAGATAAATACAAGGATACGGGTAATGGCCTCCAAGTGACCATTTGTTACATAATCATTAAATTTATAAAGCTTACGCAGAACAATCATTAATGTAAGTACCATACCAAATCCTGAAAAGATAGCTCCAATAACGAAGTATGGAGGGAAAATAGTTGTATGCCAACCAGGAACTACAGAAACGGCAAAGTCCATTGACACAATTGAATGCACTGATACAACTAATGGTGCAGCTAGTCCACCTAATAATATGGCAGCAGTTTCAAAACGGAGCCAGCTTCTGGCATTTCCAATCCAACCAAAACTCATAGCACCATAAATTTTCTTCTTCATTTTAGAAGCTGTAGTTTCCCTAATAGTTGCAAAATCGGGAATCATACCAACATACCAAAACAAAAACGATGCAGTTAAATACGTACTAATGGCTACAACATCCCAAAAAAGAGGGGAGTTAAAGTTATCCCATAAGGGACCACGTGTATTCCAATAAGGAAAGATGAAAAAACCATCCCAGATACGTCCCATGTGTATTAATGGGAATAATCCGGCAGCCATAACAGCAAAAATTGTCATTGCCTCAGCAGCTCTGTTAATGGATGTTCTCCATTTTTGTCTAACAATTAGCAAAAATATTGAGAATGCAGTACCAGCATGGCCAATACCAATCCACCAAACAAAGTTAATGATAGCCCAACCCCAGGCAACATTGTTGTTTAGACCCCAAGTTCCAATTCCTGTTGAAATTGTATTATAAAAGCCCCAAACTCCCCAAATCATTGCCGAAATAGAAATAAATGCAGTAATATACCACCATGATGGGGTAGGTGCATCCATTGGCCTAATAATGTCGCGGGTAACGTCACTAAAGCTTTTGTTCCCTTTTATTAATACTCCTCTGACTCTTGTATTATACATCTATTCAGATTTTAATCATTTCAAATTTTTAATTAGTCTCTTTCATTTAAGACAAACTATTTAAGTGTCGTTGTTTCTAACCTTTGTTAGATAACTAGTTGAAGGCAGCACATGCAAGCTTTCGAGCAGATGATACATACGTGGATTACTTTGAACTGCTTTTACTTTGCTATCTTTATTAAGTAAGTTACCAAATTGAATAGCATTGGTAGGGCATGATTGCTCGCAAGCCATTTTAATGTCGCCTTCTCTAAGTTCTCTATTTTCCATTTTGGCAGTTAATTTGCCTTCCTGGATACGCTGTACACACATCGAACATTTTTCAACAACACCACGCTGACGCACAATAACATCAGGGTTAAGTACCATTTTACCAAGATCGCTGTTCATATTGTAATCGAAATTGTTATTGTTTGCAAATTCGAACCAATTAAATCGTCTTACTTTATATGGGCAGTTGTTTATACAGTAACGAGTACCTATACAACGATTATATGCCATTTGGTTAAGTCCCTCAGTACTGTGATTTGTTGCAGCAACAGGGCAAACATTTTCGCAAGGAGCATTGTCACAATGCTGGCACATAACAGGCATGTGGTAAACTAGTGGGTTTTCCTCATGTCTGGAATAATATCTGTCGATACGCATCCAGTGCATTACACGGCGATTTTTAATTTGTTCTTTACCTATAACGGCAACATTATTTTCTGCCTGACATGCAATTACGCAGTTTCCACAACCGGTACAACTATTAAGGTCGATCGACATTCCCCAGTGAAGACCATCATATTTTATCTTATTATAAAGAGTAACGTTATGCTCTTCGTCGTATGCATGTAATTCATTACCTGCTGCTGGATTTTGGATATAATCGGCAAGTGTAGTTTCACGAACAATTGGCCGTTCTTCCATATCGTGATGCATTTGAGTACATGCTATGGGATATGTTTTGCCAGATACTTTTTCTATGGTTACATTTGATCCATCAACAAGCTGGAATGCATTAAAACCTACATTATCGCCTGCTTTACCAGCAGATGTTCTACCATAGCCTACTGCAATTGCAACAGTACCAATTGGTTGTCCGGGTTGAACAAGAACTGGAAGTTCGTATTTGCCATCTACTAACACAACATCTTCAAATTCAATATTATGCTGCTGAGCGTAATAAGGAGAAATACAAATGTAATTATCCCAAGTTGATGTAGTAATTGGATCGGGTAATTCTTGTAACCAAGGATTATTTGCATATTTACCGACGCCCATTCCGATTTTTTGGTAGAGAGCTAATTCTAAGCCATCGGTACTTCCTATCTTTGCTTTAAGCGATTGTGGTATGAAATTTGGTTGATCTGCTGCTTCACTATCAATTTGATAAACACCATCGTGTTTTATTTTATTCCATGATTGGGTAAAATTACCACCATCTGTTAAAATAGCTTTCCATTGATTTTCCATATATGTTGAAAAATCATTTGAATTATCCATCCATGTTAATAAACTATCCTGAAACTGTCTGGTATCAAAAATAGGTCTGATCGTTGGCTGAGTAATGCTCAGGAATCCTTTAATAGGTTCAGCATCATTCCATGACTCAAGATAATTATGATCTGGACAAACATATTCGCAAAGAGCTGCTGTTTCGTCCATTGTATCAGCAAACGAAATTCTTACACCAACCTTTTTCATTCCGGCAGTAAATCCAGCTGCGTTAATATAATCGTAAGCAGGATTGGTGTTATGAATCATAATACCACCAACTTTACCAGCATTCATGTCATTAACAAGCTTAGCCATTGCATCATCGTTACCTTGCTGTAAATAAACAGGAGTATTAATGTCCAATGTGTTTCCGTAATTGCCAAGTGCATTGTTAATTGCATTTACAATTAACTGGATATTAAGATCGTTTGTTCCTGAAACAACTAGCGACTTACCTTTATTCTTTAGCAAATCGGATGTTAGTTGCTTAATATCAACTGTAATATCAGGAGCATTGTAAGTAGATAAGCCTGTTTTTTTTGCAATAGCATTGTAAAGATTTAGCAATATTGCTGATTCATCAGATGGACGTATCCCAGTTCTATAATCAGCATTTGCTCCTGTAAGCGATAGTTTACTTTCAAACTGATAGCTTCTCGACATCTTATTTGTCTTATACAGCTTTCTGTTAACAGAATATTGCTTTGAAAAGGTAACGGGCATAAGCCAATTACCTAGAAAGTCGGCATTAAAACCTGCAATAATATTTGCTTTTTCAAAAGCATAAGAAGGAATTACTGATTGACCAAAGTTAAGCTCATTTGCTTTACGCATGGCAGCAAAACTTATGGGATCGTATGTAATCCACTCAACGTTTGGATAAGTAGTAATAAACTCCTCAATTAGTACTTTTGTGGTAGGACTAATAATTGTTGAAGTTAGTAACACAACCTTTTTTCCATCTTGACTGAGTTTACTTAACTTTGTAGATATATCTTTATCAACTGATGACCAATCGCTTGCATTACCACCTACGTATGGTTTCTGCAAACGAGCATCATCATACAAGTTAAGTACTGAAGCCTGAACTCTTGCGTTTGTACCTCCTTTAGTTAAAGGCGACATATCGTTACCTTCAATCTTAATAGGGCGACTTTCGCGAGTTTTTACCAAGATACTGCAATAATCATTACCATCAAAAAATGTTGATGCGTAATAATTTGCAACTCCGGGTACTAAGTCTTCAGGCTGATTTAGCAATGGTATTGCTTTTCGCACAGGCATCTGACAGCTGGAGACAAGAGCAACAGCACTTACAGAGAAGCCAAGCATTTTAAGGAAATCCCTTCTGCTGGATTTACCTTTAATTTCAGATTCGTCAAGTCCTTCTATTGAAAACTCAGGAATAGGTTCCTTGTTATCAGTTACAGAATTTTTTTTCTGTTCTTTTAAGCTTTCAAGACTTTGCCAGTATAATTTTTCCATGGTATAAATTAAATGGAATTGTTAGTTTTAATTTTTTAGTAATGACATTTTGCACATTCGTCGCCGCCAATATTTTGTACGGTAACATTTGGCATTTCACCATTTTTTAACTTTTCGTGAAGTTCAGTATATTGATCGTAAAACTTATTTGATGCAAACTGAACTGTTTCAGTACGATGGCATTCAACACACCATCCCATACTTAAATCGGGCTCCTGTATAATCTGATCCATTTTTTCAACTTCACCATGACAAGCTTCACATTCAAGCTGTCCTACATTTACATGCTGTGCATGGTTAAAATAAACATGATCAGGTAAGTTATAAACTTTCACCCATTCAATTGGTTTATTTTTCTCAAAAGCGTCAAAAATCTTGGCAATTTCTTTTGTGCCAGTTTGTTTTCCTTCTTTTACCTGATTATGGCAGTTCATACATGTCTCAACGGGAGGAATACCTGCATGCATACTTTCCATAGCAGTAAAATGGCAATATTCACAATCAATTTGATTTTGACCTGCATGAACTTCATGAGAGAACCAAACCGGCTGATCTGGTTGGTAATATTGTTGCCTACCAAGACCGGCAGCTTCAACAAAAACAATTTCTCCAATAATAGCGAGTGCAGCAAGTATTATAATATAATGTATCCACTTTGCCTTTATAACTTTTATAAAAGTTAAATCAATTACGCTAATTACAAATAAAATAACCATAACCAATAACACCCAGAACATATTTTGCTGCTCATCTCTACGCATCTCAACCATAAGTTGTGCAGTAACTTCAGCAACCTTAACGTCGGTACTTTCTTCGGGAACAGCTGCTGCTTCTCCTTCACCAAGTTTACCTCCATTTGCGATATAAAATAGTATGCCCTTTACCTGATCATCACTAAGGTTATGTGATGGCATTGGTATTTTGTTGTTTTCATTAAAAACTTTTACAGCCTGCTCGTCTCCCGACTGAACCATCTGTTGTGAGTTTTTAATGAAACTAATTAACCAGGCTTCATCTCTTTTATCACTGATTCCTTGTAGGTCTGGTCCAACAAGCTGACCACCACCAATGGTGTGACAGGCTTTGCATTGTTGGTAATTTTTTTCATCTTCTGCGGTTTGCGAAAAAGCAAAAACAGAAATTAATAGAAAAACTGCAAGGAATCCACTAGTAATAAATCCTCTGAAACTCATTGGTTTATTACGAATAATATTGTTTATTATCATGGCGTAAAGATTATCGAATAGCAATATATTTACTTAAAATAATTTTTGTTAAATATATGTTAATATTTCTAGTATTTTGATAGTCAAAAGTATTAATTTTTTGAAATAATACTACCATTTAGGTAACAAAATGCTTAAATAAATTGTATATATCAGCATATCAATTAAATACAGGATGATATTTTTATAAACAATGTTTGTTAGGAACTTTTATTGAGTTTTATTTTTCCCAAAGAAATAAGAATTATACCTATTATTGTTATAGTGCCACCAGTTATTTGCCAATATGTGGGGAAGTTACCAAAATAGATATATGCACCAACCAGCACAAATAAACTTCGTACACTTTGAACCATTGAGGCCTTTGACACTTCGATGTATTTTAAAGCCATATACCCTAGGGTGGCAGTTAAAAATGGACCTAGTATCGATCCAATTGCTATATTTTTTAAAGCAGAAAGGGGAATATTAGTAGGTAATTCTAAAACAATAATAGCACCAATTGAAAAAACAAATAGAAGTAATAATCTGGATAAAGCCATAAATGAAGCATCAACAAATTTAATTTGTTTTTTAGCAATAACCGTTGCGATACTATAAATAAATCCTGACAGAAGTATGTATTGTATCCCCAACTCGGGCGCTTTTGTCATTTCTACCGCAGGGTTGCAAATTCAAATGAGCGGATGTTGTCCTTTCAGGTTTTTTCCAACCAGTCAGAGTATGGCATTATAACTTTCTATTGGCAGGATTTTGTCTATTGGAAAAAAAAGATAGAATTTCAATGGAACTATTTTCTTTCTCACGATAATACATAGTATTAAATTTCTTAACTACCACCTTCCTGATGTTCACTTTCTCAGAAACAGGGAATATTTTGGGGTTCTTTGAAATCAAGCTAATTGTTCGCTCAATATCAAGAGATAACTTTGTCAATTATTTTGAAGTCCAATTTTCTTCTAAATATTGATAAGTTTGCTTTAACTCAGACAAAGCATGATCTGTCCATTCAATTTTATAACCACTTTTCATAAACCTTACGAGCTTCTGAATGTGAACTTATTTTACCATTATCAGCATCGATAATCCCTTGTTCGATTGATTTTCTTTCTGCCTCTGAAATTGTGTCCCACCAATCCTTTGTTTGATTAACTCGCAAGTCAATAATTTTTTGAATTAATGATGTGTCATCCAATGTGGTTAACCATTGAATTAATTCAATTTTAATATTTTGAATATTTGCTTCCATTGTACAAATTTACAACAAATTATGTTTTTGTGATAATTAATTAAAAAAACCTTTGTCTCGTCATTCCGCTTTGCTGCATTTCCCTCGACATGACAGGGTAGTTAGCCTATTTGAACCATTGCATTAATTTTGGATTTCCCCCAACTCGGGCGCATTTGCAATGCGTTCGTATAATATTTCTCTTGTCCTCGCACCATCTACAAGTCTATAGCATAAGCCATAGCGGAGGGACTTTTACTTTTCAATAAGGTAAAATTGAACTCTTATAATATTAAGCCCAAATACCATCATATTTGGGCAATTCTTCCTTTTGACTTGCGTTATCATCAATAATATTATTAGTCTGTG
>Ga0307987_1000202_pt1 | contig 37211 bp, 27 predicted proteins | sample EllFjometagen181_FD_203157 | JGI IMG/M metagenome (GOLD analysis project Ga0307987, IMG submission 203157) | Marine microbial communities from Ellis Fjord, Antarctic Ocean - #181 | ecosystem: Environmental > Aquatic > Marine > Unclassified | place: Southern Ocean | collected 2014-10-08 | reverse complement strand
GGTCATGCCCAGGTGGGCGGACAGTGCGGTGGTGGGCAGCTCGAGCAGGCAGGCCTCGTCCAGGTCGGTGAGTACCGAGCAGTCACCCTGGACGTAGAAGGTCGACGCCGACGATCCCAGGGTGCCGTACAGGGTCAGATCCAGGCGTCCCTCGGAGGCCACGATCTGCACGTCATCGGCGGAGATCTGAACATCGAGACTGTCCAGCAGGTACACGAGGGGCTGAGCGTCGGCTTCGGCGCAGTAGAGCTCACCGGAGATGTCCGAGATGGGAAAGCTGGTGGGCACCAGGCCTTCGACGGCATCCCCGATGTGATCCAGGCCGGCCTGGGTGATGTGCAGTGCTGCTGCACGATCCACCGGGTCGCCAAACTGGAGCCCTGCCATGGCAGGAGCGGCCGTGAAGGAGCTGAGTACAGCGAGACCAACGATGCGATGAATGCACTTCATGGCGCAGAGATTAGCACCTCGAAGTGGTCTTTGTCTCGACCCGGTTCTAGCGACCGCTCACCCTGTACAGCCTCGCCCAGCCCGGACCCTCGATCTGCCCCACCAGCACCGCATCCACGTCGGCCAGCAGGGCCGCCTGTTGGACCTCATCGTGTTCGGGCGCCAGGTCGTAGATTCGAGCCGCCGCCGGACGCAATGCGAGGTAGTGCCCCCCCTGTGCCGCGCGCAGGACCTCGGCGAGCAAGCCGGCGCGGTCACGGCTGACGCTTATGGCTCCCCATGCGTGGGAGAGCTCGAGCTCGGGGGAACGGACCTCGAGCACCCCATACAGATCGTAGTCGCTGGTCCACAGCCGCTCGACGTCATGCTCCCGCAGCAGCTCCACCACGGCCTGCTGACCGTGCTCGGTCACCGCTGGAGCGGGCACCGTGGACAGGACGGCCCGGGTGCGCACGCCGCTCATGAAGCCAGCAACCACCAGTGGCACGCAGAGCACCATGGCCAGCGCCGCTCGATTGGCAGACCCCGGCGCCGTGAAGCGCTTCGCGACCCGCTCACAGCCCAACCCGGCCAGCAACGCCACGGTGGGCGCCGCCTGGGCCAGGTGGTGGAGATCGCGGTTGGCCAGCCACAGCAAGGCCAGCTGCAGAGGCACCGCGAGAGACAGCCAGCGAAGCATGGCCTCGCTGCGATCCTGCGCGGCCTGGCGCCAGGGCCGACCGGCCCAGGCGAGGCCCGCACCCCAGGCAACGATCACCCAGCCCAGCAGCCGGGCGGCGGCCCAGCCCCAGCTCACCGGCTGAGCCCCTAAGGCCGGGGCGAACCAGCGCAGGGGCTCCAGGAAAAAGTAGGCCAGGCTGGCCGGCATCTCCCGGGCCGCCCCACCCCCACCGGCCAGGAGCCCCTGCAACCCATGGCCCACACGCGACAGCTGCATGGGCAGGCCATCGTGGCTGAACAGGGCGGGACCTTCCGGCAGCACCGCTTGGTGGGCCAAGGCGACCCAGAGAGGCGATGTCACCGCCAGCAACACCCCGAGCATCCAGAGGGGACGAAGCCGGGGCGCTGTGGGCCGAGGAGGCGCATCCCAGCGTGTGAGCAGCGAGGCGAGGATGAACGCCACCGCGGTGGGAAGGAAGGTCACCTTGGCCATCAGACCCAGACCGAGGGCCAGGCCCAGCAGCAGGTCGCTGCGCCGGCCCAGCCAGCGCCGACTCCACAGCGCCCACAGAAGCAGCAACCCGGCGCCGATCAGCAGCAGCTCGGTGCCCCCCAACACCCGCCGGAAGAACACGAAGCACCAGTCGGTCGCGAGAATCAGCAGCGCGACGCCCGGGGCGTCCCTCGAGCCCACCGCGCGCAACAGCTGCGCCAGCAGCACCAGCAGGCCGGCTCCGAGGAACACATGCAGTGCGGTCACCGCCGTGACGTCCCGGGAGATCCCGTGCACCAGGCGGGCGGGCCAGTCAGGCAGGCCCCCGGTGTAGCTGTTGACGGCCAGCGGTAGCCAGACCCCGCCGAGCTGCACGCGCTCGATGGGGCGGGACTGGCTGGCGTACAAGGGGCCGGCGGCGTGACCCGCGTGGGGTTGTTCGCCCGGGCCACTCCAGGTGGGTTGACCATCGACGATGGACACCGCGACCCGGGGGGGCGGACCCCAGGTCCAGCCCGCCGCCACCTCTCCTACGACACCGAAGCCGCCCACGCACAGAGCCATCATCAGGTAGAGGGCCAAGGCCAGGGGTAGTGCGGACGGGCGCTGGAAGAGGGGGCGTTGGGACACGCGCCAGCCCTCTCAGCCCTCGGACGGGTCGTGGTCCAGACCCTCGAGGTAGGTGCGAACGGCCTGGTAGCACCACGGCTCGACGCCCAGGGTCCCCCGAGCGACCACTCGGCTCAGGCCCAGTTCTTCGCAGACGCGCTGGGCAAAGCGCAGGCGGCCACCTTCGACTGGGAAACGAAGCGTGAGGGTGATGCGCAGCTCTGGAGCGACCGCGTCCATCAACAGCTGGACCGAGCCGTCGTCCACCGGGCCTTCCACCAGGATGGTGCGCAGGCCGGCCTCGACCCGCTGCCGGATGAGTTCGGCCACCATGCCCGCCGCTGCAGGGCGACCGGCCAGGAACACCGGGCCATCGATGACCAGGCAGGGTTCTTCGAGGATGGTCTTGGACCAACCCTGTTTGCGCACCCGCCAAAGGGTGGCCTGGTGCAGACCGCGGTCGTCCACCACACGAGCCCTGTCTCCCGCGATGACCGCTGCCACCGAAGACTTGCCCACACAGCGTGGACCGCAGACCACCACAAGGGGACGTTGCCGCAGCTCGCGGGGCAGTGGCCGGCGCCCCAGGTATTCGCCCGAGGTGCCGGTCAGCAGCGCCGAGTCGTCGTGGGTGCTGCGGTGGCGGCGACGGTTGCGAGCCTTGCTGGCACGCCGAGCCGAAGCACTGCGCCCTTCAGGGGAGCTCCCCTTCCGGCCGCGGCCGGAAGAGGGCTTAGAAGGGGCAGCGCGCTTGCTCACCCGATGACGCTCTTGGCGATCACCAGGCGCTGGATCTCGCTGGTGCCTTCGTACAGGGTGGTGATGCGGGCGTCGCGGTACAGGCGCTCGACCTCGTACTCCTTGCTGTAGCCGTAGCCACCGTGGATCTGCAGGGCTTCGTCGGCGCAGAAGTTGGCGGTCTCGGAGGCGAAGAGCTTGGCCATGGCGCATTCCTTGCCATGGGGCAGCTTGGCATCGCGCAGCTGGGCCGCCCGCATGATGAGCAGCTGGGCTGCGTCGATGCGGGTGGACATGTCGGCGATCTTCCACTGGATGGCCTGCAGGGCGGCGATAGGCTTGCCGAAGGCGTTGCGTTCCTTGGCGTACTGCACCGCGAGGTCGCGGGCGCGCTTGGCGATACCCAGAGACTGAGCGGCGATGCCGATGCGGCCACCATCCAGCGTGGCCATGGCGATGTGGAAGCCCTTGTTTTCCTTGCCGAGCATGGCGCTCTGGGGCACGACCATGTCCTCGAAGACCAGCTCGGAGGTGCCGGAGCCGCAGATGCCCAGCTTCTCTTCGACCTTGCCCACGCCGTAGCCAGGCATGGAGCGCTCGAGGATGAAGGCGTTGATGGCGCGGTGACGGGCCGCGGGATCAGCGCTGGCGTAGGCGATGGCCACATCGGCCTGGGGACCGTTGGTGATCCACATCTTGGTGCCGTTGATCTTCCAGTCGCCACTGTCGAGCTTGTCGCAGCGGCAGCGCAGCGCGGCGGCGTCGGAGCCCGCTCCGGGCTCGGTCAGGGCGTAGCAGCCCAGCCTGGTGGCCGAGGCGAGATCCGGCAGGTACTTCTGCTTCTGCTCTTCGGTGCCGTGGACCAGGATGGGGTAGCAGCACAGGGAGTTGTTGACCGACATGATGACGGCCACCGACGCGTCGGCGTAGGCGATCTCGGCCAGCGAGAGCACGTAGGTCAGGGTATCGAGGCCGAAGCCGCCGTACTCTTCGGGGATCATCATGCCCATGAAGCCCATCTCGCCGAGCTGCTTGATGATCTCGGCGGGGTATTCGTGGGTCTTGTCGCGGTCGGCAGCGCTGGGATGAATCTCGTTCATCCCGAAGTCGTGGGCGAGGTCGACGATCTGCTGTACTTCTTCGGGGATCAGGAACATGGGGGTCCTCGTAAAATGGGGAGAGTGTGCTGAACGATGGAGAGGCTAGCAGCCCCGGAAGTCGGCCTTGCGCTTGTTGAGGAACGCGTCCATGCCTTCGGTCTGGTCTTCGGTGGACATGCACATGGCGAAGAGGGTGCGCTCGGCAGCCAGAGCCGTGGGCAGCGCAGCGTCGGCGTTTTCGTTGATGGCGCGCTTGGCCAGGCGTACGGCCACGGGACCCACCCGGGCGATCTTGCCGGCCAGGGCCAGCGCCGCGTCGAGCACGCTGTCGCCTTCGGGGAGCACCTTCAGGGCCAGACCGATCTGGACCGCTTCGGCCGCGGGGACGTTGCGGCCGGTGAAGATGATCTCCCGGGCCCGCATGGCGCCCACCAGGCGAGCCAGGCGCTGAGTGCCGCCGAAGCCGGGGATGACGCCCAGCTTGACCTCGGGCTGGCCGAACACCGCGTTGCTGGAGCAGAGGATGAGATCGCAGGCCATGGCCAGCTCGGTGCCGCCACCCAGGGCGAAGCCGTTGACCGCGGCGATGACGGGCGTGGGGAAGTTCTCGATGCCGTTGAATACTTCCTGGCCCTGTAGGGCGAAGTCTTCGGCTTCGATGCAGGTCATGCCCGACATCTCGGAGATGTCAGCGCCCGCCACGAAGGCCTTGGCGCCCGCGCCGGTGATGATCAGAGCCCTCAGGTCATCAAAGGTGCTGGCTTCCATCAGGGCTTCGGCCAGGTCGTCCAGCGTGGCGCTGTTCAGCGCGTTGAGGGCCTTGGGGCGGTTGATGGTGATGACGGCGGTGGTGCCGTGCTGTTCCACAGTGACATTGTCGTATTCGGTCATGGTGGGCTCCCCGAGCCTAGTAGGTGTAGAAGCCGCGGCCGGTCTTGCGGCCGAGCCAGCCTGCTTCGACGTACTTCACCAGCAGGGGGCAGGGGCGGTACTTGCTGTCGCCCATGCCGCTGTGCAGCACGTTCATGATGGCCAAGCAGGTGTCCAAGCCGATGAAGTCGGCCAGCTGCAGCGGGCCCATGGGCACGTTGGTGCCGAGCTTCATCGCAGTGTCGATGTCTTCGACCGTGCCGATGGACTCGTACAGGGCGGTCGCGGCTTCGTTGATGTAGGGCATCAGCACGCGGTTGACGATGAAGCCGGGCATGTCGCGGCCGTCGACGGTGGTCTTGCCCATGGCCGTCGAGACGGCCACGGTGGCGTCGTAGGTTTCTTGGCTGGTGGCCATGCCGCGGATGATCTCCACCAGCTTCATGATGGGGACGGGGTTCATGAAGTGCATCCCGATGACCTTGTCGGGGCGATCGGTGTGAGCCGCGATGGCGGTGATGCTGATGCTGGAGGTGTTGGAAGCGAGGATGCCACCGGCGGGCACGATGGTGGAGAGGCTCTCGAAGATCTGGAACTTGAGATCGACGCGTTCCGTTGCGGCTTCGACCACCAGCTGGCAGGCCTCGAGGGGAGCGGTGCTGCTCTCGAAACGGATGCGAGCAAAGATGGCGTCGGCATCGGCTGCGGTGATGCGTTCCTTCTTGACCTGGCGGCCCAGGTTCTTCTGGATCACGGCCGCGGCTTTGTCGAGGGCGGCAGGGAAGACGTCGCTGCAGATGACGTCGTAGCCGGACTGGGCCGCCACGTGGGCGATCCCGTTGCCCATCTGTCCAGCGCCGACGACGCCAATTGTGCGGATCTCGTTCATGCTCGCTCCCTGCGGGCCGATCACTGCAGGCCCTGCGCATGTGTTGGTAAATACCGCCGCTTCGGGCTGCCTCGTGGCCCCCGTGCGAAGGCGTCCTCCCTAACCTCAGCCCCCCTCCCTCACAAGGCTCCCACCCGCCTGTCCACGGTCAACGAAGCCCTGCATTTTCGCCCCCATAGGTCCGGGCGCCAGCGGCAGCGCTACGGACACGATCCCGCGCGCTGTGGGAGGGGTTTGCCCCGCCGAGGTAAGGCGATACGCTCCACTCATCCATGCGCAGCTACGCTCAACCTTCCTGGCTCCCCGTAGCCCCGGACCCTCCGGGGCGCACCGCCGTGGTCCAGCACACCTCCGCGCTGCTGTCCAAGCCCCAGGCCCTGGTCTCCCTGGTGGGGGCCCCGGGCTCTGGCGCCACCACCGTAGCCGGGGCCGTGGCCGCGCGCATGTCCCGACGGCTGCCGGTGTGCTCCCTGCGCCTGGCGGGGCTCGACTCCCTGCCCCAGCTCTTCCACGCCGTGGGCCACGCTCTGGGCGCTCCGTTTCCCCGGGACCAAGCCGCTGTCTGCGAGGCCCTGCGCGAAGCCGGTCCCACCCTGCTGGTGCTGGACGACGCGGATCGGGTCGGCACCGACGTGCTGGTGGAGCGCCTGGCCGCCGTGGCCCTCGAGGCCCGCTTCCTGGGCATCGGCCGCACCGCGGTGTTCCGCGAGCGCATCGTGCAGCTGTCCCCCCTGCTGGGCAACGAAGGCTCGGAGCAAGACCCGGCCATGGTCGTGGACGGGCCAACCACCGCCGACGCCGGCAACCTGGTGCTGCGGCACCTCGTAGAGCCGTCGAGCGGCGACGACCCCTGGGCCTTCCTCGACGAGCTCCCCGAAGGTGCCGGCCTGCTGGCAGCGTTTCCCGCCGGCATCCCTGGAGGCCGCCCCCGAGGCGTGCCCTCATCCCTGCTGCTGCCGTCCGTGCCCGGTCACACGGTCATGCGCCGCTGCGTGGCCGAGATCCTCAGCGAGCGCCGCAGCCCCAGCGAGCAGGACCTGGCACTGGCCCTGCTTCCCCGCTGTGGCCAGCTGCTCCGCGTGGCCGAGCAGCCCTCCCTTGCCACCCCTCCAAATCCGGCCGATCTGGTGGTGGTGGAGTACATCGCCCGTCACCACCCCGACGCTGGTGAGTCCGCCCGCGCCTGGGCCGCCTGGTCCCGCTTCGTGGTGGCCGCCGGTCAGGCGAGCACCGCTCGGGTGTGGCAGGAAGCCGACGCGCGCACGCCCCGCGGCGGCCGCTTCGAGGCCCTGCTGGCCTGGGCCGAAGGCGACGCCCTGCTCGCTGACGGAGAGCTCAGCGAGGCCTCGGTGGCGTTCGAGTTCGCCGCCACTCAGCTGCGCCGCGTGGGCGACGCCCGCCAGCTCGCCGGGCTGCACCTGCGCTGCGCCGATCAGCTCCAGACCCGCTCGAGCTTCGACGCCGCCATCGAGCATGCCCAGTCTGCCCACGAGCTCTTCGAGAGCCTCACGGACCGACCAGGCCTCGCCCTGGCCCTGCGCAGCCAGGCCAGCGCGCTGATCGCACAGGGCGACCACGACCGGGCCGTAGGCCTGCTGGACCAGGCCGAAGACACCCTGGGGACCAGCTCGGACGAGGCCCTCCTGCCCAGCTCCCTGCACATCACCCGCGCCGCCGCGGCCCTGGCCAAGGGCGAACTGGACCAAGCCGAAGACCACGCCAGGCAAGCCCGGGCCGCCCTGGGCACCCAGCCCCTTCAGCGCGGCATCCTCGAGCGCCTGCTGGGAGAGCTGGCCTTGAGGCGTTCGGAGCTGGACGAAGCTCGCCGACACCTCGAGCTGGCCCTCGAGTGGCTGGGCCGTGCCGGCAGCCGAGCCGCGGTCGGCGTCACCACCCGACTGCTGGGCGACGTGGCCGCCACCGCTGGCGATGCGCGCCGGGCCGACGAGCTCTACCAGCGCGCCACCCGAGAACAGGTCCGCGCCGGCGAACTGACCGGCCTCACCCGCACCCTCGAACACCGGGCCGCCCTCGAGCGTGAGCTTGGCAGCAGCGAGGTCGCAGCCCGCCTGACCGAGCTCCGAGACGAGCTCCGCTCACTCTTGTCCCCTGGATGAACCGCGCCCGCGCAGATACCATGAGCGCCTCGCGCCCGTGTGAACCCAAGGGCGCTCAGCGAACATCCTGGAAGGCATTCATGAACCGATCCAGCTTCCTCTGCCTCAGCGCCGCGTTCCTCGTCGGCTGCAAGGGCCAGGTCACCATCAACTACCTCAAGCCTGCCCGGGTCACCATCGATCCAGCGGTGCAGGTCTTGGCGCCCATCGATCGCGCCGGCCAGCACCTCAGCGGTGAGGCCCTCACCGAGCTGGTAAGCCAGCTCGGCTACTCGGGTCGCTACCAGATCATCGAGCCGGTGGCCGCGGCCGCCAGCTTCGCCAAGCACCCGGCCATCGCCGGGATGCCCCTCTCCCCAGAGGTGGCCGGCGGAGTCTGCGTAGACACCGGCTCCGAGGGCGTGGTCAGCCTCGAGAGCATCGAGCCCAGCCCCAGCTGGAACGACGTCACCAAGTACGTGGAGCACATCCGCACCGAGGAGTACACCGAAGGCGGTGAGACCAAGGTGCGCGAAATCCGCGAAGAGTACGAGGTCATCGTCGCCACCCTCACCCTTCGGTACAGCTCGTTCTGGACCACCTACGACTGCAACGGGAAGGTGCTCGACGCCTACGAAGTCGTGGTCCAGCACGAAGTGGTGGGCGAAGGCGACACCCCGGCATTGGCCCGGGCCGCCATCGCTGATCAGAACGCGCTGCACTTCACGGCCGCCCACGACGTGGCCCAGCGCTACGCCCGACGCATCTCCCCCACGGGCAGCTCGGTGGATCGGGTGTTCTACAAGGGCGGCAGCGCCGGCGTGCGATCCGGTTCCCATGCTGCGGCCTCGGGCGACTGGGACAAGGCCCGCGAGTACTGGACCATGGCCATCGACGACAGCGAAGGCAAGGCCAAGGGCAAGGCTCTGTTCGACCTCGCGGTGGCCCACGAAGAGCAAGGCCTACTCACCGAGGCCTTGGACTTCGGCAAGCGCGCCGATCAGCTGCTCGATAACAGCGTCAGCGCCCGCTACGTCAAGCAGCTGAAGAAGCGCATCGAGATGGAGACGAAGCTCGGACGGCAGCTGGCGGACTAGGGCGAGCGGCCAGCATCCAGCGGGAGGGAGTGAACCCCTCCCCTACGTTGGTGCGTCGCCCCTGGGCCTAGGGTGTGGACGCGACGATGAGCTGCGACGCTTTGCGTCGTCAGCTCGATCGTTGCATGGGAAGGCGGCTACGTCCGCCTTCCCGTCAGTTCCAGACGATCTCGCCTTCGGCGCTGCTCAGGCGAACGCGGACGACGTAGTCCGAGTTGGTGATGGGCCAGAGCATGAAAGCCCGGCGGTCGAGCTCGTCCCAGCCGCCACCGGTGGCGCCAGCGTCGTACCAGAAGGCTGTGGGCCGGCCCGGCATCTCGAAGTAGTGCTCATCGTCGCCGTAGCGGTCGAGGTTGCCGCTGGCGCGCAACACGCCGTCGTCGATGGTGAGGTAGTAGCGGTCGCCGTCGGTGGCGGGCGACAGGCCCGACATGATGGTGAAGCTGATGGCGCCGTCGTCGCTCACGTAGCGGAGGTCGTTCGAGGCGCGGCTATCCTGTGCGCCGGAGTCGCCGCCGTCGACCCACCAGGACTGGTCCACTTCGTCGAAGACCACCTGCCATTCCTCGCTCTTAGCGATGCCGGCGCAGGCGTTGACGGAGACGTGGCGCTCGGTGGCTTCGTCCATCCAGATGGTGTCGTCGCTGTAGGCGCCCAGATCCTCGAAGGTGAACGAGTTGCTGTCGCCCTCGAGGCTACGGGGACCGTCTTCGTCCTGAGCCAGGCATCCGGTGACCGCCTCGAGCTGAAGCATTTCGCCATTGAACAGCGACACGGACACCGTGGGTTCGACCACCCGCGCACCGAACTCGGTGGTCTGGGGGAGCATCACGGGGAACGGGGACGCGGCCAGCCCGGCCACGGGGGAGCCGAGGTCGAGGCCCCAAGGATCGCCGGTGTAGCTGTTGACCACCACGAAGCTCTCGGTGGCCAGATCGTAGAGGTCCACACGGTTGAGCCCGACGGGGGCCACCGCGAGGCGCTCACCTTGGTCTGTGTCGATGAAGGCCACGTCTGCGAGAGGCGCATGCATGGCCAGCTCTCGCACCGTGGAGGCCGCCGGATCGAGGGCGTCCAGGGTGAGCTCCCAGGCCACGGGCAGGCTGGCATCGGCCACGAACAGGCGATCGCCTGCGGGGGTCCAGACCAGGCGGTAGGGCTGGGCGCCATCGGCCAGGGTTACCTGACCCACAACCTCGCCGGCCGCGGGATCGAAGAACACCAAGGCGGAGACAGCGGTGGTGCGGTCGAAGACCGACAGGGCCATGACCGAGGCATCGGGGTGCAGAGCCATGGCCTGGATCGATCCGCCCACGTCGTACTCGACCACGCCGGTGTCGGTGGACAGCTCGATGCGGTCGCCCGCGGTGGCGGTGCCCGACAGCTCGAACTCGATCTCACGCCAGCCGGTGTGCCAGGCTTCGCCCATGGGGGCCTGCTCGCCCTGGCGGCCGGAGCGACTGCCGGTGACGGTCCACAGCTCGCCATCGTACTCGAGGACCCAGTCCTCGGTGGTGGTGTAGCCGCGCCGGAGCTGCAGATCGTTCACGGCGACGCTGTCGCCCGAGCCGTCGGCATCGACGAACACCGGGTCGGTGGCGCTGGGGACCACAAACTGCGGCCAGGTGTCCATGCCCACGATGTAGGGCGCCTCGACCAGCACTTCGTAGCGCAGATCGGCGACCCAGAGCGTGACCTGCTCGGCGTCGGGGGCGAGCACCGCGACGTCGCCGAGGATGCGATCGCGCCCGGTGGCCACATAGGGCGCACGCAGGAACGACGAGCCCGGGTGATCCGACAGGATGCGGCCGTGCTTGAGGTCCAGTGCGGTGATGCGCCCGGAGCGGCTGTTGGAGACAAAGCCCACGGGCTCATCGAAGGGCCCACCCTGGTCGGGGTGGAGCACCGTGGCGGCCACCGGCCCATCGAAGTGGGGATCGGTGTCGTCATCCGGGGTGCAGCCGATCGCCAGCAGCAGCCCGATGGGCGCGAGCAGTGCGATGAGGCGGGGGCTCACAGGTTGGCGATCCATGTCAGGACCTCCAGCCAGGTGTCGCTCGAAGCATCGACATCGATGACCGCCAGCGTGCTGTTGACGCTGACGTCGTTGAGCTCGCCTTCATAGCAAGCCACCACCGCGTAGCGACCGTCGGGGGTGACGCGCACGGTGTGGGGGTTCTCGCCAAGGAAGGTGACCTCGCCCACGAGCTGCCCGTAGGCCCCCATGCGCATGTCGTAGACACTCAGGCTGTTGTCGTTGAAGTTTGTGACCAGCAGCGTGTCGCCGTCGGGCAGCAGCGCCAAGCCGGTGGGGCCGGCGCTGGTGACAGAGGAAGAACCCTGGTCGCGCTCGCCCCCCCGAGGGGTGGGCAGGAAGCCGATCTGTGCGTCGTAGACCGCATCGCCCCAGTGGTCGTCCACCACCTGCGCGAGGTCGAAGACGTACACGCCTTCCGGGCTGTCGTTGAGGGCATACAGGCGGGTGCCGTCGGCGCTGGTGACCATGCCGCGGAAGCCCGCCCCGCCCGACGCGGTGTCGGTGGTCAGGAAGGCCTCGACGCCCAGGTAGTTGGCGTCATCGAAGCTCTCGGTGGAGTCATCGCGCACGTCGATGATCTGGATGTATGAGGTGAGCTTGCTGGCCACGAAGAGGTAGCCCAGGTCGGCGTCGAGGTACATGGCAGACAGGCCGATGCCCGTGTGGCTGTAGCCATCGGTCTCGCCGTCGAGGTCGATGGGGTTGACGCCGTTCTCGCCGCTGCTGGTGGAGAAGGCCAAATAGTCGCCCGCCGTGGGACTGCGTGGAGTCTTGTACAGCACGGTGGGGTCCGGCCCCCTGGCCAAGCCCGGCCGGAACACGCCGGCATCCAGGCCCCGGTAGAACATGGCCCAGCCGTCGTCGTCCTGGAAGACCACCGGCCCCTCGGTGCCGCCGTAGTCGAAGCTGCCCACCTGCCCGCTCAGCAGGGGGATGGTGGTCTCGTCGTCGATGGGGTCGGTGTCGCGCTCGAAGTCGAGCTCGTCGGCGCTGGCGACGGCGTGGCCGATGCGGGTGCTGTCGCCGTCGTAGCCCGCGTACCACAGGTGCAGAGTTTCGCCGGTGTCGACCACCCAGGGCTGGTACACCGAGGTGTCGTCCCAGTCGCCCGGGCTGCCGGTGCCCAGCACCCAGCCACCGTCTTCGACGGCCTGAGTGAAGGTCTCGCCGTCGGCGGAGGTGGCGATGCCGATGCGGGAGCGCTCGCCGTTGCTGCCGGAGTACCACAGGCGCCACTCGCCGCTGTCGAGCTGTTCGACGCTACCGGGCAGCGCGCCGAAGCTGTCCCAGTCGTCGCCGAGATCGAAGACCGGGCTCGAACCGCTGCGGGTCCAGCTGAGGCCGTCGCTGCTGGTAGCGCGACCGATGCGCACCAGACCTTCGCCATAGCCAGCGTAGAGCATCACCCAAGCACCGCTGCCGTCCTGGAACACCACCGGCGAGGAGACACCTTCGGCCTCGAAGGCCGCGTCGCCAGCCCGTAGGATGGGTTCGGTCAGAGGGGAGAGGCGGCTGCCGTCCCAGGTGGCCACGCCGATGCTGGGGATGCCCGCCGCGTCGGTGAGGTCCAGGAAGGCGAGGCCGAGATCGGACGTGTAGGACGCCACCGCCACGCCATTGGCCGCAGCGCTACCGAGATCGGCGGTGTCCAGCTGCTGGCCCGCCACGAGCCGCAGCGCGAAGCCGTACTGGCCCGACTCGATGGTGTTGCCCGCCCACGCATGCAGCAGGGTGGGGCCGGAGTGTTCACCCGCGATGCGGAAGGAGCCATATTCTTCTGAGTCCAAGGCCAGGCCCGGAGGCTCTTCGGCGCACCAGCCGTAGCGACCGGGGTAGGCCAAGGTGGTGCCCATGTCGTCCCAGTCGATGCCATCGACGCTGACCGCGTAGCCCACGGTCCACTCGCCAACCACTTCACGTCGGCTGTACCACATGTGGAAGCCGCTGCTGTTCTGCACCACGCGGGGCACCGCGCAGTCGCCGGGGAGGTCCAGCACCGGGGCCTCGCTGGGGATCCAGATGCCGTCGAGCTCGTCGGCGGTGGCGTGACCAATGGTCCAACGCGTTCCGTCGAAGGCGCTGTAGTACATGCGCCAGGTGTCCAAGCTGTTGTCGTAGATCACCAGCGGGTCGCGCTGGGAATCGGCGTCGTGGTCGCCGCCGGCGATCAGAATGGGCTCATCGCCGATGCGGTCGAAGTCGGCATAGCCCGACAGGGAGGCAGCCAAGCCGATGCCGCTGACACCGTCGAGCGTGCCATCGTAGAACAGCCAGGTGAAGCCGTCGTCGCGCAGCGCCGATGGGCCGCCCAGGCTGGCGTCCCACGAGGCTTCTTCGCCCTCGAGAATGGGCTCGGCGTCGAAGAACCAGTCGGCCATGAAGTCGGCCGGCGACGCGCCGCGGATGTCGCCACCGTCGGCGAAGAGCATGCGCGGGCCCAGGTTGGGCGACTCGTAGAAGAAGGGAGCGTCGATGCGACCGACCACGCCGTCGCTGCCGTCGGGGTGGAGCTCGACCCCGAATTGGCCCTGGGCCCACTCGCCACCGCCACCGCTGATCCAGCGCTGGAGACCAGCACCGTCGGGCAACCACAGCTGGGTGGTGCCCTCGATGTAGGTGAGCGTCCAGTCTTCGTCGACCAGGATGTCGCGGCTGATGATCTCGAGGGCGGAGAACGCCGCAGTAGAGCCAGAAGCATCGGCATCGAAGAAGCGAGCACCACCGATGTCGGCCGGGCTGGCGGCATCCACCAGCTCGATGGGGCTGGCAAGCACATCGACCACCGAGACGGTGTGGCTGGTGCGGTTGCCCACGAACAGGTACCCGGAGGCTTCGTCGAAGGCGATGGGGAACGGGTCGGACTGCACCTCGATGGAGGTGGCGTTGTCGGCAGCCACGGCGGCCGGGAAGGCGGCCATGGGGTCTGCCACGTCGATCATGTGCAGCTGATCGAACACCTCGCGGGTGTTCTCGCCCTCGGAGTAGCGCACCGGGACGGCCAGCAGGTCGCGCTGGGGAATCTCGGCAAGGATGCCCGGGAAGTGGGGCAGCTCCACGGCGTGTGCACTCAGATCGCCCACCAAGTTGCGCTGCTGGTCGAGATCGATGGAGGACCAGTCGACGAAGGTCACCGATCCGCTGTCGAAGTCGCGGAAGGCGTTGGCGTTGCTGACCATCAGGTACAGCTCGCCATCGCGCTCGATGAAGCCTATATCCGAGGGCGTGGCCAGGCAGGTGCCGATGCCGATCTGACCGTACTCGTAGACCCCATCGGGGTACACGGCGCAGCTGCCCACGAAGGGCGGCGCCTGTGAGACGAGGCAGCCTGTCAGGGACAGCGAAATAGCGACGATAGCAGCGTGACGATGCACGTCTCCTCCAGGGCCCCACAGCGAGGGGCGCAGCCCCTATCACCTGACCCGACCGGATTCAATGCGCCCAAGGCACCGATTATTCCCAGCAGGAGCGGATCAGACCTACATTTGTAGCGACCCCGCCCCACCGACCAGCCTGATGCGCCAGCCACGCAGTGCGTGGGGGAAGCTCGCAGCGTAGGCCGGGGCCAGGCTTTCGCCAAGCTTCGAGGCGAAGCTATCCCGTACCAGCGCGAGTACACAGCCACCAAACCCACCACCCACCATGCGGGCGCCGGCGCACACGCCGCTGCCCATGCAGAGCTGCACCAGGAGATCCAGCTCCAGGCAGCTGACCTGGTAGAGGTCCCTCAAGCTGTCGTGGGAGGAAAGCAACAAGCGCCCAGCCTCGCGGGCGTCGCCACCACCGATGGCGCGCTCCATCGCGAGGACCCGCAGGTTCTCGGCCAGCACGTGCTGGAGCCGCTGGGCCGGTACCACCAGCCCGAGATCACGAATCCCGTCGAGGTGCTCCGGACGCAGGCCCTCGAAGTCCTCGAGCTGCGCATCCAGGCTTCGGGCCGCCTCGAGGCCTGCAGCGCACTCGGTCACCCGTTCCCGATAGGCCGAGGCCGCCAGCTCGCGACGCACCCCCGATTCCACCACCACCCAGGACCAGCCTGGCAGCTGGGCCGCGGTGTAGCGGTGCCCGAGTGTGGCGAAGTCCAGCACCATCAGCCGCCCAGGGCGGGAAAGCTGCGAGGCCAGCTGATCCAGCAGCCCGGAGGCAAGCCCCAGGTGATGATGCTCGACCCGCTGCCCCAGCATGGCGAGCTCGAGATCGGAGGCTTCGGACCCGGTGGCAGCGCGCAGTGCATTGAGCCACGCCATCTCCACCGCGGCCGAGGACGACAGCCCGGCCCCCAGCGGAACATTTCCCGCCACGACCGCCTGCAGCCCCCGACCCACGGGGTGGAGCGCGGCCCACTCGGCCACGCAGCCCACAGCGAAGCGCTGCCACGACGGGGCTCGAACCGGCAGGGAACAGCCAGGCTCCAGCTCCAGCTCGTCGTCGTAGTCCTCACTGCGCAGCACCAGCCGCGCATCGTCGCGCCAGCTCATGGCCACCACAACCCAGCGGTCGATGGCGGCGGGCATGGCCAGCCCACGATTGTAGTCGGTGTGCTCGCCGATGATGTTGATCCGGCCCGGGCCCCAGCCCACCCAGCCCGGTTCGGCGCCAAAGCGGTCGCGGTAGGCGTCTACGGCCCGCTGAATGCACCCCTGAAGGGCGTCGCAGCCCTCAGCCACGGTGCGCCTCGAGCCAGGCCTCGGCCATGGCCACGTCCTCCATACTGTTGAGGCCGGTGAGCTCCGCGGCGTCGGCCACGGGCACGGCCTCCATGGCCAGGCCGTGTCGCTGGAAGCTCCGGGTGATGTCGGTGAGATAGCGCTCGCCGGTGACCGGATGGACCGGCACAGAAGCGAGGTGCTCCCACAGGGCGCAGGAATCGAAGACGTAGTGGGAGGTCAGCAGTTCCCGCACCGCCGCCTGCTGGGGATCGCAGTCTCGCTCTTCGATGCAGAAGCGCACCGCGCCCGAGGTGTCCCGAATCACCCTGGCGTAAGCCGGGGGTGGTTCGTAGGTGGCCGTGAAGAAGGTGCAGGCCGCACCCGAGCCGATGTGACGCTGGATGAGACCCCGCACGCTCTCGACCCGGAGCAGCGGGCTGTCACCCACGGTGACCAAGACATGTCGCGCTTGGCCCTGCAGCGTGCTGCGGGCCATCTCCACCGCGTGGGCCATGCCCAGCTGTTCCCGCTGCAGCACATAGTCGTAGCGCGGCCCCAGGGCGGCTCGGACCTCGTCGGCCCGATGACCCACCACAAAGCACAGCCGATCCACACCGACGGCCTCGAGAGTGTCCGCCAGGCGCCTGGCGATGGGCTGACCCGCGACCGGCACCAACACCTTGGGCAGCGGGCTCTTCATGCGGGTGCCACGACCCGCGGCGAGGATCAAGGCTGCGACGTCGTGCATGGGTGCTCCGGTCGGGCGAAGGCCTAGTAGGTCGCGTCGGAGCAATCGCGAACCACACGGACGTAGGCCTTGGCGCCTTCCCTCAGGGTGCGCCGCTGGGTCTCGAAGTCCACATGGTACAGGCCGAAGCGTTGGTCGTAGCCTTCGGCCCACTCGAAGTTGTCCATCAACGACCAATAGTAGTAGCCGCGCAGATCGATGCCCTCGACCCGCGCGCAGTGCAGCGCGTACAGGTAGCGCCGGATGAAGGTGTCGCGGATACCGTCGGTAGCGTCGGGTGCGCCGTTCTCGGTGACGTAGATGGGCTTGCCCAGCTTGGCGCACCTTCGCAGCGCCCTCAGAAAGCCTTCGGGGTACAGCGCGTAGTGGAAGTCGGTGGCGATCTCGCCGGGCTTGCGGGCGAGCTCGAGAGGCTCGGCTTTGTCCCACTGCAGCTTCACGTGGGCGTGGGAGTAGTAGTTCAGGCCGAAGAAGTCGCCCGCGCCCTTGACCTCGGGATCGTAGCTGGTGACCCAAGCGAACCAGGGCACCCGCCAGCGGTAGTGCCCGGTCTCGAGGTAGTGCATGATGGCGCCGTTGTGGGCCCAATCGGCCACGCGAGCGACGACCCACTCGGGCAGGGACCAGCGACGGTAGGGCTCGAACTGGAAGATGTTCTTGACCACACCGATCTGCGCCGTACCGCCCCCGGGCATGTGCTTGAGGCGGTGGTAGGCTTGGGCGTGGGCCAGCACAAGGTTGCGCTGCACCAGCACCGCAGCGCGAAGATCCTTGCGCCCCGGTGGGAACATGCCCAGCAGGTAGCCGATGAGAGAGACCACCTCGGGCTCGTTGACGGTGCACCACAGCTTGCAGGCCGGGCGATACTCCTGAAACACACGCTCGGCGAAGCGCAGGAAGTAGTGGATGTTCTCGGACTTCTCGAAGGCGCCCTCGCCCTCGAACCACAGAGGCCAGGAGAAGTGCAGCAGGGTGATCATCGGCGTGATGCCCGCCGCCTTCAACGCCGCCAGCACGTCGTGGTAGTGGGCGATAGCGTTTTCGTCGAACACGCCCGGCTCGGGCTCGATCTTGCTCCACTCGAGGGAGAAACGATACGACGACACACCGAGTTGTTTCATGTGCTCGATGTCTTCGGGGTAGCGCTCCCAGTGCTCGCAGGCCGCACCGGCCTTCTGCCCACCTGCGATGCGCGGCTGGCCGGCGTCATCGCTCTGGGTCTCCCACCACGACCAGTTGCTGTTGTCGCTGCCACCTTCGACCTGGTGGGCGGCCGACGCCACGCCCCAGGTGAACTCTGGCGGAAAGCTGACGTCATCGACGTCGATGCTGTTCCAGTCCCAGTAGGGCTCAGGGTGGCGGAGGTGGAGCCAGATGCAGGCCACGATCCAGGCCGCGGCACCCGAGACGAGGCACCAGAAGGCCACTTGGAGCACCAACAGCAGGAAGCTCATCGTCTCTCCCGTAGAGGGGGGCTGGACCGCTCAGAGCGTAACTCGAGGGTCCAGGGCGCGAGACGCCGGACTTCGATGAGCGCTCGGTCGTTCCAGCGCTCGCATAGGGCAACCCCGTCGGGCAGCGCTTCGAGATCCAGACGCCAACCAGCGGGAAGCGACAGCAGGATGCGGCCGACGCTGCGCGCCACATCGACACAGCTCACACTCAACACAGCCGACACCACATCGAAGCTGGACGCCAAGCGTCCGTCGACCCCCGCCAGGAGGTTGAATGTATCACCGATGACACACGGCAACGACGTGGCGGGCGCGAAGTGTAGCGCCCTGACACCATGGGGAGGAAGTTCAACAGAATGACCGGTCACCAACTGCCCCAGCCAGAAGTCGAACCAGGTGCCCTCCACGCGGGTGTCGGGGACGGCCCGCCGGACAGCGGTGGCGTCCCAGTTCACCAACACCACCAGGCGCTCCCCTGCCCTGCCCTCGACAGTGATGTCCGCGGGATAGCCGCTGTCCATGGTACAGGACGGCCGCCCCACCAGGTGGCTGGGGGGAAGCACCGCCGACGCCAAGGCCAGACGTTCTTCGCTGACCCGGGGCAGATCGTCGCTCAGGAAGAGCATACCGCCTGTGGCGCCGAGCACGGACAGGAGGGTGAGGGTCTCGGCGTGGCTGAGCTTGGTGTCGTGTTCCCGCACCAGCAGGCAGTCGGGGTCGTTCACCCACAGGCTGCGGTGGGTGAACCAGCGGGTCATGTTGGTGCGCAGAGCGCCCCGGGCCGAGGGGTAGCCACAGCCTCGGCCCACCCAGCCAACCAGCCAGGAGTCCCACTGCTCCTTGACGTCCTGGGAGATCCGCATGCCGTCCACGAAGCCCACCGAAGGGCCGATGGGGGCCCCGCACCCCAGCAGGAAACGCTCGGGACCGATAACATCCCGGATGGTGGCCAAGCCCAGCCGATACGCCTCGACCGGTGACAGGCTTGGATCGTGGCGTTCCCCGTGCCGCAGACCCGCGAAGAGGAAGTCGATCTTGTGGTAGTCGAAGCCCTGCTCCACCAGGTGCTCGAACACAGTGGTCAGCCAGGCCAATAGCTCGGGGTGGGTGAGATCCAGTGCGAAGGTGCGGGCCCTCCACTCGGGATTGAAGCCTGTGGCCACCGGGCGTCCCCGCCGCTTCAGGAACCAGCCGGGGTGCTCGGCGAAGAGCCTCGACCCCGCGGACGCAAAGAAGGGTGCCGTCCAGATCCCTGCCTCGTAGCCACGCTCTCGAATGTGTTGTGTCGAGTGGGCCAGCCCCTTCGGGAACTTGTCGTTCAGCTCCAGCCAGTCGCCCACGTGGGGCTGGTAGCCATCGTCGAGCTGCACGAAGCCCACACCCAGCTCCGGATGCTCGGCCAGGAAGTCCGTGTTGCTGCGCAGGTGCCCAGCCGTCACCCCGGTGTAGTACTGGTACCAGGAGCACCAACCCACAGGGCTGACGTCGGGCACCCGCGCCTGCATCTGGGCCGCGGTGGCGGACGCCCAGTCCTGGAGCAGCCCATCGACCGGACCCCTGGCGATTCGCAGCCACTCCCCCTGGAGACACTCACCCGGGGCGATGCGCTTGCCACCGTAGTCCAGCCGCGCCAGCAAAGAAGGGGCTCCCCGGTTGCGGTAGAAGAGCTCACCCAGGCCCACCCGCTGGGTGGTGAAGCCCATCAGCGTGCCCTCATCATCGCCGGCGATGCAGAGCACCGTGAGCAGGCTGCTGATGAGCCCATCCTTGCGTCCCCACAGCGCCGAGTCCACGAAGTGGTTCATCAGCGCGAACGAGCCCAGCAAGGGGTAGACCGGGCGGCTGTCACCCGCCACGGACCCGCTGGGGGTCCAGGACTGGTAGCCATGCTGGTACATGCGCAGACGGCCGGGTTCACGCAACAGCGGCCAGCCAGCCGCGGGGGCTTCGAGCTGGACCGCGTCCAACAGAACCGGCTCGCCAGACACGTTCACCAGGCGCCACCCCAGCTCGAGGGCATCACCCACCCGGCGCTGCCGCGGCTGGAGCTCGAAGGGTCCACCACGGAAGCAGCCATCGGGGCCGGGGGTGTCCAGGGGGAGCAGGCGGGCGGCCGCCCCCCCCACGCGGGCTTCGATCTCGAACCGCCACGGCACCGGCTCACGGGCCAACCCTGCAATGGACAGCCGTCCGTCCTGAGCGCCGAGGGAAGAGACGGGAGGCATGGGGGCTCCGGGGTTCGTACCGAGGGCAACATAGCGAGGGCGGACGCGCGCCGCCCCGCCCGGTTACCAGGCGGTTCTCTCGTCTCTCAGCGGGTCGTCACCATGAGCACAGCGCTTCGTCCCACCGCCCCCCGCCCGGACCTCGCCTCCGCGTTCTTCCAGCGAGCCCCCAGCGCCAGCCAGCGCCTCAAGGGCGCCATCGCCGGCCGCGTCACCTTCGGGGACCTGCAGAACGATCCCAGCCGTGCCATCCCTCTGGATGCCAAGGCCCATCCCGAGGTCGACGGCCTGAACACGCTGTACGCCTCGAGCGGAGCGCCGGCCCCCTTCACCCGCAGCGAAGGGGAACTGCTGGTGGGCACCGTGCGCATGGGCTTCGGCCACCACCGCATCGCCTACTCCGTGTACACCTGGGCACTGGCACTGGGGCTGCAGCCCACCCTGCACGATCTGCTGGACATCGACAGCCCCGAAGCGGACACCATCGCCGGCGTGGATGCATTCTACAGCCGCTGGTCCCGTCGGGCCGCCGACATCGGAGGGTTCATCGAGTGGGCCTGGGGCAAGGCCATGCAGCAGGGCGACATCGACGCCCTGCGCTTCTCCTGTCGCCTGGCCGAGCGGGTGGCGCCGCTGATGCGCCACCTTCCCAAGGACCTCCCGGTCATCTCCACCTACCCTCTGTGTGGCCAGATCGCGGTGGCCTGCGGCTTCGAGCGCGTGGTCAACCTGGTGGTGGACAACTACCCCCAGCACTTCCTGCTGGTGCCCGGCGCGCTCAACCTCGTGCAAAGCCCCAGCAACCACACTGAGTTGCTGCAGCTGGGCATGCCCGCCGAGTCGGTGGCCTGGGCCGGCTCGTGGGTCTCCCACACCATCGCCGCCAACGCCATCGACGACAGCGCCCAGCGCATCGCCCGCCACCAGGCCCACAAGCCCCTGCGGCTCTTGGTTCCCGTGGGTGGCGCCGGTGCGCAAAAGGTGTATCTCGCCGCGCTGCTGACCGAGCTGGCCCCGTTGATCAGGGACGGACGCATCCAGCTGCTCATCAATGCCGGGGACCACGCTCACATGGCCGCGGCGTTCCTGGCCCGTCTCACGGCCTTGGACATCGAGCACCAAGAGATCAGCAGCTACATCGACCTGCAGCACTTCTGCAGGGCCTATCCACTGGATGGTTCCGAGCCGGTCCCCGCACCCGTCACCCTATTCCACTTCGACCGTCACTTCGAGGCCTTCTCCGCGACCGACCTGCTCATCCGCATCTGCGATGTGATGGCCACCAAGCCCTCCGAGCTGGCGTTCTTCCCTGTGCCCAAGCTCCACATCCGCCGGGTGGGCGACCATGAAGCCGCCTCGGCGCTGCGCTCCATGGAACTGGGGGACGGCACCCCCGAGTGCCGCAAAGTGAGCGACGCCACCCGCACCCTGCAGCTCATGCTCGACGATACGGGCCTGCTCGAGCGCATGAACGAGGACATCGCCCTGCACAGCCGCTCGAAGCTCTACGACGGCAGCCGGGTGGCCATCGAGCGGGCCCTCGAGCCTGGGCCCCACTGGGCATCGCTGCAACAACGCGTAGCAGCGGCACGCTGAGTCCACAACCGCTCCTGACAGCGCTTCGCCCCAGGGCTATGCTCGGGCTGAACTCGGAGGATTCCATGTCTCGCACCCGTGTCTTGTTCCCTGCCCTGCTCACGGTCGCCATGGCCTTCCCCTCCATCGCCCTGGCCGTAGACGCCGACGGCGACGGCTACGACCACACCATCGACTGCGACGACCGCGATCCCACCGTCCACCCCGGTGCCGTTGAGCTCTGCGACAGCCTCGACAACGACTGCGACGGCTTGGTGGACGAAGGCTGCGGCAGCACCGGCGGCGAGGTGGACTGTGCCGACGGGATCGACAACGACGGGGACGGCTACATCGACTGCCTGGACAGCGACTGCTTCCTCGACCCGGCATGCATGGCACCCGGCGAGACGGACTGCACCGACGGACGGGACAACGACGGCGACGGCCTCATCGACTGCGCCGACCGCGACTGCGCCCACGATCCAGCCTGCAGTGGCACAGGCACCGACGCCGACGGCGACGGCTTCGACAACACTGTTGACTGCGACGATCGTGACCCCTCCGTCTACCCCGGCGCCGCCGAGCTCTGTGACAGCCTCGACAACGACTGCGACGGCCTCGTGGACGAAGGCTGCGGGGCCACGGGCGAGACCGACTGCACCGACGGTCGCGACAACGACGGCGACGGCGACGTGGACTGCGCCGACCGCGACTGCACCCACGACCCAGCCTGCAGCACCACCAGCGCCGACGCCGACGGTGACGGCTTCGACGACGCAGCCTACGGAGGCACCGACTGCGACGACACCGACCCCAGGGTGCACCCGGGGGCCACCGAGACCTGCGACGGCCTGGACAACAACTGCAACGGCGTGGTGGACGAGGGCTGCACCACCCCCACCGACGCCGATCGCGACGGCTTCGACGACACAGAGGACTGCGACGACGGCGACGCCTCGGTGTACCCCGGCGCCGACGAGTACTGCGACGGGGTGGACAACGACTGTGACGCCCAGGTGGATGAGGACGACGCGGTGGACGCCACCGCTTGGTACACGGACAACGATGCAGACACCTTCGGCTCTGACATGGGCCCCGCACGGCTGGCCTGCGAACAGCCCACGGGCTGGGTGGCGAACAACACGGACTGTGACGACGATGACCCCCAGATCAACCCCGATGCCGCAGAGCTCGAGGATGGGCTGGACAACGACTGCGACGACGAAGTGGACGAGGACTTCCCCACCGACACCGGCGACCCAGCCACCGTGGACGCCGACGCCGACGGCTACGACGACAGCGTGGACTGCGACGACAACGACGCGTCCATCCATCCCGATGCAGATGAGGTCTGTGACGACGGCATCGACAACGACTGCGACGACGAGGTGGACGAGGACTGCTCGGAACCCACCGACAGCGACGAACCCAGTGACAGCGACACCCCCAGCGACACCGGCGAGCCTGGCGACGAGTCCAAGGACTGCTCATCCGCCAACAGTCCCGCCGTCCTGCTGCTCACCCTGCCCCTGGCGTTGCTGGGCCTGGCCCGCCGCCGTCGCAGCTAACCCCAGCACCCGCCACGGGGTGCTTCGGGTTCCACCGACGCTCGGTGCTCGAGCACCACGCGCCAGCTGCGCATGGAAGGTTCCTGGGACCAGCCATCAGGGCTGCTGACGCCGTCGGGATCGTCAGCGGCATCACCAATGGCAGCCCTGGCGCTGTTCTCCGTGACGGTCCAGCCTGTGGACTCCCCGGGCTCGACCCCCGCATAGGCAGAGAACCACAGAGGCACGTCCGGATAGGCCGCGGGCTCGAGCTCCAACTCCAGCCGAGGCCCATCGAGATCCCAGGGCTGGGCCGGCTCGAAGATCAGGAAGTAGGCGAAGGACCCTTCGGCGGAGCGCCCGTTGCGGGCATCGGAGAGGGGCTCCCACGAGCCTTGGGCCGGGGCCCCGTTGACCCGAAGCACCAGGCCGGCCTCGAGCTGGTCCAGCTTGCGCTGCATGTAGGCCTCGTCTTCGGCGGGCCCAGGGCGCACCACGCCACGGAAGAACTGCCTGAACTCAGCCAACACCACGGCGATGGGCACCTCACCCACCACCACCAGCTCCGGGCCCTGGTCGACCATGCGCAGCTCGGTGCGCAGGCCGAAGTACTGCTGACCAAAGGGATGGGCAAAGGCTCGGGGCAGCGTCAGGCCCGCCAGCAGCATCAGCCCCAGCCCTATGGATCGGCCGGCGTGACGCCCTGCGTTCAATCCAGCTCCCAGCTCGAGGCATCGTCGGCGTTCTCCACACCGTTGAAGGCCAGATCCACATAGCCCTTGCCCTCGGCGCCACTGATGGGCAGCCGGATCTCGAGCTTGTGCGCGGGGCGTTGGATCTGCTCGCAGCGCAGCACCAGCCGGATGGATTCTTCCTCGTACAGCCGCAGGCGCAGGCTGTCGGGGTCTTCGTCGGGCGGCAGGGTGCAGGGTGTCCAGCGCTGCTCGTCCGAGCGCAGCAAGGTGCGGCTCATGTCCACCAGCGGGCGCACGCCTTCGTGGGCGTGCAGCTGCATGTCCACCAGCATGTCCCAGCCCTGGCTGGGCTTGTATTGCAGCTCTACCGAAGCGCGCAGATCGAGCTTTTCGGTGCCCTGGTCGGAGCTGGCGAGAGACTGCAGGGGGTACAGGCCGGCTTGGTGGGGACAGCCCGCAAGCAGCGCCAGCGCCATGACCTGTGTTGGATGTATTGGTAGATGCTTCATGTCGACTACAAAAGCGCCCGAGAGGCTCATGCCTCCCGGGCGCTCATCGTAGCTCAGATGCTCACTACTTGCCTTCGAGCACCGCGTGGGCCGCCCCGAAGCGCGGCCTTAGGCGCGCGGGTGTACGATCTGGGACTGCGCAGCCTTGAGGATGGAGCGGTACACCTTGCCCGGGGACATGGAGATGCCCGTGAGGCCGATGAGGTGCAGACGCTCGATGGTGTAGATGTCGCCGCCGTGCTCACCACAGATGAAGATCTCGAACTCGGGATCGACGGCCCGCGCTTCGTCCACGAAGGTCTTGACCAGGCGCTCGACCATAGGATCGATGGAGACGAACGGGTGGTGGACGAAGAAGCCCTGCTCGACGTACAGCGGCAGGAACTTGTCCGCGTCATCACGGGAGATGGCCAAGGTGGTCTGGGTGAGGTCGTTGGTGCCGAAGCTGGCGAATCCGTGCACGGGGTGCGCCTCTGCCGCAACGCCAGGCAGCCGCTGCCGCAGAACCTCGACCATCGCCTCGCCCTGCAGGGCGGCGGCCGGGGTCTCCACCATGATGCCCAACGCGTAGGGGACCCACACGCCGTACTTGGCGTGCAGCTCGGTCGCGATCTCCGTGGTGACGGCCAGGATGGCTTCGACCTCGGTGGGCACGACCACCAAGGGGATCTCGATCTCGGGCTTGGGATCCAGGCCCTCGGCCTTCAGCTCGTAGGCAGCCTCGAGCACGGCGCGGATCTGGGTGCGCGGGATGTTGGGGTGCGTGATGGCCATGCGGACCGAGCGGTGGCCCAGCATGGGGTTCTCTTCGCGCTCCATGTCCACGTCGTGCGAGAAGAACTCGTGCAGCGGCGCGTCGAGCAGGCGGATGGTGACGCCGTTCCCGTCCATGATCCTCATGGAGTGGGCGAAGTCGGACTTGGAGAGGGCGAAGATCTCTGCCAGCGCGGCTTCGGCCTTGGCCTCGTCGTCACCGAAGAGGACCTCCTGGATAAAGGGCAGGCGGTCGCCGAGGAACATGTGCTCGGTGCGGAACAGGCCGATGCCGCGGGCGCCGTTGTCGTAGGCGCCCTGGGTCTCGCCGGCCTCTGCGTTGGCGCGCACGTCCAGGGCCTTGAGCTCATGGGCCCAGTCGAGGATCTGCTGGGCGCAGGGGTCCAAGTCCTCGGGGATGATGGTGGCGACCTCGCCGAGGTAGACACCGCCCTTGGTGCCACACACGGTGATCACGTCGCCTTCCTTCACCGTGAACCCGTTGGCGGTGAACGCGTTGCCCGCCTTGTCGATGGAGATCTCGGAGGCGCCGACCACAGCGGGGATGCCCCAAGCCGTCGCCATGATAGCGGCGTGGCTGACCTTGGTGCCCGTGCTGGTGAGGATGGCCTCGGAGGCCTTCATGCCCTTGACGTCTTCCTGCGAGGTCATGACGGTGACCAGGATGACCGGCTTACCCTCGTCGGCGAGCTCCAGCGCCTTGTCCTGGCTGAAGCAGACCATGCCCGTGGCCGCGCCCGGAGAGGCCGCAGAGCCGCTGGTGATGGTGGTGGCAGCCTTGCGTGCAGCAGGGTTGAGCTGGGGGAAGAGCAGCTCTTCGAAGCGCTCGGGGTTGACCTGCATCACGGCCTGCTCGCGGGTGATGACGCCCTCGTCGTGCAGGTGGGCAGCGATGACGCTCTCGGCCTTGGCCGAGCGCTTACCATCGCGGATCTGCAGCCAGAACAGCACCGGCTCGCCGTCCTGCTCTTCGATGGTGAACTCGGTGTCCTGCATGTTGCCCAGGAACCTCTCGAGCCGGGAGCCGGTCTCCTTCATCTCGTGGTAGATGGCGTGGAAGGCCGGATCGGGGTGCTCGAGCAGCGCCTCCATGGGCAGGGAGTTGCGGATACCCGCGACCACGTCCTCGCCCTGGGCCTGGAAGAGCACGGTGCCATCGAGCTTGTCTTCGGACTTGAGGCCCGTGGCCTTGTCGCGGGTGAAGAACACGCCGGTGGCGCTGCGCTCGGTCTTGTTGCCGAAGACCATCTCCTGGATGTTGACGGCCGTGCCAAGGGAGTCGGGGATACCCTCGAGGCTACGGGTGAAGACGGCGCGCTCGTTGCCCCAGGAGCGGAATACGGCCTCGGCGGAGCGAACGACCTGCTCAACGGGATCCTGGGGGAACTCGCTTTCGTTGCGGACAAAGACCGCCTTGTAGCGGCTGATGAGCTCGCGCAGATCGGCGGCGGTCAGATCCAGGTCCGTCTCAGCGTTCCGCTCTTCCTTGAAGGTGTGGAGCACGTGCTCGAAGGGATCCTCACCGTCCTCGCTGATCTGCTCGACGACGTCGCCATACATCTGCAGCAGGCGGCGGTAGGAGTCGAGCCAGAAGCGCTCGAGCTCACCCTTCGCCAGGGAATCGATGATGGAGTCCGTGAGGCCGATGTTCAGCACGGTGTCCATCATGCCGGGCATGGAGAACTTGGCGCCGGATCGGGCCGAGAGCAGCAACGGATTGGTAGCGTCACCCAGCTTCTTGCCCGTCACCTGCTCCATGTCGGCAAGGCCAGCCCTGACGTCAGCGACGATGTCCAGAGGCAGGCGGCCGTTCTCATCGAGGCCGTGCGCGTGGAAGGTCGGGAGGTTGAGGACGACAGGGCAAGCCACGTCGAGGACGCAGTGCATGAGGTAGAGACCGTAGCCCTTGCCGCCGAGCAGGGACTTCATGTCGTCCTTCGTCATCCCTTCGAAGGAGGGGAAGTTACGGCCTTTCGCGAAGAGGTAGGTAGTCTGGACCTTGGACATGGTTGAATCTTCTCTCGTTGTCTGTCCCCGGGACGGAAGCCCAGCGGGGAGTTTGTGAGTGGGAATGGGAGGGGGTTGTAAAGGGTGACGGGCCGGAGACTAGCCGTCAGCACTCAGCCTGGTGAAGTCGGCCACAGACCGGAACAGGTCGGCCACAGACCGCAGCAGCCCGAGCCGCTGACGCCGGACTTCGAGGTCTTCGTCCATGACCATGACATCGTCGAATAGGCGGTCCACCGGAGCCTTCAGCTCGGCCATGACAGCCAGCGTCGCCGCGTAGTCCATCTGCGCCATATGGTCTTTAGCCCGCGCATTTACGTCCACGAAGGCCGCGTGCAGTGCCTGTTCGGCGGGCACGGCCAGGGCTTCGGGATCGTAGTCACAGCTGGTGTGGTCCTTGGACAGACCCATGACGCGCCGGAAGGTGGTGCGCAGGGGCCCGAACTCGGGGCTGGCGGCCAGGGTGGTCAGGGCCTCGACCCGCAGGCCGAGCCGCAGAGCGCAGTCGCTGGGGGCCTCGAGTACGGCATCGACGATCTCGGTGGGGAACTCGCCCACCAGCCGAGCCCGCAGCCGAGCCCGGAACCAGGCCAGCAGGTCGTCTCGAAGCTGGGCTTCGGACTTCTTGGCCTTGTCCATGAAGGGTGCCAGGGCCTGCTCGGCGAGCCAGCCCAGGTCTACGGAGACACCCAGGTCTCGCAGGATGCCGATGACGCCGTTGGCGGCGCGGCGCAGCCCCTGGGGGTCGGCGCTGCCCTTGGGCACCATCCCGATGGCGAAGCAGCCACCCAGGGTGTCCAGGCGATCGGCCAGGGCGAGGGCCCGGCCAGCGCCGGAGGCGGGGAGCTCGTCGCCGGAGAAGCGGGGCAGGTAGTGTTCCTCGATGGCCAGAGCCACCGCATCGTCCTCGCCGCCGTGCTTGGCGTAGAGCATGCCCACGTGGCCCTGCAGTTCGGGGAACTCCCCCACCATATGCGTGCAGAGATCGGCTTTGCACAGCTGGCCGGCGCGGCCCACCTGGACGCGGTCGGTGTCGGGGATGACATCGCAGAGCACCTGGGCCAAGGCGGCGACGCGGGCGGCTTTCTCGGCCATGGTGCCCAGGCCACGGACCCAGCGCATACGCTCGAGCTCGGTGGCGGTCTGATCGAGGGTGAGCTTGCGATCTTCGTCGAAGAAGAAGCGGGCGTCCTCGAAGCGTGCGGTGAGCACCCGGGTGTTGCCCTCGGAGATGATCTGGGCGTCGCCGTCGGGGTTGTTGCTGACGGTGATGAACACCGGGGACAGCCCACCTGCGTCGGTCTGGGTGTCGAAGATGCGCTGGTGCACGCGCATGCTCTCCACCAGCAGGCGGGGAGGCAGGTGCATCAGGTGCTCGGGCAGGCGGCCCGAGACGGCCACAGGCCACTCCACCAAATCAACCACTTCTTCGAGCAGATCGGGATCGGGCTGGATGACCACACCGCGCTCGGCGGCGGCGGCTTCGATGCCGGCCACGATAGTAGCCCTGCGCTCGGCAGCGTCGGCCAGCACGAAGTGGGCCCGCAGATCCTCGAGCCATCCTTCGGCCGAGGTGACGGTGATGGGGCCGCGATAACGACGGTGGCCCACCACGGTGGTGCGGGTCTCGAGTCCAGCGACGGTTGCGGCGATGCGTTCGCCACCCAGCACGGCGCAGACGCCGTGGATGGGACGGGCCCAGCGCTCGGGGCGGCTGCCCCAGTGCAGGGTCTTCTTGAAGGGGATGGACAGGATGGCAGCCTCGAGGCCGGCGGCCAGCTTGTCGGCGGTGGGCTCGCCACCCTGGGTGACCTTCAGGGCCACCACGGGGCCCCGGGGACCCACGTGCTCGTAGAGCTCTTCCACGCTGGCGCCGCGCCCGCGGGCGAAGCCCTGGGCGGCCTTGGTGAAGGCGCCGTCGCGGAAGGCCACGGCCCAGGGGGGCCCGGTGACCACCTGCTCGACCTTGGGACGGGCAAGGGCCACATCGTCGACGGCCACGGCCAGGCGGCGGGGGCTGTTCCAGGAACGCACGCGCCCGTAGGGGATGCCCTTGAGGATCTTCTCGATGTTCTTGGCCAGCACCTTGCGAGCGGGAGCGCCCCAGCCGGCGGGGAGCTCTTCGCAGTGGACCTCGATGAACAGCTGTGCGGTGCTCATGACTTCACCTCGTCGTCACCAACACCCAGCCAGGCGGCGGCGCACTTGCAGGCCAGCTCTCGGATACGACGGATGTACTCGGCCCGCTCGGCCACGGAGATGGCACCCCGGGCGTCGAGCAGGTTGAAGGTGTGGCTGCACTGGATGCACTGGTCGTAGGCGGGCAGCGCCACGCCGGCGTCACAGAGCTGTACGCACTCGGCGTAGGCCGCGTCGAAGAGCATCAGCAGCGCCGCGGTGTCGGCCAGCTCGAAGTTGTACTTGCTCTGCTCGACCTCGTTGCGGTGGAACACGTCGCCGTAGCTCACACCCTCGACCCACTCGAGGTCGTAGACATTGTCCACGCCCTGCAGGTACATGGCCAAGCGCTCGAGGCCGTAGGTGAGCTCCACCGTGACCGGGTCGAGGTCGAAGCCGCCACACTGCTGGAAGTAGGTAAACTGCGTGATCTCCATACCGTCGAGCCAGACCTCCCAGCCGACGCCCCAGGCGCCCAGGGTCGGGGACTCCCAGTCGTCTTCCACGAAGCGCACGTCGTGCTTGGACAGGTCGATGCCGATGGCCTCGAGGCTGCCCAGGTAGAGGTCCTGCACGTCCAACGGAGAGGGCTTGAGCACGGTCTGGAACTGGTAGTAGTGACCCAGGCGGTTGGGGTTCTCACCGTAGCGGGCATCGCCCGGGCGGCGGCTGGGCTGCACGTAGGCGCACTTCCAAGCTTCGGGGCCCAGGGAGCGCAGGAAGGTGGCCGGATGGAAAGTCCCGGCACCCACCTGGAGGTCCAAGGGCTGAAGGACCACGCAGCCGCGGTCGCCCCAGTACTTGGTGAGGGTCATGATGAGATCTTGGAAGTTGAGCGGAGCGGCCATGCGCAAACCTCGCTGCGGACGCCGGCGACCTGGTGTCGCTCGATGGGAAGATCGCGGAGGTAAGCCAACCCCTAGAGCCTGTCAACCGCCGGCGGAGCGATGGGTGAGGCCTCGACGTAACTCACACCAGAGTCGCGTCAAGTTGCCACGTGTTCCACTGCCTTTCCGCTGGATTCTCCCCCTCGCATTCGGCCCGGAGGGCTAGTCCGCGAACTCGACCCAGGCGGGATGGAACGGAGCGATACCGCCATCGACCATGTTGGCCTTGTAGTACCAGGTGTAGGCGTCCAGCTCGCTCTCGTCGGTGTCTTCCGACGTGCCACCAGGGCGATAGGCCACCTGGAGCACGTAGCTGTCATCGGGGAGCCCGAACACGGCGAAGCGGGCGGTGGCGTTGGTGAGGAACTGCTCGGCGGGGGCTGGGTTGCCCTCGGCGTCCAGGTAGCAGGGCGTGAACTCTTCGTTGTTCTCGCCGTAGACCAGCACCCAGGCATTGCCCACCAAGGACAGATCGCTGGTCTCCTCACCGAGCATCCAGACGCGCACCTCGCCTTCGATGATGCCGCCGGTGCCGTCGCCAGCGCAATCGCCAAACTCTTCCACCAGTTCTGCAGCTCGGGTGTCGGGTAGGGTGTACAGCTCGCCGTCGGACAGGGCCAGATCGAAGATGCCCGCTTCACCCGCGAAAAGGGTGGTGGCGAGGCCATCTCCCCGCAGCTCGATGAACATGTCCTGGCCCGCAGCCACCGGAAGGTCGACCATGCCGACGGCATCAGAGGTCGCCGAGCCGTAGGGCACCAGATCGCCATCCAGCGACGTGACCTCGACGCCCACCGCAGGCTGGCCCTCGAAGTAGGGTTCGTCCAGCACGACGCCAGTGATGATCACCTCGGTGACCTCACCAGGGCAGCCCACCAGCAGAGGGATCAGGAGCAGAGCGATGGGGGAGTGGTTCATTCGTCTTCCGTGGGCAAGGCGACATACCAGGCCGAGATCACCTCGCCGGGCCAAGCCGGCCAGGTCTCGTCGAAGCTGCGGCCGTCGGCGGCCGTGACGCTGAGGGTGACTTCGCCCGGGGCGAGGTTGAAAGCCATGAAGTAGGTGACGGATTCGTCGCCGGCCGGCGCCAACAGGCCCTCGTCGTCGAGGTGATAGGCCAGCACGGTGGCGGGCTGTCCGGCACCGTCGAGGATGGAGATGTCCGCGCCAGCCCAAGCGTCCGGGTCCCAGGGCGATCCCCACAGCCAGCAGATGTCGTCGCCCAGCGGCTCGATGCTCACACCGTCTTGGCCGTCGAACTGCTCGAAGAAAGGCTGCCACAGATCGGCGTCATAGGCGAACAGAGCGCCGGTGAACCAGTAGCCCAAGTCGCTGGGGGTGGTGCCGCGCCACACGGTGGGGAGCATGCCGTCGCCCGACAGGTGCAGCGCCACACGGGTGGAGGCGGGCACCCGCAGCTTCCAGTAGCCCGGGTTCCCGGCATCGGGCTCCACGCCTTCGGCCACGAGCTCTTCGTCCACATCGTAGACCAGGACCTCACCACCGCTGAGCACGCCGTTTTCGCCGGTGTAGGGGCCGTCGAGGATGGTGCCATACCAGACGACCTCGGAGCCATCGGCGCCATCGCTGGGCTCTTCGAGGATCCAGCTACCGCAGGCCGAGGCGGCGAGACAGAGCAGCAGGGCGAGCGGTGAACGATGCATGGGGCTCGAGTGTAACATCGGGATCGGGCGCTGCCGCTATCCCTTCCGCCGCCACTCCCACCATCACCGGCGCGGATCAGCCCACAGTCTCCAGCCACTTCCGAGAGCTCAGCCCCCGCTGCAGATGGTGCTCGGCGAAGCGGGCCAGCAACCAGGTCGGCCCCGGTGGAAGCTCCATGTCCAGCAGCTCCACCAGCCGGGTCATGCGGGCGCGCTCGAGGGCCATGAGGAACTCGGCCTGCACTGGCTCACCGGCTCCACAGCTGGGATGAAGCGCCCCACCGGCATCGGCGGAGAAGTGGACCTGGCCTTCCAGCGATTCGCCACAGCGGGCGCAGCGGGCGAGGACGGGCGCGAAGCCGGCGCAGGTCAGGGCCTTGACCTCGAGCCCTGGCCGGAACATTCCGGCGGGAGGATCGGTGGCCGCGTCCAGCACCGTGAGAAACACCTCGAGCAGCCCGAACAAGCGAGGCTCGGCGTGGTGGTCCCGCGCGAACGCCCCCACCAGCTCGCTGGCGTAGCTCTGCAGCCCCATGGACAGCAGGCTCTCCCGCAGCCGCAGCCGAGCTTCCACCAGCTCTGCTTCCTGCAGCAGCCACAGCTCTCCCCTCCCCTTGCGCAGCATCACCCGAAGCCGGGCGCCGAGATCCAACACACCGCCGTAGCGACGCCGGGAGCCCCGTGCGCCGCGAGCCAGGGCGCTCACCCGGCCGAGCTCGGGGGTCAGCAGCCGCACGATGCGATCCCGCTCGCCGTAGTCCACCATGCCGAGCACTACGGCCTCGTAAGAGCTGGCTGGGCCGGGCATGGCTGCGGCTGACCTTAAATGGTCGTGGCGATGAGCGCGGTGGTGACGCTGAAGTAGATCACACCGCCCACCAGATCCATCAGAGTGGTGACGAAGGGCATGGTGGCCACAGCCGGATCGATGCCCATGCGCTCGAGGGTGAGCGGCACGATGGCGCCAGCCATGGCGGCGGTGGCCATGGCAGCGGTGATGGCGATGCCCACGCCAACGCCGAACAGGGGCTGGTCGAAGCGTGCTAGGCAGTAGATCGCCAGGATCACACCGTAGGCCAACCCCAGTATCAGGCCGATACGGGACTCGCGCCAGACCACCCGCAGGATGTCCCGTGGCTCGACCCGGCCCAGGGCGATGCCCCGGACGGTGATGGTGGCGGCCTGGGAGCCGACATTGCCGCCCATGCCGATGACCACAGGCAGGAACCCGGCCAGGATGGGGAAAGCGCCGATGTCGGCCTCCCACATCTTGGCCATCTCCGCGATCAGGATGCCACCCAGCAGGGTGATGAGCAGCCAGGCCACACGCTGACGGACGGACTGAAGCACGCCCACCTGCTCGTCGGCTTCGGCCTGGTGGACACCGACCATCAGCATCATGTCTTCGGCGGCTTCTTCGCGGATGACGTCGATGACGTCGTCGACGGTGACGATGCCCTGCAGCCGACGGTGGTCGTCCACCACGGGGACCGCCAGCAGGTCGTAGCGGGACACCACCCGGGCGACCTCTTCCTGGTCCAGGTGGGGCGGCACCGTGATGACATCGGGCACCATCATCTCGGACAGGGTGGTGCTGGGTGGATGGGTCAGCAGGTTGCGCAGGGAGGCCACGCCCACCAGCTGGCCCGCCTCGTTTTCGACATACAGGTAGAACACCGACTCGACGTCGTCGCTCTCCTGCAGCGCCTGGATGGCTTCGCGGCAGGTGGCGTCGGCGTGCAGCCTGAAGGCCACCGGCTGCATGATGCCGCCCGCGGAGTCTTCGGGCCAGGCCATGAGCTCTTCGACGTGCTCGCGGTCGTCCTTCTCGATGCGAGCCATGACCTGCTCGCGGATAGCCTCGGGCAGGCTGGCGATGACGTCGGTCTCATCATCGACTTCCATGGCATCGAGCAGCCCGACCAGGCGGTCCAGGGGCACGCCCTTGACCAGGTTGGCCAGATCGGCTTCGCCCACCCTGGCCAGCAGCTCTGCGGCCATCTCTTCGTCGACGATGTGCTCGAAGACAAAGCGCTGCTCAGCGGGCGCCAGGTGCGGCATGGTGGCCGCGACGTCTTCTCCCCTGGTCTTCTGCAGCACGTTGACCAGCGGTCGACCCGCCCGCCGCCGCGCCAGGCGTCGGATGGCTTCGACGCGTGTACGGAGCAGGTTCTCGGACATCGGCGGTCACCGGAAGCAGCGGGCGATCAGGAGCCTTCGTCATCGATGAAGACGAGGCGGCGGCCCGCGGACAGGTTGCCAAGGGGGCGGAGAGCTTGGCCGTTGTAACGTATCTTGACCCGGGTGAGATCCGGGAGCTCGACGGAGAGTTCGTGCTGCGCCTCGAGCTGGATGGAGCGCCGGCCGAGGACGATGCCGTCGTGGACCACCTCGCCGTCGACCACGGCTCGCATCCGCGAAGGTTCGATGGCGCGCACGCTTACGCTGTGCACCGCAGGGACGGCTTGCTCGGCGGGATCAGCAGCATCCGCGCCGTCGGCCGCGGCCTGCTCGGAGGGGTCGGAGGCCTGGCTGTCCAGGATCTCGGAGGTCACCTTGAGCCCCAGCAGGACCACAACGGCCACCGCGACACCGAGCCCCAAGGCGCGGGCCAGGCCCACCGGGGTGCGCAGGGGCGAACCTGTGACGACGGTGGTCTCGGTGGGCTCGGGGGCTTCGCTGGCATCCACCAGGTGGTCGAAGACCACCGGGCGCTGTTGGAGGTAGGCGACATACTGCTCGCGCCAGCGCGCGATGGTGCTGCCCGGGCGAAGCTGCGCATCGGGCTCGGCCTCGAGGGAGGCCAGGATGTCCACGGGAATACGGGTGGCGTCCGCCACAATGCCGAGGGTCAGGCCCCGCTGTTCGCGCTCTCCCCGCAGGTTGCGCATCACAGCTCCATGGACGCCAGCAGCTCTTGGGCCGCATCGGCGACTTCGGTGTCGGGGGCGATGACGATCACCTGCTGCAGGTGGGGCATGGCCTCGTCGGGGCGCCCGGCTTCGATGGCGATACGAGCCACCTGCAGGTAGGCGCCCGGCACTTGCTCTTCACAGGAGGCGATGACTTCCTCGAACTCCCTGGTGGCGGCCTTGCCTTCGCCGGCCAGCTGCAACGCCAAGCCCAGGTTGAAGCGGGCCGCGCAGAGGCCGGGCGCACGGCGGACGGCTTCCTTCAGGACACTGATCGCCCGCAGGTGGTCGCCTTGGGAGATCAGCGCGAAGCCCAGGTTGTTGAGCACGAACGCGGGCTTGCGGTAGGTGAGGTCCTCGAGAGCGGCTTCGTATTGAACGATGGACTCGTCGACCCGACCCTGACTGAACAGGAACAGCCCGTAGTTGAGGCAGGGCTCGGCTCGATCGTCGGCGTGGCGGATAGCCTTGCCAAAGGCTTCTTCGGCGGCTTCGGGCTTGCCCTTTTCGGCCAAAGCGAGACCGAGGAACGACCAGGCCGCCCAGTTGCTGCGATCGAGATCCACCGCCTCACGCAGGGTGCCGATGGCGGACTCGAGGGAGCCCTCGGTCAGGTAGGCGCGACCCAGTTCTCCCTGAGCCAGAGAACGTTCCTTCTTGGTGCCCTTGGCTCCGACCACGAAGGGCAGCGCCAATGCCAGCACGAGAACCAGGGGGAGAAAGCGGCGAAGGGACATCAGGCCTCCTTGGAGCGACCCGTGAGCACATCGAGGATGGCTCGGCGTTCTTCGGGGATGGCGTGGGGCTGGGTGAGCACCGCGTTGGAGAGGGCACCGCGGGCCGGCGGAGGACCGTCGTGGGCCACGATCATAGGCACGGCGACCCGAATGATGTCCTTGGCCAGCGCCACATTGGCCTTCAGCACGGCGATGACCTGATCGACGGTGACGTCGTCGTGGTCGGTGTGCCAACAGTCGTAGTCGGTGCACATGGCGAGGGTGGCGTAGGAGATCTCGGCTTCCCGGGCCAGCTTGGCTTCGGGGATGTTGGTCATGCCGATGACCGACGCGCCCCAGGACCGGTACAGGTTGCTCTCGGCCTTGGTGGAGAAGGCTGGGCCTTCCATGCACACGTAGGTGCCGCCATCATGGTGGGTGGCACCGGTACGGGCCGCTGCCTCGAGCAGGTAGCCGCGCAGGGCGCCGCAGACCGGATCGCCGAAGGCCACGTGAGCCACCAGGCCCTTCTCGAAGAAGGTGGACATGCGGTTGCGGGTGCGATCGATGAACTGGTCCACGAGCACCACGTGGCCCGGAGCGATCTCGGCCTTCAGGGAGCCCACAGCGCTGACGCTGATGATCCAGTCGACCCCCAGGGTCTTGAGGGCGTAGATGTTGGCGCGGTAGGGCACCTCGGTGGGAGTGAAACGATGGCCGCGGCCATGACGGGCCACGAAGACCACCTCGGCGCCGCCGAGCTCGCCCACCAGGAAGGCGTCGGAGGGCGACCCGAAGGGGGTCTCCACCGCGACCTCGCGCAGGTTCTCCACGCCTTCCATCTCGTACAGGCCGGTTCCGCCGATGATGCCGATGCGCTTGACTGCCATGGTGCTACTCCTGCTCGCTCTCAGGGTTCGAACACCTGTCCATTAGCGCGGTTTCCGCGCCCACGCCGGGCAGCTGGCCCTTCTTGCCCAGCTGCCCGCAGGCCGCGGAGATGTCCGTACCCCGGGACAAGCGGATGGAGCACTGGATGCCCCCCTGGACCACGTACTCCTGGAAGGCCTGGACCCTGTCGTCCGCCGGCCGTCTCAGATCCCGATCCGGGTTCTCGTTGTAGGGGATCAGGTTGACCTTCGCCTTGATGGGCCGCAGCAACTTCAGCACCCGCTGTGCGTCCGCCAGGCTGTCGTTGAAGCCACCGATCATGACGTACTCGAAGGTGATGCGCTTGCCCGCAGGCAGCGGGATGGTGCGACAGGTCTCGAGTAGCTCCCGCAGATCATGGGCCTTGTTCACCGGCATGATGGCCGCCCGCTGGGCGTCGGTGGTGGCGTTGAGGCTCACGGCGAGGTTGACCTGCGAGGCGTTGGCCAAGCGACGCAAGCCCTTGACCAGCCCTGCAGTGGACACGGTGATCTTGCGGTGGCTGTAGTTCAGCGCATTTTCGTCCAACAGGATCTCGAGGGCCACCAGCAGGTTGTCGAGGTTGGCCAGGGGTTCGCCCATGCCCATCAGCACGATGTTGGAGATGCGCTCACCGGGATCGAGCAGCCGCTCGGCCTGGGCCACCTGCAGCGCGATCTCCGACGGCCGCAGGTTGCGGATCAGGCCCATGTCGCCGGTGAGAC
>Ga0307987_1000200_pt1 | contig 37500 bp, 29 predicted proteins | sample EllFjometagen181_FD_203157 | JGI IMG/M metagenome (GOLD analysis project Ga0307987, IMG submission 203157) | Marine microbial communities from Ellis Fjord, Antarctic Ocean - #181 | ecosystem: Environmental > Aquatic > Marine > Unclassified | place: Southern Ocean | collected 2014-10-08 | reverse complement strand
CCAGTGGGCCTACACCGTGCGCCAGATCGAGCTCGAGCTCGGCGGCGACTTCTCCGGTGCGGCCGAAGACCTGGCCGGCCAGGGCTACTGGGGCGAGCAGGACTACGACCAGCAGGGCAGCAGCTCCAGCTCCAGCTCCAGCTCCAGCATGTCGGGTCGCGACCAGCAGAGCCAGCAGCCCGGACTCGACGACATGGGCATCAGCGGCGACATGATCACCGACATGCTGGGCGGCTACATCCGCGAGGTGCGGGTGTTGGTGTGGTGGGGCGACAACGAAGACGAACTCGACCAGGTGGATATCACCTCTCACGTCATCAACTCATCGGCCCTGTCACTGTTGTCGGCGGCCATGGGTGGGTCCAGCAGCAGCAAGTCGAGCAGCAAGTCGAGTAGCAACAGCCAGAATCCGGGGAACGTAAACGGCGACAAGGGCAACGGCAACGAGGGCAAGCCCCCTGGTCCAGGTGTGCCGTTACCCATGGGCGGAGGCAAGAACTGATGCGCGCCTCCCGCCACGCCTTCACCCTCATCGAGGTGATGGTCGCCGTTGCCCTCCTGACCATGATCGGCATGGTGGTGGTGACCACCATGCGCAACAGCCTGATGGCCCGCGACATGCTGGCTCAGAACGACGGCGTGCAGCAGAGCGCCCGGGTGGCTCTCGAGCGGGTCTCCCAGGAGATCAGGCTCGCCTACCTGACCTCCAGCACCACTGCGGTGAACACCTACCAGACCATCTTCATCGCCCGGGACAACGATCCGGTGGACGAGCTGTGGTTCACCTCGCTTTCCCACCGTCCTATGTACAAGAACACCCACGAGTGCGACCAGACCGAGATCAGCATCTGGAGCGAGCCGGACCCCGAGAACCCCAACCTGCAGGTCCTGCTGCACCGCGAGTCCGCCCGCATCGACGAAGAACCCGATCAGGACGGCGTGATCCTGCCCTTGGCCCACGGGGTCAAGCGCTTCGATCTGCGTTTCCTCGATGGCACCGACGGCGAGTGGATGGAAGAATGGTCCACCATCGGCACCGAGACCCCCAACCGGCTGCCCCGCGCGGTCAAGCTGGTGCTGGTCATCTCGGCTCCCGACATGGAAGACCCCGACGAATTGGTGGACCACACCTTCGTCACCACCATCCTGCTCGAGTACGCCGAGCCCCTGGCCCGCTCCGTGTTCGCCTCGGGCCTCAACCAGGACGGCGCCGGTGAGATGGGCGACATGGGGGGCCTGCAATGATGCGCATGATCCGCTGGAGCTGGCGTGAGCTGACCCGCCCCCGCGGCGTGACGCCGCACCCCCGGCACGCGCGCTGGCGCGAGACCATGGCCCGTGGCCGAGTTCGCAGCCGCAGCTCCCAGTCCGGCGTGGCCCTGCTGGTGGTGGTCAGTGCCATCATGATCATCACCGTGCTGGTCAGCGAGATGAACTACGGCGCGAGGGTGCGCCTGCTGCTGGCGTCTCACCAGCGAGAAGAGGTCCAGGCCTACTGGCTGGCCCGCACCGGCATCAACATGTACAAGCTGATCCTCGCGGGCAACATGGCCCTGAAGAACAGCTCCATGGCCGAGTACGGCGGCATGTTCGGCGTCAACCTGGGCGATGCCCTGTGGCAGGCGGTGCCCTTCATCAGCACAGGCCTGATGCGGATGCTCTTTGTGAGCGGCGGCGACGTGGACGAGTTCGAGGAAGAGGAGATCCGCGAGGTCGCCACTACGGGCGCGGTCAGCGACGAGATCGCCGAGCAGTCCCGCGAAGAGCTCTCCACCGGACACTTCAGCGATAAACACTTCCTGGACTTTGACGGCGACTTCAACGCCTCCATCGTGGACGAGGACTCGAAGGTCAACCTCAACGCCTTCTCGACCCGCACCTCGGCCGACATCCTGCAGGAAGAGCTCACCGCCACCACACTGTACGGCATCATGTCCGGACAGGAGCAGGACCAGTGGTTCTACGATCGCGACATCGACCGCTGGGAGATCATCGGCAATGTCGCGGACTGGGTCGACTCGGACAACGCCCGCTGCGGACTGCGCTCGGGCTACGAGGACGACCTGTACAATAGCATCGAGCCCGATCCCTACCTGGCCAAGAATGTCCCCTTCGACTCGAAGGAGGAGATCCGCATGGTGGACGGTTGGGAGGGCGAAGTCTACGACAAGTACAAGGACCGCATCACGGTGTGGGGCGCGGGCAAGATCAACATCAACACCGCGTCTCGCGAGGTGATGTTCGGTCTGCTCAAGGCCTACTGCCAGGGCACGCCCGCCGACTCGGTGGTCGAGCACTGCCAGGACACCATGGCGGAACAGGTGATGTTCTCGGACTGGCAGCAGGCCAGCGAGTTCACCGACTACCTGACCAACAACTGCGGCTGCACCGCAGACGACAACATGGCGAACGTGATCTCCACCAGCAGCACCGTGTTCACGGTGACCAGCATGGGCGTCGTCGGCGACACCACCGTGACCATCACGGCGGTGCTCGACTATGGCGACTCCGGCTCGGGCACCATGAAGTACTGGCGGGTGGACTAGGACCAGGAGACTGCGAACATGGCACGCGTACTCGGAATCGACCTCGGAGCGTGGGCGGTCAAAGTGGCCGTCCTCGAGGGTAGCTTTGGGAGGCTCAGCCTCCAGGCTCTGTACAGCCGACGGGTGGTGGCGGAGCCTGGACAGGTTCCCGCCCTCGAGGCTCGCCTCGAGGCTCTGCGCACCCTGATGGAAGAAGAAGAGCTCCAGGGCTTCGGCGCAGTCGCGGCGGGCTGGCCCGCCCATCGCTCCAGCCTCCGGGTGGTGGAGCTGCCCTTCGACGACCGGGCCAAGGTGGCCAGGATTCTGCCCTTCGAGGTGGAGAACTACGTCCCCTTCGAGGTCGAAGACAAGATCCTCGAGCACCGCATCATCCAGCATGGCGAGGGTCACTGCAAGGTCCTGTCCTGCCTGGCCGACCGCGAGGAAGTCCGGGCGCTGCTCGAGGGCCTGCGCGAGCAGGGGCTCGATCCCCGTCACCTCGCCCTGGACGCCGACATCCACAGCACTTGGGCCGAGGGTGAGCTGGGCGTGCGTGCGGTGATCGACATCGGCTACAGCCGCAGCATGATCACGCTGCTCGTCGACGGCGTGGCCCACGACGTGCGCGCCGTGGTCCACGGCGGCCGACAGCTGGATCGCGCCCTCTGCCAGGCCTTCGACTTGTCCCCAGAAGCAGCCGAGGCCTACCGACGCGCTGCCGTGCTGGGGGCTGGCCCTGACACCGCCGTGCCCGTGGATGCCGGCTGGGAAGGGGACGAGAAGACCGCGCCCGGTGTGGCGGCGGCAGAAGGCACCGGCGATGTGGCTCTGGCCCAGAAGGCCGGCCCGCCAGACCCCGCGGCGGTGGACCGGGTCCTGCGCGAGGCTCTGCTCGAGCTCATCGGAGACCTCCGCACCACGCTGATCACCTTCGAGGATCGGCACGTGGTGGAGGTCGACGAAGTCCTGCTCACCGGTGGCCTGTCGGCCTCCAAGGGGCTGCCCACCCTGCTCTCCCACGAGCTGGGTGTGCCCGTGCGCCTGGTGTCCACCCCGGAACAGGCCAGAGGCTTCGAGGACGACGCCGTCTTCGCCCTGGCCTGGGCCCTGGGACAGCGCGCCGCGGGCTCGGTCCGGGGGCAGCCCCTCGAGCTCCGTCAGGGAGAACTGGCGCACCACAGCGGCCTGGCCGTGCTGCGCAACCTGGCGTCCTACGGTGCCGCCGCCGCCATGTTCTTCGTGCTGGCCATGGTGGCCGTCGCACTGACCCAGCGTGCGGCCCTCAACGGCGAGATCACCGCGGTCGAAGGCGAGATCGGCCAGGTGGTGGGCGACACTTTCCCCGACGCCGATCCCAAGCTGTTGGATGACCCCACCATGGCGGTGGCCATCATGCAGGAAGGCACCCTGAGCACAGCCCAGAAGGTCGAGGCGCTCAAGGCGTCCATCCGGGGAGAGCCCCCCAGCCTCACCCTGCTCAAGGAGATCAGCGCGGCCATGCCCAGCCCGGAAGACGCCACCATCGACGTGCGCGAGCTGGTCCTGTCCGAGAACTCAGTGACCATCAGCGCCAGCACCGATGGCTACGAGGCCGCCGCCAAGATCGAGGCTTCGCTCCAGAACGCCGAGCGCTTCCAGCACGCCGCCAAGGGCGACGAGAAGAAGCGCGGAGACAAGGTTCAGTTCGACATCTCGATCCCCCTTGGGGTCGAAGAGTCAGAGGAAGGCTGAGATGGCTGCCATCGGAGAACGCCTCGCGAACGTCCAGGCCAGCATCATGCGGCCCTTCGTGCCCCTGCGCGAACGGGTCCGCAGCACCCTCGAGGGCATGTCCGCTCGGGATCGTGCCCTGCTGTACCTGATGGTCATCTTCTTCATCGTCGTGGGCATCGGCCTGGGCACCATGGGCATCCGCAGCCACCTCAACCGGCTCGACGAGACCCTGGACACCCGACGCAGCCAGCTGGCCATGGTCCGCGAGATGGCCGTCGAGTACGCCGACGGCACCGAGCAGCTGGCCGAGGTCGAGGACAAGCTGCGGGCCCACGAGGGCACCACCCTGTCCGCCTTCCTCGAAAAGAGCGCCGACAAGGTCCAGCTCCGCGACAGCCTCAAGCAGGTCAAGGAGCGCTCGAGCACCACCATGGACACCCTCGAGGAAAAACAGTACACCGCGCAGCTCCGGCCGGTGACCCTCGAACAGCTGGTGGGCTTCCTCTACGAGGTGGAGACCTCCGGCTATCCCCTGCTCATCAAGACGCTCACGGCCAAGACCATCACCATCTCGGGCGTCAAGAACCTGGACGTCACCCTCGACATCTCGGCCTACAAGCTGATGGACGATGAGGCTGAAGAATGATCACCAAGATCCTCCCGTGGCTCGCCGGAGCCCTCTGGGCCACCGTGGTCTTCCTCGGCGGTCTGCAGCTGTTCTTCCCCTCCACCGCTACGGTGGAGCGCCTGCAGTACGAGCTGGACAAAGCCAGTGACGGTGGCTTTCAGCTGTCAGCCGACAAGGCTGGGCTGTGGCGCGCCACGGGCCTGAAACTCCAGGGTGTCGAGCTGCTGAAGGTCGACGCCAAGAGCCGCTCGCGGCGCGGCAAGGACGACGAAGAGGCCGAGGCTCCTATGGCCACCCGCTTCCTGGTGGCCGACCACCTGGCGGTGCGGGCGCGGCTGCTGCCCCTGCTCAGCGGCAACAAACAGGCCCGCTTCGACGCCGACATGTACCGCGGCGACGTAAGCGGCGTGGCGGGTCTCCGTGGAGACGTCATCGGCACCCAGGGCGAAGCCTCCGAGCTGGACCTGAGCCTCATCCCCTTCGAGGGTGAGCTCATGACGCTGGACATCGACGGCGCCCTGGACGCCAGCTGGGACCTGTCCATCGACACCGCCGACGTCAGCGAGTCCACTGGTGAGATCTCCATCGAGATCGACGGCCTGGTGTTGAACAGCGCCAACGTGGCCGGCTTCGACCTCGAAGAGAGCGGCAGCTTCGACAAGGCCGAGTTCGTGCTCGAGATCGAAGACGGCAAGGCCAAGGTCAAGAAGGGCGAGCTCGAGGGCGAACTGCTGGAGCTGGAGCTCAGCGGTGACATCACCCTGAACAAGAAGTTCGATCGTTCCCGCCTGCGCATGAAGGCCGAGTTTACCCTAGCGGAGCACCTCGACAACCTGGTCAAGCTCCTGCCCGGGGCCAAGGAAGCCCGACGCGACGACGGCACGTACCACTTCAACATCTCGGGCACCGTGCTCAACCCCAGCTTCCGTGCCGAGCGAGAGCGGCGCTCGACCTCGCGCACCAAGCGCAGCGACACCCCCCGCGACGGCGGACCCGCCATACTGCCCGGTGGGCTCGGTGGAGCCGACGACGATGACATGGACGACGGCGAGCGTCGGGCCCAGCGGGAAGATCGCATCCGCGAGCGCCGCGAGCGCCTGCGAGAGCGTCGCGAAGCCGCCAAGGTCGAGCGGGAGGACGACGACGACGACGACGACAACTTCGACGACGACGACGACGACTTCGACGGCCGGGACGGTGATGACTTCCTGGACGACGAGCGAGATGACTTCCAGGATGAGATGCCCATTCCCGTGGGCCGGGACTACGACGACGTCGAGCTGAGGGACGCGCCTTTCGACGACGAAGATCTGGGCGAGTTCGAGGACGACTTCTAGCCGCCGGCCTTGCGGCTCGCCCCGCAGCGCGTCGTGGTTAAAATCTCGGCCATGAGCAAGGACCCCACCAAGCGTACCCAGCGTGACGAAGGCGTCGACGTCAAGGAGCGCACCCGGACCGTGCCGCCCCGGCGCTACGAGGTGCTGCTGCACAACGACGACTACACCACCATGGACTTCGTGGTGTTGGTGCTCGAGAGTGTGTTCCGCAGGGATCGCACCGCGTCCATCCGCATCATGTTGGCGGTCCACAACGAGGGTGTCGGCGTCGCGGGGACCTACACCCGCGAGGTCGCAGAGACCAAGCTCCAGCGGGCACAGACCCTCGCCCAGGAGCACGGAATGCCACTTCAGCTCTCCATGCAGCCGGAGCGATAGCCCATGAAGCTTTCCGAGAACCTTCAGCGCGCCATCAACCGCGCCATGGCCGGAGCGGCCAAGCGTCGCCACGAGCACGTCAGCCTCGAGCACCTGTTGCTGTCGCTGCTGGACGACGACGGCACCGCCCGCGTCCTGGGCCGCTCGGGTGCGCAGCTCGAGCAGATACGTGTGCGGCTCGAGGACTTCCTGCGGGACGAGGTAGAAGAGCTACCCGAAGACGCCGAGTCACCCCCCAGCCTCACCCAGGCCTTCCAGCGGGTCATCGCCCGCGCCGCGGGCCACGTTCAGGGCGCCGGCAAGGACACGGTGCACGGCTACGACGTGGTGGTCGCACTGTACAGCGAGTCCGAGAGCTGGGCGGCCTACTTCCTCGAGGCCCACGGGGTCACCCGGCTGGCCCTGGTCACCCGCCTGGCCGAAGGCCACGGCGACGACGGTCCTCCCGATGATCGTCCTCACATGAGCGGTGGGGTTCCATCAGCGGGCAAGCACATGGCGGGGCAGGGCGCCCCGGACGAAGAGGGGGGCGTGGCCGAGGACCCCTTGGGCGCCTACACCGTCAACCTCAACGAGCGCGCCGAGGCCGGCGGCATCGACCCCCTGGTGGGGCGCGAGACCGAGCTGCGTCGCATCATGGAAGTGCTGGCCCGACGGCGCAAGAACAACCCGCTGCTGGTGGGCGAAGCCGGTGTGGGCAAGACCGCTGTGGTCGAGGGCCTGGCCTGGAAGATCGTACGCGGCGAGGTGCCCGAGCTGCTGAAGGACGCGGTGGTCTACTCCCTCGATCTCGGGGGCCTGCTGGCTGGCACGCGCTACCGCGGCGACTTCGAGGCTCGCATGAAGGGCGTCATCGCGGCGCTGCAGGATGACCCCACCGCCATCCTGTTCATCGACGAGTTCCACACCATCGTGGGCGCTGGCGCCGTCAGCGGTGGTTCGGTGGACGCCTCGAACATGCTCAAGCCCGCCCTGGCTGCAGGTCGCCTGCGCTGCGTGGGGGCTACGTCTCACGGTGAGTTCCGCAAGCATGTGGAGAAGGACCCGGCCCTGCTGCGTCGCTTCCAGCGCGTGGTCATCGAGGAACCCAGCCAGGACGAGGCCTACCGGATCCTGGTCGGGCTCAAGGGACACTACGAGCAGCACCACGACGTGCGCTACTCGAAGGCCGCCCTGCACTCGGCGGTCGAGCTCGCCGCCAAGTTTTTGCGGGAACGCAAGCTCCCGGACACGGCCATCGACCTGATGGACGAGACCGGCGCCGGCGCGCGCCTGGACGGCCGCAGCGGCCTGCGCATCGACACGCGCCACGTGGAGGAAGTCGTCTCCCGCATCGCCAACCTGCCACCCCGCCAGGTGGTGCGCGACGAACGTCAGCGCCTGCTGTCCCTCGAGGACGAACTGCACACCGTGGTGTTCGGCCAGGAACATCCTATCGAGAGCCTGGCCGCGGCCATCCGCATGTCCCGTGCCGGGCTCGGGCATCCCGAAAAGCCCGTGGGATCGTTCCTGCTCACCGGCCCCACCGGCGTGGGCAAGACCGAGCTGGCGATCCAGCTCGCCCGGGTGCTGGGGGTGGCGTTCCATCGCTTCGACATGTCCGAGTACGCCGAGCGCCACACCGTCGCCCGGCTCATTGGCGCCCCTCCGGGCTACGTGGGCTTCGACCAGGGTGGGCTGCTCACCGACGCCATCCGCAAGACCCCACACGCGGTGCTGCTGCTGGACGAGATCGAGAAGGCCCACGGCGACGTCTTCAACCTGCTGCTGCAGGTGATGGACCACGGCACACTGACCGACACCAACGGCCGCAAGACCGACTTCAGGCACGTCATCCTGCTGATGACCAGCAACGTGGGCGCCCGGGAGCTGGCCCGGGGAATGTCGGGCTTCGGCGAGCGCCAGGCCGAAGGCAACGAGGACGAAGCCCTCCGCCGGGTCTTCGCTCCGGAGTTCCGCAACCGCTTGGACGCCCGCCTGCGCTTCGCGCCGCTGTCCCCTGATGTCATGAGCATGATCGTGGACAAGTTCATCGCCCAGCTTGGCGGTCAGCTCTCCGGTCGTCAGATCGACCTGCGGCTCACGGATGCTGCGAGGGAGAGCCTGGCCCGCCGTGGCTACGACCCGGCCTTTGGCGCCCGACCCCTGGATCGCCTCATCCAGGACGAGGTGCGCAAGCCCTTGGCCGAGCTGATCCTGTTCGAGGACCTGGCCCGCGGCTCCGTGGTGGTGGTGGATCTGGACGACAAGGGTGAGATCACGGTCGACCGGGACAGCTGATCCTCTTCGACGGATCAGCCCGCGCTGTCGTGCACTGCGCCCGCCTGCACCAGACCGTCCCAGCGGTCCAGCTCGTAGCGCTCCACCAGCCGTGCGATGTTCTTGGCGTAGGCCGGGTCGGTGGCGTAGGTCGGCGCCAGCTTCGCCAGAAAGCTGCGCCAGTCGCTCCAGACGTCCCGCGCAGCGGCGTAGCGGCGGTCGCCGGCCAGCAGCTCGGCGTGATGCTCGATGCTCTGGTCCATCCCGTCGAAGCTGCGGAAGCGGGAGCGGATCCGAAGGAACTCGCCGTCCTGGTGCTCCCGGGTCGCCATGGTCACAGCGGCTTGGCTGGCGCCGGCCTTCACGCCGAACAGGTTGTTGTGCTCCCGAGCCAGGCGTGAGCGACCCCAGCCGCTCTCCAGCACCGCCTGGGCCAGGGTCACCGAGGCGGGGAGCTGGTGCTTGCGCGCAGAGTCGAGCACTTGGGGGAGGATGGCCGTGAGGAAGGCGCCCTGGGCGCCCTCGGGCAGCTCGTCCACCTGCAGTGCCAGCAGGAACAGCAGCGCGCGCTGGCGTACCTGTTCGTCCTCTGCGGTCACGTAGACGTAGCGCAGGGTGGCGCCCTTCCCTTCGAGAGCCGCCCCTGGGCTGCGGGTGATGCAGTCGAGGATCAGCACCGCGGCGCGCTGCCGGACGTCATCCTCGAGGGAGCCTCGGGCCAGATCGGTGAGCAGCGGCAGGGCGGCCTCGGGGGTCTGCCGGCTCAGGCGCTGGGCGTAGTCCAGCAGCCAGATGTCCACGCTGCGGGTCGGGCTGCCAACCTGTGCGGCCGGCTCGAGGCTGGCGTCACCCGCCGTGGCTCGGACCTGGGCACCCAGCAAGCAGAGGGCTGCGACGGCCAACACCGTGAAGAAGCTGCGGATGCATCGGAGGGTGGGGAGGGGGGGGCGCTGCGTCATGCTGAGCCCATCGGTTGGGGTGTGTCGCACTTGACGGGAAAAGGGACACACCTGATATGATTGTAGAGAATTTCATCGCGAGTCGCGTTGTGAACACCACAATCGGGCTGCGCGTAGCCTGGAACACCGGCTCTCGGTGCCAGGTGGAGCACCGAAGGAGTGGTGATGGGTGAAGCGATGGGGGCCGCGTGGCGCCTCGCCCGGCGGGTCGCCGCCGAGCAGCGGGTGGTGCACGAGACCATCGTGACGGTCCACGCCGGACGGCCCCTGCTGGCCTGCTGCATCGTGGCCAATCCAGCAGCCGGTCTGTCGGACAAGCTGCTGGATCACGTGGCCCTCAACGCGTCGGTATCGGCGAGTGTGGAGCGCCTGTCCAAGGTGGTGCGGGGCGTGGTGCGAGGAGCTTGATGAGTACGGTGCTTGCTGGGCCGCGTCCGACCCGCTAGGCTTTCGGGTATTCACCGCTCGAAGTCGAGGTGTCCATGGAATGCCCAGCTTGTGGTCGACCGCTCGTAGAGCACACGGTCGGAGGCCTCACGGTCGATGTCTGCCGTGGGGGCTGTGCTGGCATCTGGTTCGATCAGCTCGAGATCAAGAAAGTCGACGAGCCCCACGAAGCCCTGGGCGAGGAGCTCCTGAGCATCGAGCGGGATCCGACGTTGCAGGTGGACTTCGAGCGTCGCCGTACCTGCCCTCGCTGTGTGGGCCAGGTGATGATGCGCCACTACTTCTCCATTCGCCGGCAGATCGAGATCGACGAGTGCCCGCGCTGTGCTGGCTTCTTCCTCGACTCGGGTGAGCTCCAGGCCATCCGTGAGCAGTTTACCTCCGAAGTCGACAAGAACACCGCCGCTCAGTCCGCCTTCGGCGATCAGTTCGCCCCCCAACTCGAGGCCATGCGCGAAGAGAGCCAGAAAAAGGCCGAGCGGGCGCGCTCCGTCGCGCGTATCTTCCGCTTCATCCTTCCTTCCTACTATATTCCCGGCAAGCAGAGCTGGGGCGCGTTCTAGCAGCCCTGGAGCGCGGGCCCCCATGAACCAGGAAGCAGCGCGCCCGACCCCGTCGTCAGCCTCGCTGCCCGCCCTGTTCGAGCACCTGGCGTTTCGACCTGCGGCTCGCCGGGGGCCCCGCAGTCACAGCGGGCGCTTGGTGCTGCTCTGCGCTACCCTCCGGGTCCCGCTGCTGCAGCAACGGGGCGGCGGCCAGGCGAGGGCGGATGCGGTCACCGCGCTGGCGGGTATGGTGGACCGCTTCGTGGCGTGGGTGCGGGCGTCCGGCGGTTCCTGTCTTGGGATCGCGGATCTCACGCTGTTGGCGTGTTGGTCCGACGCCGAGCAAGGCAGCGATGCGGCGGCGTCGGCGCTGGCGTCGGCCCGCTTGCTGGCCTCCGAGCTGACCGGGGTCGAGCTCGATCACGAGCTTCGCGTGGCGGTGGTATCGGGTTCGGGGCTGCTGGGGGTCTTCGGCGGTGTGGCCGGCCACTGGCAGCTCGTCGCATCCGGCGGTATCGCCTGCGCCACCAAGCCCGCCCTCGACGCCTGCGCACCCGGTGAGCTGGTCGTGTCGGACGGGATCCCGCTGGCCGATAGCATGGGGCTCCACGCACGACTTCGTCCCGGTGGGCTGCTGGCCGTGGACCTCGGGTCCCTGTCCACCCTGGCGGTGCCCGAGCACATCGATCTCCAGCCCTCCGCCCCCGCCTTGGCGCCCTGCACCATCGTGGCCTTCGAGATCTGCGGCGCGGATATCTCGAGGGGCGACTACCCAGACCGACTACACGGCGCCATGCGCTCCGTACAGCGGGCCGCGCGTCTACATGGCGGTGTGGTGCTCGAGTTACGCCACGATCACCGGGGCCTGTTCGCCGTGGCGCGCTTCGACGCGGCCGATGGGCGCACGGGGCGGGCTGCGCTGCGGGGGCTGCGCTTCGGCCAAGAGCTGGTCCAGGCCCTCGGCGAGCAGGGCCTCGATGCCCCCACAGGAGTCGCCACGGGGGAAGCCTGGTGTTGGCCCGTCGGGGCGAACTGGGCGGTGCTCGGCGATACCGTCTCACGGGCCGTCGATCTGGCCCGAAGCACTGCCTCGGAGCTGCTTTGCGACCTCAGCTGTGCCACGCTGACCCGCAGCCGTGCGCGGCTCGAGGCCTTGCCCGTCAGCCCCCGTGGTCCCAGCGAGCCCAGCTTCGTGGTCGAGCACGTCGAGCCCTCTCGGGGTCGGCGTTTCACGGGCGCCAGCGGCACCGTGGGTCGCCGCGAGCAGCTCTCTCGTCTCGACCAGGTCGTGGGGGAGTTTCTGGCGGGTACCACTGGCGTACTCCTCATCGAAGGAGAAAACGGCCTCGGTAAAAGCCGTATGGTGGACGAGCTGGTGGCGCGGCTGCGGGACGAGACCTGCAGGGTGGTCATCGGCTACGGCGTGCCTGGTGCGTCCGCCGCTCCGCTGGCTCCGTGGCGCAGCGTCACCATGCAGCTGCTGGGGCTGGACGAGGCCACGGCGCCGGAACAGCTGCTGGAACGGCTCGAGCAGCGGCTGGGCGAGCGCATGGGGGCGCTGGACTTCGAGGCCCTCGAGGGCATGCTGCCCCTGGCTCGCGTCGGCTCCGATGCCATCGCCAGCGGTGATCGACTGCTGGATGCCGCTGCGGCTCTGATCATGGAGCTGCAGGGCGGGCGTGCGCTGCTGGTGGTGCTCGAGGACGCACAGTGGCTGGACTCGGCTTCGTGGAGCTTGGCCCGTCAGCTCGCGGTGCAGGCTGACCAGCTCCTGCTGGTCCCCGCGCTGCGTACGGAGAAGCACGAGCTCGAGCTCGAGGCGCAGCGCCTGGCCTCGCTACCCGAGACCACGGTCATGGTGCTGCGGGGGATCGGGGTCGATGATATCCAGCGTCTGTTGCAGCACGAGCTAGGCATCGAGAAGCTGCCTGGCGAGCTGCTGCGATGGTTGGCTTCCGCCACGTCGGGTAATCCGCGACTGTGCCTCGAGTGGCTGCGGCTGATGCAGGACGAAGGCAGCCTCGAGCTGCGGGACGGCCATGTGGTGGACGCACCCAGCGCCCATGAGCTCGCAAGCTGGGATCTCTCGGGCTTGGCGGCTCTGCTCGTGCGTCGCGTGGCGCTGCTGGCGCCTGCGGTGGGGCGCACCCTGGCGGTATGCGCCGTGGCGGGCGGCCTCTTCGAGACCGAACTGCTGGTCCACGTGCATCCGGACGGGCCTGGCCTGCGCAGGGTCGAGGCCGATCTGGAGCACCTCGCCGCGGCGGGCTTGGTCCAGCCTGCCCCCGGGCGCTCCGAGCCTGCCTGGATGGTGGGTCACGCAGCGGTCACCAGCAGCGTGCAGGCCATGCTCCAGCCCGGCGAAGCCCAGCACCTGCACGGCGCTGTGGCCGGCTGGTACGAGCAGAATCGCGATGACCTCTCCGTGCTCTATCCGCTGCTCGCGCAGCACTGGATCGACGCTGGCGTCACCGACAAGGCGCTGGGCTACCTCGAGCTCGCAGGCGCCCAGGCGATGCGCGCCGGGGCCATGCCCGAAGCTATTCGGCACTACCAACGGGCCTCGCGACTCGCGGAAGCGGGGGCCGAGGGTGTGGCCTCCCTTCGACGAGCGCACTGGGAACGCAGCCTGGGTGACGCGCGCTACGCGTGCGGTGATCTCGAGCGTTGCTCCGTGCACTTCGATCGTGCGCTGATCATGCTCCATGGTCGCGTGCCCCAGGGCCGTTTCGGGCGTGCGCTGTATGCGGCCGGGCAGGTGGGCTTGCAGGCGCTGCATCTGCTGCTGCCGTTGGGCTGGTTCCAGGCTGGGGGAGACCAGTACCCGCGGTTGCTCGAGGCGTCCCACGCCGCCGAGCGACTGGCGGAGCGCTACTACTACTCCGCCGATGTGATCTCCCTGTGCGCCTGCTCGGTGCTTTCGGCCAATCTCGCCGATCAAACTGGCCAGCACGCACGCAACGCTCGACCCTACGCCTCGATGTCGTACCTGATCGGGCTGCTGGGCTTCCACGGCCTTTCCGAGCGGGTCTACGACAGGGCCTGCGAGATCGGAGCCAGCGCCCCGGATCCCACGGGGCTGTGCGTCGCACGCTACACCCGCTCCACCTACTTCGCTGGCCGGGGCGAGTGGGCCGAGGCTCTCGAGCTCGCCGAGCTGGCCATCCAGGAAGCCGAGGGCGCCGCATCCTGGCAGGAGGCCGGGGTGGCGCGCACCATCAGCGCCTTGTGTCACTTCATGGTGGGCTCCTTCGGCATGGCCGAGGAACGCTACGGGGAGCTGCTGCTCACCGCCCGCACCCGCTACAACGCCCAGCACGAAGCCTGGGCTCTGTACGGCATCGGCCAGTGTCAACACCAAGCGGGTCGCCTGCAGGAAGCTGCCCGATCAGTACAGAAGGGGCTCGCAGTGCTGCGCAACCTCGAGGACTACCCCTCGCGCCTCATCTGCCACGGTGTGCTCGCCAGCATCCACGCCAGGCTTGGGCATTTCGACGAAGCCCGCGAGAGCGCAGACCTCGCCTGGACTCAGCTCAGCCGCGTGCCGTTACCCTTCGTGCTGCCCACCCTCGAGGGCTGTGGGGGGCTCGCCGAGGCCTACCTCACCTTGCTCGAGCGAGAACAGTCGATCCAGGCGGACCATCGAGAGCTTGGGCATCGTGCCCGTCACTCGGTGAAGGCCCTCGGCCGCTTCGCCAGCCTCTACCCTGTCGCTGCGGTGCGTCACCAGCTGGCGGTGGGTCGGCTGGCGTTGGTGCATGGCAAGCCACGCAAGGCCGAAGCAGCATGGCGCAGGGCGCTCGAGGGGGCGGAGCGCTACCGCATCCCCTTCGAGGCGGCCCAGGCCAGGGCGGCCCTGGCGGGATGTCCCGGTGTCGAACCGAGCCACGCTGCCGAGCTACGAGCGCTGGCCCTCGAGGCCTTCGAGCGCCTGGGCTGCGCCTGGCACAAGCAGCAGCTCGAGCTTCAGCAGGGGCAGTCGCAGTAGTCTCGGGGTGCCGTGCAGCCCTGCTCAGCGCCACCGCCCACCAGCTGGAGCTCCTGGGGCCAGCGCTGTTGGAGGATCTCCGGGGTTCCGTCATCGTCGATGTCGATGAGCCCGACGACTTCGGCCAGATCCAGGGAGTAGAAGGGCACCAGCTCGGCGCCGATGGTTCCGTCCTGGGTCCACTCGTAGACCGCCGCGAGTTCCTGGCGCACATCGTCGCTGCCGCACCATACCTCGCCATCGCCGGTCTGCAGGGTGACCTGGACCAGCAGCACCTTGCGGTCGGTGGCTACGAAGCCCCTCAGGGTGACCAGCTGCTGCAGGGGCATGGAGAGCTCGGTGGCTTCTTCTCGCGCCCGCTGGAACACGGGGGTGAAGGCGGGGCTGCGTGCCACGATAACTTTGGCATCGTCCTCGAGCTCGATGTCCCTCAGGGGCGCCAGGGCCGTGTACAGCACCGGCTCACCGTGGCTGGCGGGCAGGGCGATGAGGGGCTCATCCTGGGCGTCCTTGCAGCTGAGCTTGGCGAAGAGCTCGGGTTGACCGCAGCCTGGGGCCGTGGGGGGAGGGGCTTGCTCGAGGTAGCCGAAGTGGGGCTGGCCGCGGGTGATGGCAGCGAAGCTCTGGATCTTGCACCGACCCAGCGCCTTGGCGCTGACGGGAGCGTAGACGTTCCACTTGTCGCCCAGCTGGTAGGGCTCTATGGTCTCGGCACCGATGGGGCTGGACCAGGCCGTCAGGTCTCCCAGGGGTTCGGGGACTGCGCTGCCTTCGAGGGCTCGGTCGATGACCAGCTGGTCCTGGGGCAGCCACATCCAGGCCACCCCGTCGTGCAGCTCGGTGAAACGGGCGTCGCCGCAGTCGGCGGTCAGGGCGCCGTGATCGGCGTGGCACCACGCCTCGACCACCGCCTGTGGACCGACGTAGCGGCCGGCTTGCTTGACGTAGTTGTCGATCCCGAGGGAGTCGAGCTGGCGGGACAGGGTGGTGGCCTGGCGCCGATGCACGAAGGCGCCCGCCATTGTGATCTCGTAGCAGGGCATGAGCCCTTCTAGCCAGCTGGACGAGGCGCGGCTGACCGACTCGAGCAGCTCTGGATGGTCCGCCAGCGTGATGAGGGACTCCGGCATGGTGCCGGGGGTGGTGGACGAGGCGAGGATCACCAGGAAGCGGTTGGAGAGGCCCGCGGGATCCCGGGCCATGGGAGGGAGTGGTATGGAGCGCCCGTCAGGGGCGACGATCTCCACCTGCGCGGGGGCGGGCGCGGGCTTTGCAGGCTCGGCCCACTGCTCGAGGACCTGCTCGATCTGCTGTTCGTTCATGGTCTCGGGCTCCGAGCCGCACGCGGCGACGGCCACTGCGGACAGGGCGATGACGGCGACTCTCGAGTTTCGCGACATGGGACCTCCCACTCGAATGTTATCAATCGCCAGGCCGCGGGTCGACCGTCGCTTCGTCAAGGACACCGCGTTAGCCGATCATCTTCGGAACGAGCGGGAGCCGAACGTGGACGACAAGCGAGTAGTGGTGGTTGGCGGTGGTATCGCTGGTGTCTGCGCGGCGCTGCACATGGCGGAACGTGGGCTGCCTGTCACGCTGCTGGAGCGGAACGGGGTGTCCATCGGAGGCCGCGTCGCGGCGTATCCGGACGTCTCGTTCATGCACCACGGCCAGCGCTGGACCTTCCCCATGGAACACGGCGTCCACGGGTGGTGGCGCCAATATCGGAACTTCCTCGGTCTCATCGAGCGCCTCGGGCTGGGCGATCGCATGATCGACGCCTACGACCAGACCCTCATCTTTCGCGACGCCCACGACACCTACCGCACCAATGTGGGCCGCGAGACCCAGATCACTCCGGTGTTCGAGCCCTTTCACCACGTGCAGTTGCTGCGCAAGCGGAACATCCGACGCATCATTCATCGCGAGGATCTGCCCAAGTTCCTCACCCTGGGCTTCAAGCTGCTCGAAGCGGTGATGTTCGACCCCGACGACCCCGCTCACCTCGCCCGCTACGACCAGCTGTCGGTCCAGGAGTACACTCAGGGTGTGCCGTTCTTCTACCGGGCCTTCCTGGGCAGCCTCAGCCGCAGCGGCTTCTTCTCGGATCCCCAGTACGTCTCACTGTGGGCCTTCCTCATCGCCCTGCAGCACTATGTCTTCCTGCGTCGGGAAGACCAGCGCTTCGCCTTCACCCGCGAGTCGGTGGTCCCCAGCCTGCTGGACCCGATGGTCCGTCGCATCCGCGCGGCAGGGGGGCGCGTGGTCACCGGCGTGCGGGTCACCCAGGTGCGGCGGGCGCCCGGTGGCGGCTGGTACCTGTCCTGGGGCCGCGGCGAGGGGCCGGGCTCCAGCGAGAAGGGCTTCCGCGGTCGCGGTGGACGCATCAAGGCCGATCGCCTGGTCATGGCCGTCGATGTCTCGGGGGCATCCGAGCTGCTGGAAAACTCCCCGGATCTGGCGCCGGTGTGGGGCGACCTGTCGGTCTTCGAGGGTCGCCCAGCCATCAACATTCGCTGCTGGTGGTCCCGTGCTCCAGACAAGACCTGGGGCGAGAGCGGTGTCTTTGCGGGCAAGGCCACCGCGGACAACTACTTCTGGCTGCACCGCTTCCGCGATGCGTACGGGGCCTGGCATCGCCAGACCGGCGGCGCCGTGAGCGAGTGCCACATCTACGCGCCGGCGTCCAAGCACGCGCTGCCTGATCAGGAGCTGCTCGACGAGGTCCTGGCCGACATGGAGAACGCCTTCCCCGAGATCCGAGGGGCCTGTATCCACCAGGAGATCATCCGGAACCGGGCCACCCACATCAACTTCCCGGTGGGTTGCGCTGAGAGCTTCCCCACGGTGCGCACCCAGCACCCGGACCTGTTCCTCTGTGGTGACTGGGTCGATGGGGGGGCGTCGGTGCTCTACATGGAGCGTGCCTGCCAGACGGGCATCTGTGCCGCGAACGGTGTGCTCGAGGGCCTGGGCCTGCCCAGCTTCCCCGTTCGATGCACCGTTCCGCCGCCTCCGCACATCCAACGACTGCAGCGCATCCTACGGAAGGTGGATCGCCTCGTTCCGAACGTGTGGCCAACGGGGTAGTTTCTCGGGGGAGGCCCCATGAACGATCCCCTGTTCCAGCCCCTTGCCGTCGGAAGCCTCGAGCTCCCCAACCGCATCGTCATGCCCGCCATGCACTTGGCCATGGGGCGAGCATTTCAAGTCACCGACGCCATCGTGGACTTCAACGAGCGCCGGGCTCGCGGCGGTGCTGGCGCCCTCATCGTTGGCTACGCCACGGTGGATCTGGCCTCGGGCAATCCCAGCAACATCGGCGCCCACAGCGACGAACACATCCCGGGGCTGACGCGCCTGGCAGACGCCATCAAGCAGCATGGCTCCCGTGCGGTGGTGCAGATCAACCACGCGGGTCGCTACAACTACTCCCTGTTCCTGGGGGGCAAGCCGGGCCTCGCACCTTCGGCGGTGCCCTGCCGCCAGACCCGAGAGACTCCGCGGCCCATGACCCCCGAGCAGATCCTCGAGGCCATCGATGCCTTCGCCCAAGCTGCGCGCAGGGTGCGGGATGCCGGCTTCGACGCGGTCGAGATTCTGGCGGGCACGGGCTACCTCATCAGCCAGTTCCTCTCGCCGCGCACCAACCTGCGCGACGACGCGTGGGGCGGTGGCTTCATGGAACGCGCCCGCTTCGGTCGGGAGGTGGTGCGTGCGGTCCGCGCAGCCGTGGGCCCCGACTACCCCATCCTCGCCCGGGTCAACGGCAACGACATGGTGCCGGGGGGCATCGGTCCCGAAGAGCTAAGGGACTTCTCGAAGCTGCTGGTGGTCGAAGGCGTCGATGCCCTGGACATGAACGTGGGCTGGCACGAGAGCAAGGTGCCGCAGATCGCCTCCGAGGTACCCGCCGCGGCCTTCGCCTACCTGGCCCGCGACCTGCGCAAGGCCGTGGACGTGCCTGTCATCGCCGGCCACCGCATCGACGACCCGGACCTGGCCCGCAAGCTGTTGAGCGATGGCGCCTGCGACGCTGTGGCCATGGGTCGGGCTCTCATCGCCGATCCAGATCTTCCCAACAAGGCTCGGGAAGGGAACGAAAGCCGTATCTTGCACTGTGTCTCCTGCGGTCAGGGCTGCCTGGACTCCATCTTCCACATGCGCCAGGTGCGCTGTCTCGCCAACCCCCGGGCTGGCGTGGAGCGCTTCCGGGGCCTCACGCCCGCCGATCCTCCAGGTCATGTGGTGGTGGTGGGCGGCGGTCCCGCTGGCATGAGCGCCGCCACCGCTGCCGCCGAGCGGGGCCACAGGGTCACCCTTTTCGAGGCGTCCGGACGGCTGGGCGGTCAGCTTCACCTGGCGGGAGCGCCTCCGGGACGGTCCCAGTTCCAGCGCCTGGCCATCGAGATGGCCGCCCGGGCTGGGGCCGCCGGCGTGCGTATCGAGCTGGGCCAGCGGGTCGACGCCGAGCGCATCGCAGCCGAGAAGCCCTCGGCGGTGCTGCTGGCTACCGGCGCCCTGCCTGTCACCCCGGCGCTGCCCGGGGCGGATGCGGATCACGTCGTGCAGGCCTGGGAGATCCTCTCGGGCGCCGTGGCCCCCGGGCAGGAGGTTGTGGTCATCGGCGGCAACGCCGTCGGTGTCGAGACCGCCCTGCTCGTGGCCGAGCGGGGCGCCTTGAGCGCCGAAGCCGTGAAGTTCCTGCTCACCCACGACGCAGACACCCCGGAAAACATCGCCGCCGCTGCACGTAGCGGCGGACGCGAGGTCCGGGTCGTCGAGCTGGCTCCCAAGCTGGGCGTGGACTTGGGCAAGAGCACGCGCTGGGGCATGCTGCTGGACGTGGAGCGCTGCGGCGTGGACGTGCGCCTGGGCATGAAGGCCGTGGCCATCGAACCCGGCGGCGTGCGCGTGGAGCCCTCCACCGGCGGCGAGTCCGTGCTTCTACGCGCCGACACCGTGATCCTCGCCTTGGGCGCCAGGCCCTACAATCCCCTCGAGGCTGAGCTCACCGAGCTGGGCGTCCCGGTGAAGGTCGTGGGTGACGCCGACCGCGTGGCCGATGCCATGAAGGCAATCCACAACGGGTACCAGGCCGCGCGCAAGCTGGATATCAGCGAGGTCTAGTCCAACCCGAAGGCCGACTTGGCGTCGGGCTGCACCAGCTCTGGCTGGTCTTCCTTGGCCAGCAGGAAGGGGCCCATGGCCAGGTCGTCCATGTCCGTGCGCATGAAGCACAGGTAGGCGTCTTCGGGGGTGTTGACGATGGGCTCGCCCCGGACGTTCATGGAGGTGTTGACCACCACCGGGCAACCCGTGCGCTCGTGGAACGCTTTGATCATGTCGTAGTACAGAGGATCGTCTTCGCGCTTGATGGACTGGATGCGGGCCGAACCATCGACGTGTGTGACGGCCGGGAGGTGCTGGTCCTTGCGCACCTGGGCCACCAGCAGCATGTAGGGCGAGGGCCGGTCGATCTCGAAGACCTCGCTGATGTGCTCCTCGAGCACGCATGGGGCGAAGGGGCGGAAGCCTTCCCGCTTCTTGATCTTCCAGTTGAGCACGTCGCGCATCTCGGGATCCCGTGGGTCCGCCAGGATGGTGCGGTGCCCCAGGGCCCGCGGGCCCCACTCCATGCGACCGTGGTACCAGCCCACCACGCGCTTGCTGTCGATGCGCTCGGCCACCTTGGTGCAGAGGCCAGGATCGTCACAGCGCTCGTAGACGGCACCGTAGTGGTCCAGGATCTTGCGCATCTCGGCTTCGTCGTAGCCGGGGCCGAGGAACACGCTGGGCAGCCGTGGCTGGCGGGGCTGACGCAGCAGGGCGTGCCAGACCCAGTAGGCTGCGCCCATGGCTCCTCCGGCGTCGCCGGCTGCGGGCTGGATGAAGAGATCGTCGATGGGGGCGTTGCGTAGGATGTGACCGTTGGCCACGCAGTTCAGCGCCACACCACCCGCGAGGCAGAGCTTCTTGGCGCCGGTCTTCTCCACCACCGAAGTGGCCAGCTTGACCATGACTTCGTCCACTACCACCTGCAGGCTCTTGGCCACGTCCTTGTGGAACTGGGTGAGGGGACCTGTCTCGAGCTGCCGGCGGGGCTGACCCATCAGCTCTTCGAGGGCCGGGCCGAACATGCTCAGCTTGTGGTCGAACTGGAAGTAGCGCATGTCCAGCCGGAAGCTTCCATCGGGAGCCACGTGGATGAGCTCACGGAACTTGTCCAGCTGGGTGGGCTCGCCGTAGGGCGCGAGGCCCATGACCTTGTACTCTGCGGAGTTGACCTTGAAGCCGAGGTACCAGGTGAATGCGGAGTAGAGCAGCCCCAGCGAGTGGGGGAAGCGGATCTCGCCTTTCAGCTCGAGGTCCATGCCTTTGCCGTGGCCCCAGGTGGCGGTGGCCCACTCGCCGACGCCATCGACCGTGAGCACCGCGGCTTCTTCCCACCCCGAGCAGTAGAAGGCACTGGCGGCGTGGGCCAGGTGGTGGTCGGCGTAGAAGATGGGGCCTTTGTAGTCGATCTTGTTGTCGAGCACCGAAGGCAGGCGCAGCTTGGTGGTGAGCCAGTTGGCGGTGCCGTGCATGAACTGGTGCAGCCCCCAGGGGAAGTTGTGGATCTGCGACACCAGCAGGCGCTCGAACTTGCGCATGGGCTTGTCGTAGAACGCCACCGCTTCGACCTGGGAGATGTCGATGCCAGCTTCGCCTAGCACGTACTGGACGGCGTTCACGGGGAACTCGCTGTCCTGCTTGCGCCGGGTGAAGCGCTCTTCGCTGGCGGCGGCGACGGGGACGCCGTCCTGCAGCAAGCAGGCGGCGGAGTCGTGGTAGAAGCACGAGAGGCCGAGGATGTTCATGAACCAAAGCTATCCGCCTGTTCGGGCAGCGGCATTCGTTGACCTGCGACCTGCAATACGTCGGGGGGGTAAGCCGTAGCAGGGGGTGTGCGGGCGACGGGCCATCCACGGGCCCACCGCGAGCGCCAACCTCACGATTCCCGAGTGCGAACCATGCGACACAGCCAGTCCTCTCCCAACCTCGCCGCGCTTCTCAGCCTCGTCATCCCCGGCATCGGCCAGATCTACACGGGCAACTGGGTCTGGGGCGTCTTTTGGCTCATCGTCACGCCGGGCTTCTGGATCGGCTCGGGCGGACTGCTGGGGTGGCTGTGCCACATCCTGGCTGCCATGCAGGCCCACGGCTTCGCCCGTCGGGGCTGAACGCGAAACGGGGGGGCAGCGCGGCCGATAACGACCCGGGGGTCGGAAAGGACTTTCCGCGTCAGAACATGCGTGCTACCGTGCCAATCCTTAGTGGTTGCCGTTTTCTTCGGCACCGGAGGTGCGAGCCATGCGACGTCTGCGAGACCTCCGCACGATGATCTGTGATCGCCGGCTGGGCTTCGCCACCGACGAGGTCATGACCGGCTACCACCGCTTCGAGCCGGGGCTGGGGCCCACGGGTGAGCTGCCCATCGAGCTTCGCTTGACCTGGGGACCGCCCAACCTCATCGAGTGGCTCGACCCTGCCGATGACGCCTTCATGCAGCACCAGCTCGAGGGCACCGTCACCCTGGGTGGCTGGGCTGAGGACATCCCCTGCTGCGGCACACTCGAGCTGCTCTACTTCACCAAGCACCTCATCCGATATACGTTCACCTTCGACCACGGTGGCGCCAGCTACCGGTTCGTCGGGGAGAAGGTCAACGTCAAGCTGTGGAACCTGCCGGTGTCCCACACCACCTGCTTCGGTCGCATCACCGATCTGGTCACCGGCAAGCTGGTGTCCACCTCGGTCACCCACTTTCGCCTGCGTACCTTGCCGGCGTTTCTGGGCAGCTTCAGGTTCGCTTAGCCACGAGGGGGTCTAGGCCAACCACTTCGCCAGCCAGTCGTGGACAGTGGCCCACCACTGCGCTCGGTTGGCGGGCTTCACGACCCAGTGGCCCTCGTCGGGGAACCAGAGCAGCCGGGATGGCACGCCCCGGCGTTGCAAGGCTGTGAACAGGCCCAGGCCTTCGGCGCCGGTGCAGCGGAAGTCCTGCTCGCCCTGGATGACCAGAGTGGGGGTGTTCATCTTCTCGACGTGCAGGTGAGGGGAGTAGCGCCTGTAGGCGGTGGGGTTGCTCCAGGGCGTGCCCTCGAACTCCCACTCGGTGAACCACAGCTCGTCGGTGAGGTACTCCATCATCTCCGTGTTGAAGACGCCGTCGTGGCTCACCAGACAACGGAAACGATGGTCGTGGGCTGCGATCCAGTTGACCATGAAGCCGCCGAAGCTGGCGCCGGCGGCCGCCATACGTTCCGGGTCGCAGAAGGGGAAGTTGGCGAGGGTGTGATCGAAGCCGCGCTGCATGTCTTCGAAGCACTTGCCACCCCACTCCCCACGGATCCCGTCGGTCATGGCCTGGCCGAAGCCGGTGCTGCCCCGGGGGTTGAGCATCACCACCACGTAGCCAGGGGCTGCGAACAACGGTGCGTTCCAGCGCTCGTGGAAGTCGTGGCCGAAGGCACCCTGGGGCCCGCCGTGGATCAGAAAGACCACGGGATAGCGCTGGGTGGGGTCGAAGCCGGGAGGGCGCGCCACGACGCCGTGGCAGCGCAGGCCGTCGGCGCCTTCGTAGTAGAAGTCCTCGGCGGCGGGCAGGTCCAGCTCAGCGAGCTGCGAAGCGTTCAAGCTGGTGAGGGCCGTCGCCGGGCCACCGGCGAAGGGGACCGCGTGGATCTCTGGTGGGCCCTGTAGGGTCTGGCGCTCGAAGAACACCGTGTTCCCATCGCCCGAGAGCACCTCGCCGCGGTCGGTGGCGTCGGCGGTGATGGGCTCGGGAGTGCCACCGCTCGAGGGCACCCGGTAGATGCGGCTGCGGGCGTGGTCTTCGGCGTGGAAGATCAACCACTGGCCGTCCGCGGACCAGCTCGGCGCCATGACCATGCGGTCGAAATCGGCGCAGAGCTCCACCAGCTCCTGGGTCTCGAGGTCCATGCGCACCAGGCGCAGGCGATCGGCCTCGTAGCCAGCGCGCTCCATGGTGCAGTAGGCCAGGTAGCGACCGCAGGGGGAGAGGCTGGGGAAGATGTTGCAGCCGTCACCCGGGCTGACGCGCTCGGGCGGGGTGCCGCCCTTGCTGCAGACGCGCCAGATGTTCACGTTGGTGGACCGGGCGAGCTCGGCGTCTCGGACCGAGGTGAAGTAGACGTACTTCCCGTCTGCAGAGGTGCAGTAGTCCGGGGCCCCCGACAGAGAGAGGGGAGGTGCGGGCCAGCAGCCGGGGGTCATGTCGAGGGTTCGGCCGGAGCCGACGTCCACCCGGAAGATGTGGGATACACGATCTTCGAGCCAACTGTCCCAGTGCCGGAACATCAGCCCGTCGATGACCCGTCCGCTGGACTTGCGGTCCTTCTCTGCCTGGATGCGTGCCTTCACGTCATCGTCCGCGGTGGCATCGGCGAACACCGACGAGGTCACCAGCAGGCTGCGGCCGTCGGGACTCCACACCGGACACCAAGCGCCGCCGGGGAGGGTGGTGAGCTGCCGGGACTCACCGCCATCCATGGGAAGCAGGTGAACCTGGCGGCCGTCGGCTCGGTTGGACGTGAAGGCCAACATGGTGCCATCGGGGGAGAACGCTGGCTCGAAGTTGACGGAGCCGATGGTGGTCAACAACCGCGGTTGACCACTGGGCAGAGGGAGCTCCCACAGCTGCATACGGTTGGCGTTTTCGTCCAGGTCCGGCTGCTTGACAACGAACACCAGCCGGCTTCCATCGGGAGACGTGCAGGGGCTCATGGCGCGCTGTTGGTGGAGGAGGTCGCTGACGGTGAAGGGACGGGACACGACGCTCACGGGTGCTCCTCCTCGGATGCCTGGGGCGGGTGCCAACTAGGACTGCGGAGGGGCGCTGTCAAACAGGGGGGGCGCCGCCGGTGCTGCCTGTCGCGAGGAAATGCTGAAGGAAGGATCGCCAGACCCGGGCTTGCTGGGCCTTGGCGGGATTGCGCTCCCGGACGTGCTTCAGCACGCTGGACCAGTACTCCAGCAGCTGGGCTGCGTGGTCGCGAATCAGGGGTTCGCCAACCAGACAGGGGCCGAAGTCCAGCTGGAGTCCGCGGTGTTCCTCGTGGCCCGGGATCACCCGCATGACCTCGGCGAAGCGTCGCCCTTCCGGCGCCAGGCGCTCGGCGTCGATGCGCCAGCCGTTGTCCGCACACCAGCGACGAAGCCACACAGGGCGGTCGGGAGCGTGCACGATGGCCACACGGGGCCGCGGGCCTTCCCGCAGGATGCGCCCGATCTGCCACGCTCCGATCCCGGCGATGATGGCGACGTCCACCGCCCGAAAACACTGCAGTCCGTCGGCGACCACCAGCCTGAAGTCCCGATACTGCGGAAGGCGATGGGTCCTGCGCTCGGTGCCGATGGCCCCCAGCGCCCGCGCGGTGTGGCCGTGGTCGCAGCCCACCTCCACGACCGTGCGACCCGGCGGCACCAGGGAGATGATGGCTTCACGTCTAGCGCGACCTTTTACTGGACCCTTCACGGACTTGACCCTCTCGAGTGAACAACGCACACTCAGCAACCTCCACGGTCGCTCATCCCGCGTTATCATGGGCGCACCCATGCCATCACGGAGCCTGCTATGCGTATCCGCATCGCCCTGATCCTCGGCAGCTTGCTGTTCGCCGTTAGTTGTGGCGACAAGGAAGTCGAGAGCCCCTGGTCCTCGGCTACCGATCCCACCATCGAGCGCCCCGAAGGAGACTCGGACACCGACGCCGATTCCGACTCGGACACCGACGCCGACTCCGACGCCGATACCGACGCGGATACCGATGCGGATACCGATGCGGATACCGACGCGGATACCGACGCGGATACCGACGCGGATACCGACGCGGACACCGACGCCGACAGTGATGCGGACACCGACGCCGACACCGATGCGGATACGGACTCCGATACTGATACCGACATTGAGCCCGACACGGATACCGACGCCGACGCCGACACGGACACCGACACCGACGCCGACGCCGACGCCGACGCGGATGCTGACGCCGACACGGACACGGACACCGACTCGTAAGGCCGGCGTTGGGGCCAGGGATCAGCTGGCGCGAGTCAGGAAGCTCTCGGGACTAGACTCCGCTGCGTTGCTTGGCGGCAGCCCGGCGGCGCTTTTCGAGGGCGTGGTCCACGTCGCTCGGGGCGTCCAGCTCGCTGCGTGCTGCCCGTAGGGCCTGCATCCTCTGGGTGAGCCGGTCCAGCGCATCTCCCCCGGGCAGTTCCGCGGCTTCGGCCCGCGCGGCGATCATCGCCTCGAGCTCGTTGAGCACGTCGGACATCTCGTCGAACTCCACATCGATGGCCGCGACGGAGCGACGTAGAGGCTCGCCTGCCTCGACATCGTCGATGGTGTGCAACGAAAGGGTGAGCTCGGCCCTGGACCGGGCGAGCTCATCGACGCGCTGGTGCAGGTGGAAGAGATCGTCGCGGATGTCGCGGGCCACAGGTTCGGGGAGCTCGAGACCCACCAGCCGCACGGCCTGGCGGTCGATGCGTTGTTGCAGGCTGGCCACTTCCGGTAGAGCTGCCCGCACGGCGCCTGAGCCCCGCTGCAGGGAGCCCGGCGGTCGGCTCCAGGCCAATAGGGCCAGGATGAATCCCATCGACGCCACGGCCAGCGCTGCGATGGGGGACAGCAGCAGCGCGGGGGCGACGCTGGCGAAGGACGCCACCGCCAGCAGGAACAATGCACCGCGGCCCGTGCTGGTGGACCCGCGCACATTGGCCTGGATGCCGTGGGCGCCCAGCCGGCGGGCCAGGGCCTGGGCGGCGTCGATGCTGGCCAGGCCCGTGATCACGACGCCCTGGCGCCGACCCGAAGCCTTCATGATGGCTGTTTCGTCCAGTCCGGCGAGGGCGGAGACGAGGTAGCGCCCCGAAGGTGGGAGGTCGTGGACCTGGGCAACCACCAGGTTGTTGCCGGGTCGGGTGGCCGGGGAGGTGGCCGAGGTGGTGGTCACGGCGGTGGTTGTGGGCGTGAGCCTGGGGCGCTCGGGCACCGCTCGCGGGGCCAGGTCCAGCACGGGCTCGGGTCCGGTCCACGCTCCGAGATCCCGAACTGCCTCGATACGCTTGGCGGGGTCGATACTGAGCAGGGCTTCCACAAGCACGTCCACCGACGGTGGCAGGTCCGGCCGCAGGGTGGACGGCCGGATGGCTTCGGGGCTGCGCGCCAGAAGATCCTGCAGGTTTTTTGCAGGCACGGGCCAGGTACCGGTGAGGGAGCGGAACAGCATGACGCCCAGGCCGTACAGGCTGCTGGCGGGGTCGGGCTTGCGGCCCCGCAGGACCTCAGGGGCGGTGTGGTGGGGCACCACGAGGACCGCCTCGGCGGCGGGGAGCCCCAGGGTGAGCAGCCGTGGCACACCCTGCTCGTCGAGCACGATGTCGTCCGGGCGCAACCGGCCACCTGTGGTGCTGCGGGGGTCCAGCACTGCTGGGGCGAGCCAGCGCGCGAGCTCGAGGGCTTCGGTGGGAGCCAGGCGCAGGTCCCGATCTGCGAGGCTGCCCTGGGTGGTGCGGGTAATGAGGACCTTGCCCTGCTGGGTGGGCACCGGAATGCGTGACAGCGCTGCGTCGGCAGTGGGACTGGCCTGAGTGGCGCTGGCGATCGCGTCTTCGACACCGGGACGCAGCCGCACCGAGGCCCGGGGCTCCCACAGCTCCATGGACGCGTCGGTCTCGAGATCCCTGAGGCGGTAGCGGCGCAGCTCTGCTGTCCCGGGAAGCTCGTCTCCGAGCTCCCAGCGCACACCGATGCGATCACCTCTACGCCGGGCCAATGGGACCTCCACAGCTCGTGTGCCGAGCCTTCGTACAGCCTGATACTATCGCGTTCCGCCCCACCTGGGGGGCCGGCCCCGGTCGGGACGGCTACCTTCGACCCATGCCGGCCATCCCCGCCCAGACCCGTCGCCTCGCCCGTCTGATCGCGTGGGCCGTGCGCCTGCTGGCGTCCACCTGGCGTGTGCGTCGGGTCGACGGGCGGTTGCTCCATGAGTCCTTGGCCCAGGGGCCGGTGGTCGCCGCCTTCTTCCACGAGGACATGCTCCCGATGGTGGCCCTGCACCGGGGCCTGGGCTTCAGTGGCATGGCCTCGAAGAGCGAAGACGGCGAGCTGCTGGCCGGAGTGATCTCGTCTCTGGGCTACGGCACGGTGCGCGGGTCCAGCAGTCGCGGCGGCGTGAACGCTGCGCTCTCGGCCTTGCGCAGCACCCTGGCCAGCGGCGCCAGCATCGCCATCGCCGTCGACGGTCCGCGGGGACCGCGGCGGGTGGTTCAGCCAGGCGCCGCCGCGCTGTCGGCTTTGTCCGGTCGCCCGATCCTCTTGCTGAGGGCCCACGCGCGCCCAGCCTGGAGGGCGAGTTCTTGGGATCGATTCCTCCTGCCGCTGCCCTTCGCCAGGGTGGAGCTACGCTACGCCACCCTCGAGGTGCCACCGTCGGGCCGGGTGGCCCGGGCCGAGGCAACCCGCGGGATCCATTCGGAGTTGCGGGCGCTGGCGGGGGACGAAGACGCGCTGGGGTCGGAGAGTCTGGATAGCTCGGCGAGGGACTGATGCCCGTCTCATTGCGGCGTGGGCGGTTTCTTCGGGCCCCGGCTTCATGGTAGAACCGGGTCACACGGCCCTTCGGCCCCCCAGGTGAATCATGAGCCGCAAGACCATCACCCTCGAACAGATCATCCTCTTCCTGCTCGAGACCCCCATGTTCGAGGTGCTCAGCGCCGGCGAGCTGTCCGAGATCGTGCATATCATGCAGATCCGTCGTTTACGTGACAGCCAGTCGCTGTTCCGCGAGGGCGCGGAAGGCGATGGCTGGTACGTGGTCTTCGAGGGCGAAGTGGTGGTCATCCGCTCCGACGAGGTCGGTCCGGTGCGCGAGATCGCCCGCCTGGGCCCCCGCGCCTGTGTCGGCGAGATGGCGGTCATCGACGGCTCGCCGCGCAGCGCGTCGGTCCTGTCCAAGGGCGAGGCCACGGTGTTCCGCTTCCCCCGCTACGAGTTCGAGGGCCTGCTGGCCGAGGACAACCTGGCCGCGTACCGTCTGGTGCACGAGATGGCCAAGGTGCTCTGCCAGCGCCAGCGGAAGATGACTGCCCGGGTCTCCGAGCTGCTCGAGCATCGTGATGCGTCCGCCAAGAGGATTCGCAAAGAGATCGGCCCGCTGCTCGATGAGCACAAGCTCAGCGAGTAGCCCATGCTCGCGCTATTGCTCATTGGCTTGGCCCACGGTGTGGCGCCGGAGGGGCTGCTGCCCCTGGTGGAACAGCCGGGCATCCAGATCAGCTGGTCCGAGCAAGCCCGCGCCAGTGGCGCTGAAGGCGACGCGGCCGCACTGGCCTGCCGCTCCTTCGCCGAGGGGCTGGCCCTGTGCTTCACCGCACCGCAGGATGATGCCCGTCGTATGGTCACCCTGCAGGATCTGAAGACTTGGCAGGTGGATCTGGCGGCGGTCGAAGTGTCGGCGATGGTCGGCGTGGCTGCCGGCCTAACCACTCAGCGGCCCCAGGTTGTGCAGGTCGAAGGCGACACCCGCAGCTACCTGCTTTCGGCCGAAGGCGACGGTCTCGACCAAGCCAGTCTGTTCGCTCCCTCCACCTTGCAGACTCGCTTCGACGGACGGTCGTTTGCCGTCGGCGTGCCGGCTCGGGGTGTTCTCATCGCGTTCCCCCTCGGTGATCGTGAGCTCGAGACCATCGTGGCGGTGGGGATTCGACGTCTGTGGGAGACGGTGGAAGATCCCATCACGCCCAAGATCTACACCTGGAACGGCGAGGCCTGGGCGGTCTGGGGCCAGGCTTCCCCCAGCAGGGTGTCCAAGCCCCCGTCCGACCCCATCGTACGCCCGCTGGACTAGCTCCGGCTCCTGGGCCGAACTCGGGATAGAAGGATGGGGAATGCATCGCCTGGAGACGTCGTGATCTGCCCTGTCCGCACCAGCGCCCGCTTGGTGGCCCGCGTCATCGCGCGTGTGGTCCGCTGCAACGATCTGTTCGAGAAGCCCGGAGAGCGGGCTCCCATCACCCGTCCCAGCCCGGCTCGGGCCAGCGCCTCTGCGCCGTCGGAAGCCGCCGCTTCTGCGCCATCGGAAGCCTGCGATCCCGAAGGTTGTTGCTGTGGGGGTTGAGCTCCGCCTCTGCGCTGGCCTGCTGATCCTGCCGCTGCTGGGCTGTCCCAAGCGAGCACCTGCGCCCATCAGCGTCGCCCCCCCGGACGGGCCCCGCAGCCTGGTGTTGTTGCACACCAACGACATTCACTGTCACTACGAGCCCACCCCCGCGCGCTGGCTCGACGGCAGCCCGGCCATCGGTGGCTTCGCGGATCTGAGCGCCTATCTCGAGACGGTGCGTGCCCAGGAACCCGCGGTGCTGGTGCTGGATGCAGGCGATATTATGTCGGGCACGCCCTTGTCGGATCTCGAGCTCGACGGCGTTGTCGGGGCAGAGATGACCGGCTTCCTGGCCGACTGGGGCTACGACGCCTGGGCTCTAGGCAACCACGAGTTTGACAAGGGCTACGACACCATCGCTGCCCTCGTGCAGAGCACCGCGGTACCTCCGCTGTGCGCCAACATCCAAGGTCCCGACGGTGGTCCCGCCATGCCGGGGCTCGAGGGCGCCCGCGTGTTCGAGCGCGGCGGTGTCAGGGTGGGGGTCATCGGCATCACCACGCCGGAACTCGAGCGCTTGGTGAGCGCGGAGACCTGGTCCCGGGTAGTCCTGTTGGACGAGGTCGAGGTGGTACAGGAATGGATGGAGCGTCTGGATCCCGAGACCGATCTGCTGGTCCTGCTCTCCCACTCCGGCCTCGAGACCGACCGCTACCTCGCGGCCAAACTTCCGGGCTTGGATCTGATCGTGGGCGGCCACTCCCACGACGCCCTCACCCAGCCCGAGCAGGTGGGCGATACATGGATCGCACAGGCCGGTAGCTATGCGCGCTCGGTGGGCCGCTTGGACATCCAGGTCCAAGACGACGCCATCCACGCCATCCAAGGGCAGCTGGTCAACCTCCAGCCACAGCCCGACTGGGCTGCGCCCACCCCTGCGGTGCTCGAGCGCCTCGAGCGGGTCAGCACTGCGGTGGATGCCAGCTACGGCAGGGTGGTGGGCAGCGCCACCGGGCCGGTGTTGCGCGACTCCTACCGCCAGGGCTCCCTCGGCCTGTGGGTCTCGCAGCTCATGCTCGAAGCCACCGGGGCCGACGTGGCGTTCTACAACAGCGGCGGCCTGCGGGCCGATCTCCCTGCGGGCGAGCTGACCTACGCCGACCTCTACCAAGTGCTGCCCTTCGGCAATGCTCCGGTCACCCTGAGCATGAACGGTGCCGAGCTCATGAAGATCGTGGAGCGCAACGCCTTCTCCGAGGCCACGCGAGGGACCTCATCCCTGCAGTGCGCGGGCATGACGTGGACCTGGCGTGCCGCCGGAAACGATCAGATCATCGTCTCCAGCATGGTGGGGCGGCGTCCCCTCGAGCTCGATCGTGACTACACCGTGGCCACCAATTCGTACGTCGCCTCCCACCTCGACCAGATCCTGAGACTGCCTGGGCGGGAGATCCAGCCCCACGGTCCGCCCATCATCGAGTTGACCGAGAAAGCCCTGCAGGACGGGCCCCTCCAGCCCCCCGCGGCACACAGAACCGAGGTGGAGTAGGATAGCGAGCGAATGCGCGTCTCCCGCCATCACGCCCTCGTTCTGGGGGCCATGTTCCTCTTCTCGATGATGGCGTTGTTCACGCGCCGGGCGGATGCGCCGTTTTTGACCATCGCGGCCTGGCGGGCCGTGCTGGTGGCGGTGGTGTTCGGTGGCTGGACCGTCGCCCGCAGCCCACAGCGCTTCGCGGCCCTACGACCGGATCGCACCACCCTACGGTGGGGCGTGATCTACGGCCTGCTGCTGGCGGTGGCGTCGTCCACATTCGTGGGTGGGTACGCCTTCACCACGGTGGCCAACACCATCTTCCTGCACAACCTGGCCCCTGTCGCGGCGTTCCCCTTGGCCTGGTGGCTCTTCCAGGAACGCCCCGGCTCCAACGCCCTCACCGGGGCGGCGGTGGCCATCTTGGGCGTCGGGTTGTTGTCGGGCGTCTCGCTGTTCCACTTCAGCCACTTCTCCCACCCCCGCTTTCTGGCCGGAGACGGCCTGGCCCTGGCCTCCGCCCTCGGCTACGCCGGCGTGCTGGTGGTCACCCGCGCCACTCGCCGCGAGGGTACGCCCATTCTGGCCACGCTGTTCGTGGCCTGGACCGTGGCCGCGGTGGTGTTGGTGGCCATCGCTCTGGCGCTGGGCACCATGGCCATCAGCCCTGCGGGCCTGCTGTGGATTCTGGGCCTGGCGGTGCTGTGCACCAACCTGCCGTTCTGGCTGCTAAACCTTGGCATGCGAGAGGTGGGCGCAGGCATGGCAGCGGTGCTGTCGGTCTCCGAGGTGTTGTTCGCCTCGGTGCTCGGCTGGTTCTTCTTCGGTGAGCTGCTCTCACCCTTGGGCTTCCTGGGAGCCCTGCTGGCGGTCATCGGCGTGCTGTACGCCTTGCTCGCCCCAGAGACGACCCCCGGGAGCGACGCCGACAGGCTGCCCGAGCCCGTCAGCGCGCCCACCCGCAGCCTGCGCGTGCTGCGCCTGCTGGTCTGGCTGGGTCTGCTCAACGCTGGCGCGTTCCTGGCCTTGGCGTCGGGCAGCCAGGTGGGTGTGTTGCTGGCATGGATCGCTCTGCTGGGCATGCTGCGCTGCGCTCAACCCTTGATCCCCGGTCTCGCCGGGGGGCTTGCCACCACGGTGGGGCGCTGGGGCACCGTCGCGGCCTCCCTGGGGCTGCTCGCTGCGCTGGTGCTGCGGGGTGGCTGGGCCGCCACCCAGGCCAGCTGGCTGGCCATGGCGATGGCCGGGGTGGTCTGGTTGCTCGACACCTTGCTGGCCAGCCGCGAGCCCGACGCCGAGCGCGACACGGCACCCGCCCTGCGTGCGGCGGTCGCGCTGGTGCTCCTAGGACAGGTGTTCGCCCTGATGCACCACAGCGGTGCTCGTCTGCTGCTCATCCTGGCGGCGGCAGCGGCGGCAGCGGGGGCGTGGGGCCTGTTGCTCGACGCCTTCAACGGTCGCCTGCCCGGCGCGCCGTCGGCCGAGCGGGGCAGCACTGGCCGCATGGACCGCATCACGATGCATCTCCAGCGTCCCCGCAGGTTTGCCGCGCTGCTGATGGTGGTGTTCCTGGCTGGGGGTGTGTACACGGTGCCCCCCGGCAGCCAGGCCATCGTCGAGCGTCTCGGGACGCCCCTGGACACGCTGGCTGGCTCGGGGTTGTTGCTGCGGCTGCCGCCCCCGGTCGAGCGGCTCACGGTGGTCGATGTCTCCAGCATTCGGCGCACTCAGCTGGTGAGCTCGAACAGTCCACTGCTCTGCGGCGATCATGCCCTGGTGGCTGTAGACGCTGTGCTCCACTACCGGGTGTCCGACCCTATGGCCTTCGCGTTCCACACCGTCGACCCCCAGGCTGCGCTGGTGCAGCTGGCCCGGGCGGCGTTGGTGCGCGATGTGGGGCATCAGTCCCAGGACGTGGTGCTGGCCTCGGGCCGCAGCGCCCTCGAACTGCGGGCCCGCGACGATGCTCAGCGAGCCGCCGATCAGGCCTCCCTCGGTGTCGAGGTGCTCGAGGTCCACCTGGCTTCGGTGCAAGCCCCCGCCGCGGTGGCGGCGTCCTACCTCGACGTCATCTCTGCCGACGAAGAGAAGCGCACCCTGGTCAACGAAGCCGAAGCCTACGCGGCTCGGGTGCTGCCCATGGCGTTTGGCGAGGCCACTGCCCGCGTGCTCGCCGCCGAAGGCGAGGCCCTGCGGTCGGCTGCCCGCACCCACGGGCGTATCGAACGCATGAAGGCCCTGCACCAGGGCCTCGAGATCAACTCCGCCACCACCCGCTACCGCCTCTACGCCGAGGCGGTGGAGCGTGCCCTGGCCGGCCAGCAGCTCGTGCTGTTGCCCGCCGGTCGCCGGGTGTGGCTCGACGACAGCGCACTCCATCCCGCCCTCGGCTCCGCCGAGCTGCGGCTCGAGTAGGGAGCTGCCATGAACAAGCTGCAGTTCGGGACCCCCACCATCGCCGCCGCGGCAGGCCTGGTCCTGCTGTTGCTCGGCGGCGCGTCCGTCTACACGGTCGACGCGCGCGAGGTGGCGGTCGTCCTCTCCTTCGGCGCCCCGGTGCGCACGGTCACCGAGCCTGGCCTGTACGTCAAGGCGCCCTGGCCGCTGCACGACGTGGTGCGCTTCGACCGCCGCGCCCGGGTGCTTGTGGCCCCCCCGTCGGAGCTGCTGACCCAGGACAAGAAGAACCTGGTGGTCGAGGCTTTCACCCTGTGGCGCGTCGAGGACCCCCAGCGCTTCCTCGAGGCCTTCCGGTCTCCCGGCGTCGACGTGGTGCGCTGGGAAGACCTGGTGGCAGCCGCCGAGCTGCGCCTGGGCGATCTCGTGACCTCCCGCATCGCCGGTGCGCTGGGCAAGAAGGAATTCACCGAGCTGCTGGCGGTCGAGACCAACACGGTCGAACTCCTGCCCGCAGAGGTCCCACAGGCCATCACCGCTCACGCGGCCGAGCGCTTCGGCATCGGTGTGTTGGACGTGCGCCTGCGCCACCTGGGGCTGCCTCTGCAGAACGAGCAGAGCATCTACGAACGTATGCGCGCCGAGCGCAAGCGCATCGCCAACGCCTACCGCTCCGAAGGTGAAGAGCAGGCCACCACCATCCGAGCCAGGGCCGATCGCGAAGCCGCCGAGATCCTGGCCGAGGCCGATCGTGACGCTGCGGAGATCGCCGCCGAAGCCGAAGCCGCCGCAGCGCGCCTGTACGCCGAGACCTTCCGCAAGGACCCGGAGTTCTACCGCTACCTGCGCAGCCTCGACGCCCTCGAGGATGTACTGGTGCCCGTGGATGGCAGCGATGGCTCTGCGGTACTGGTGCTCGACAGCGACAGCGACATCTTCCAGCCCCTCACCCGGAGCCCCCAGTGATCCGTCGGGTCGTCCTCGGCGTCGTCACCCTGCTCGCGATGGGGTGGTTGGCCACCGGCGTCACCATGGTCGACACCGGCCAGAAGGCGCTGGTGTATCGCTTCGGCGCCATCACGCGGGTTCAAGGCGCCGGGCTCCACCTGCGGCTGCCCTGGCCCATCGAGACCGATGAGCGCCTGAACGTCACCGAGGTGCGCCGCGCCGAGCTCGAGCCCTCGCGCTTGCTCACCGCCGACACCAACCTGGTGCAGCTGGCGCTGGTGGTGCAGTACACCGTGGGCGATCCCAGCGCCTGGACCCTGGCCACCGCCGAACCCGAGCAGGTCATCTCGGGCCTGGTCCAGGCCGCGGCCATGTCCAGAGCTGCGGCCATGACGGTCGATACGCTGCTCACCACCGGGCGGGCCGACCTCGAGCGACAGGTCATGCAGGACTGCCAGCAAGCGGTGGACGAGCGGGGGCTCGGTGTGCGGCTCGTAGCCGTGGACGTCCGCGAATTGGTGCCCCCCGGCCCGGTGGTGGACGCCTTCAACGACGTGTCCAGCGCCCGTGGCGACCGTGAGACCCTGGCGCTGTCGGCGGAAGCCTATACGTCCAAGCTGCTGCCCGATGTGCGGGGCGAGTCCGCCCAACTTCGCGAACGAGCCCACTCCACCGCTGCCCAACGCCTGGCGGGCGCCAAGGCGGACGTGGCACGCTTTCAGCAGCTCCATCAGGCCTGGCTGGTTCACCGCCAGGCCACCCGGGTCGAGCTGCACGCTCGGGCCCTCGAGGCCATCGCGCCGCACCTTCGGGTGATCAGCGCCCCCCGCGACGCCGAACTCGTACTTCCAAGCTCAGGTAGCCAGCCTTGAAGAACATCAAGATCCTCGTCGCCGTTCTGGTGCTCGTCAACGTGGTGGTCATCACCTGGCTGCTGGTTCGCCGCCCGGCCGGTGAGCTCGAGGGTGGCCTCGAAGGCGGCGTCGAGTTTGCGCTGGCCGACAACACCATGCAGCAGGCCCGCTACGATCTGAGCGATCGCGCCGGCGAGCTGAACATCCTGCTCATCAGCATGGACGCGCTGCGCTGGGATCGCACCGGGCTGTACAGTGACGGCGCTGGGCTGACCCCCAACATCGACGCCTTCGCCGAGGAATCGGTGGTGTTTCACTCCACCGTGGCCTCGGCCTCGTGGACCCTTCCATCCCATATGTCCGTGTGGACGGCCCGCTGGCCTTCGGTCCACGGCGTCACCAACAAGCTCAAGCTGCTGTCGCAGGATCAGATGGTCCCCACCTCGCTGTCACCGGGCATCGAGACCTTCCCGGACTACCTCATCCGCCAGGGCTACACCGCCGCGGGCTTCTCCGGCGGAGCGGGTGTCCAGGCCAGCTACGGCTTCGGCCGCGACTTCGAGACCTACCAGGACGACCGCCCCTTCGCGGGGCTCGATTATGGCGTGGAGCCCGCCCTCGAGTGGCTGCAGGCCCACCGCGGCGAGCGATGGTTCCTGTTCCTGCACGGCTACGATAGCCACGGGCAGTACCCGCTGTCCGAGAGCAAGCTCGAGGCGCTGCGCGCCGACTACCAGGGTAGCCTCGACGGCGGCGTCGACGAACAAGCCGAGCTGCGCGAGAAGGGTCTGGCCTCCATCGAGAGTCCGGGCGATCGCGCCGATCTCACTGCGGTGGTGGGTGAGCAGGACGCCGCCTTCCTCACGGCGGTCTACGACCAGAAGGTCAGGGACGCCGACGAGCGTCTGGGCACCTTCCTCAACCGATTCCGCGCCATGGGCCTGCTGGATGACACCCTGGTGATCATCATGTCCGACCACGGCGACGAGATCATGGAGCACGGCGCGCTGGACCACGGCTTCACCCTGTACGAAGAGCAACTCCACGTCGTGATGATGATGCGCTTCCCCGGCTACGCCCGGCGGCAGGACATCCAGGCCTCCGTGCGGTTGGTGGATCTCTTCCCCACAGTCTTCGATGTCATGGGCCTCGAGGGCCCCAAGGGCGTGGACGGCGCCTCGCTGTTGCCCCTGCTTCGGGGAGAGTCCCTGGACCTGCCCATCTACTCCGAGACGGACTACCGCCTGTTCGTACACCACCGCATGACCCGTCGTGGGGACCACAAGCTGATCCTGGACCTGGCCGACGGCGAGAAGGAGCTGTACGACCTGGCGGCGGACCCCTTCGAGACGACCGATATCTCGTCCCAGAATCCGCGGGTCACATACGAACTCGAGCAGTCCTTGCGGGGCTGGATGGATGGGACAAGGACGAATCCCCAGGACTACATGGGGATCCAGCAGAAACCCATCGAGATCTTCTGATTGTGTAGGTCTCGTCTCGGGCCTGCGGCCCGACCGGCTGTCCGGGGCTGCGCTCGCCTTCGGCGACCGGCGCTGCCGCACCTGCTCCGCCCGCCAACAGTCCACCGGACCGTTGGCCCGCGCCTGCCTCCGCCTCGCAAACAGTCCACTGGACTGTTTGCGCCATCGAGATCTTCTAGGGGCTACTCCGGGTCCAGCTCGTGGCTGCCGTCGCAGATCTCCACCAGGCGCTTGGAGCTGTCCAGGTTCTTGTTGACGCCCACGACCTTGATGGTGTCCGAGTCGTGGTCGAAGGTGCCCTCGATCTGTAGCCAGCTGGACATCAGGC
>Ga0307987_1000199_pt1 | contig 37578 bp, 18 predicted proteins | sample EllFjometagen181_FD_203157 | JGI IMG/M metagenome (GOLD analysis project Ga0307987, IMG submission 203157) | Marine microbial communities from Ellis Fjord, Antarctic Ocean - #181 | ecosystem: Environmental > Aquatic > Marine > Unclassified | place: Southern Ocean | collected 2014-10-08 | reverse complement strand
TGTTCGCCTGGCTGCTCGAGCGCTTGCCTATGCCCTCACGCCCGGCCCGTAGGAGGCCGCGCCCCGAAAAACAACCCCTCTTCCAAGCTGCGTAATGGCCTCACTGGCCGAGACCGTGACCGAGGCCGCGTTGCCGACCATGTTCTGTGCATCGTCGCGCCGATGGGCCTGGCGCTGTGGCTGTTGGGAGGCAGCCGTGGAGGGGGCCCGGCCTGGCTGGCGGCTCTTCGATTTCATGATGCGTACCTTCCCACTGAGGACCTGATCGTCGGCGACAGCATATCATGTCAGCCAAAATTGGAATGTGAACCAGAATCATACAAGAGAGCTGATGGCAGGGGCGAACCGCTCATTGAGAAGCCCGTGGGTGTCACCTGAACAAGTGCCCGACAGACCAGCAACGTGAATTCCACGAGCTGATGCCCCCACTCCCTGACGACGCGTACCGCCAGTCGGCAAACAGAGATATCAGAATACGGACTGATCGAATCGAAACCTTTGAATATTCACGTACGCCCGCACGCATTCGAGGTAAAATAGCTCGTTCAAAGAGTGAAATTTTCTAGGGACCTCCAGTCCCCAGAAAAAGTGGACACATAGAATGGCTCGCAAGTACAGCCGGCACAAGCAGACCAGTTCAACGCTGCAGCAGCAGCTGCTGCCGGCATCAGCGCGCCAGACCGTCGAGGACCCGCAGCAGTCCCTGATCCAAGAGGTCCAGCAGCATCTGGGCAACCAGGCCTTGGACGAAGCCCGCAGCGACCAAGCTACCGAGCCCCAGGCCGTCTACGTCGCCCACCTGCTGCAGGTCAACCAGTCCACAGGGCTGGACGTCTCCGGCTACCTACCGTGGAACGCCCCGCTTTCGTGGACCGAGTTCACCCTGCCCTACTTCCGGGTGCTCGCGGCCGAAGCAGGTCGCGACCAGGCCGTTGACTCCGTGGGGGCCACACCCGAAGCCTCAGCCACCCACATCGCCGCCAAGTCTCGGCCTGCGGGCCAGCCGTCCAGCGCCCCACGAGACATCGAGCGAGAGCTCCAGCACAGCGGGGCCGGCCGGGCCCTCTCCCCCCGCGAGCGCGCCTTTCTGACCCAGGTCCACGGCAGCGATCCCGGCGACATGCGCATCCACGAGGACGCCCGGGCCCGCGACCTCGCCCAAGCCGTCCAAGCCCGCGCCTTTGCCACAGGCAAGGATGTCTTTCTTGGGGAAACCGCGAGCATCGACAGCCCTCGAGGCGCCGAGCTGCTCGCCCACGAAGCCACCCACGTCATCCAGTCCCGCGACAACCGCATCCCCGCGGCGAGCGGGCCAGGGCTGTCCGTCTCATCACCCCGCGACCCCCACGAACAAGAAGCCGAAGCACGGGGCCAGCGAGCCCGCAGGCTGGTCGAACAGCGCAGCCCCTCCGACCCATGGGGCCTCTCCCAAGTCCCAGCTATCGATCCCGCCGGCCGGGCCATCGTGGCCTCCCTGACCGACGCCCTGCCCCCAGCCGACACCCACGCACCCTCACAGATCGTGCGACAGGCGCTCCACGTGATGTTGCTCGAGCGGCCCCAGCTCGGCCTCGACAGCCCACACCACGCCGAGCGCCCCAATGGCTCTCCCGAAGCGCTTGGGGCTCTGCTCAACACCGCAGGTGCGCCGAGCCTCCACGACCTCTTCCACACCCAGCAGAGCTTCGCCCCCTACCCCACCTTGGTCGCTGACATGCAGTCCGTGCTGCTGGATCTCGGCGTCAGCCCGATCAACACCGGGTTGTCCACACCATCCGCCAGTACAAGCGCTGCCTCTGCCACAGGCTCAGTCCTCTCCCGCATCCCCGATGGAGAAGACGAGGAAGAGGAAGAGCAGCAGTGCACCGCCCCCACGGGCCCCGCTGAGCAGCAAGAAGAAGAAGAAGACCAAGAAGGTGAGCAGGCCGAAGGCCAAGACGCCCAGTGCGTAGACGAAGGCCCCGCCACCCCAGACGCCCCCGCTCCGCATGATGGCCAGGGGCAGCAAGAGCCGGAAGCCGGCGCCGGTGGCGCTGAAGGCGCTGGGGAGGATCAAGGCCAAGCCGAAGGCGGGCCCGAGGCCGAGGGTGAACAGGGCGAAGGCTCCGAAGAGGAACAGGAACAAGGCGAAGGCGCAGAAGCCGGTGGCGAATCCACCGACCAAGCAAGCTCCGGCGGCGAAGAGCAGCAGCCCCAGTCCGGCGCGGGCGGTGGGGGCTCCCTGTTCGCCGACGCCACCCCGCAGCTCGGGGGCTTCACCGACGGCCCCGACCTCAGCCTGCCCGACATGGAACCCAGCGTCGAGCTGTCCATCCTCGAGCAGACGGGCGCCACCCCCCAAGACCACCTCGCCCGTATCCAGGGGGCCATCAGTGGCATGCAGGGCACCGCCCAGGCTTTACAGGCGCAGGCCGTCGAGCACGCCGCTGGCCTCTCCCAGATCATTGAGACCAACTGGGCGGCCAGAGCCGAACAGCTGCCCACCGATGCGGAGACCCACCACGCCAACATCGGCTCTGCCTACGCAGAAGCCCGCTCCATGGTCACAGGCGCCTCCGACCTGGCCTTGGGACAGATCGTGGTCGATGCAGGCTCCGCCCGCACCCAGCTCGACCAGAGCTATGTCGTTCAGGGCAGTCAAGTCGCCACACAGTACGAACTGGGCATGCAAGAGGTCGACAGCTTGCAGGAGCAGTGGGTCCAGCCCTTTGTCTCTCTTCTCGACGAGCGCGCCCCACTGTTCGAACAAGCCGCCACCACCAAGGCCACGCTGCTCGATGATAGGAAAGACCAGATCGCCGAAGAGACCTTCCCCGACGCCGACGTCAGCGGCGCCGTGGCCCGTGCCGAGCAAGAGGTCCGCCGCGAAAGCGCCAAGAAGTCCATCGGTGATGCCGCCACCGACTTCCGCAGCCGCGGGCCACTGAAGGCCCAAGAAGTGCGCAACATGCACACCGAATACGACGGCGTGGTCAGCGAGTTCCTCGCGCCCCAGCGGCAGCAGGTCGAGGCCATCGGCGCTCACGCACAGGGTGCCATCGACACAGCCTACCAGAGCTCATCCTCCCGCATCGACGAGGACCGCGTCGAGGCCGAGGGCGCCATTGACACGAACCGCACAGATGCACTCACACAGCTCGACACCGACGAAGAAGCAGACCAGGCCGAACTCAGCGGCGTGGTCACCCAGATGCAGGCCGACATCCTGACCCGGTCCGACAGCATCATCTCCATGCTCGACGGCACCGCCGCCAGCTACGCCCAGACCTACCCCCAGTTCATCGAGTCGCTGTACCTCGGCATCCCCCAAGACGAGTTCCTCACAGCCGACGAGGTCGAGGACTACATCTCTCGCCAGCAGGGTGCCCTCGAGACCTTCCACCAAGCCAACATCGGGGCCTTGGACGAAGACTTCTGGATGGCCGAGGTCGAGCTCGATGACATCCTTCTGGCCGACTCGGAGCGCATGGCAGGTATCGCCGAGCGCAGCGCCACCGAATCGCGCCAGGTCGCAGAACAGAAGACCGGCGCCATCAACGACACGGCCATCGCGTTCGGCGAGTCCATGCTCCAGGTCGGGGGCGCAGTCGACGCCACCATGCAGGCCTATGTTGCCCCCCTACAGGAAGACCTCACCACCTACGTCGCGCAATGTCAGACCGACCTCGCCGGCCGCCTCGAGCGGCTCCGCACCGACCTGGGCACGGGGCTGGAGGCCTACGGCACCGAATTGGACGGCTTGGCGACCACCATGGGCAGCACCATCCGCCAGCGTGCCGACGCAGAGGCCGCTGGGGTACGCGCCCAGATCGAGCACGCCGCCCACGAAGCCTACTCCGCGATGTCCGGGGCCGGCACCGACGAAAACAAGGTGCTCAACGCGCTGCGTCCCATGACCGCCCTCAAGGGCCGAGCCCTCGAGGTCATCTGGCGCGACCTGTTCCCCAACAGCGATTCCCTGCGCACCTGGCTCGACGACGATCTGGGCGGCGACGAGTACGACGCAGCCATCGCCTACCTCAACGGCAACACTGCCGTGGGTGCCCGGTACGAGCTCGAATCGAACATGCGCTGGTATGGCGACGACGAAGAACAGATCGAGGCCATCCTGCGCGACCTCTCTCCCGAACAACGCGAGGCCATGATGGCCTTGCCCGAGTGGGAAGAGACAGCATCCGAGCTGCGAGACAACCTGGGCGGCACGGATCTGAACGTGACCGAGGCCCTGTTGGTCGGCAACGCCCGTCGCGCCGATGCCTATCGCCTGCGCGACACCATCAGCGCCGCCCGCCGCGATGGCGACGACGACGCCCTGGCCGACGCATTGCAGGGCGTCGATCCCGCTCACCTGGCGGCCATCCAGCAAGAATTTGTCCACATCGAAGAAGGCGGTGTAGCCAACGCCGATCTCGAGCCCATCGATCAGGCCGGGGCCTCTGAACGCTTCGCCGACTGGGTCGTGCGCGATGTCGACGTGGTCCGCAGCGCAGGCGAAGGTGGCACCTACACCGAGACCATGCGCGTCACCGGCGCGGATCGCGATCTGGTGCTCGCCCTGGCCACCCAGGGCCGCGACTCCGATCAAGCCGCGGTGGCCCGCTTCGAGGTCGAGAACACCCGCCGCGGCGGTCCCGAGATGGAGCGCCTCGAGACCGCGCTGTACGTCAGTGCCGATCTGCAGCAGCGCCTGCACAGCCCCGACGAAGCCACACGCCAGGCGGCCCAGCTGGAACAGGACGCACGCGAGCAACGCATCCGCGAGCTGTACGAGGAGACCTACGACGAGGGCATGGACACGGCCATCGACTCCATGTTCCCCGATGGCGATGAGCACAGCGGGGTCAGCGAGCGCCTGGTCGGCAACATGCTGTCGGACGGCACGAACACCGCCCGGGTGGCTGCCGATCAGATCCACCTCGCGGTGGACCAGTACGGTACCGACGAAGACCAGATCAAGCGCGCCCTCACGGGGATGCGCCCCGACGAGGTCGCCTCCCTACGCGAAATCTACGCGGACCAACACGGCGACGGCGACATCACCGCGCTCGACCAGGCACTGGGCGTCAACAACCGCAGCACCGGCGAAGACCACTCGGGCTGGGGCTCAGAGCTCAGCGGCGACGACCGGCGCGAGGTCGAAGAGCTGCTGCTGGGCGACCCACAGTACATGAACGACGAGCAGCGCTTCGAGCTGGCTCAGCTTCAGTACGAATGGTCCCGCGGCGACGAGACCACCTGGCTGGGCAGCACGATCATGGGCGGCACTGAAGAAGCCGAGAACATCGAGCAACACTGGGCCGAACTCAGCGACATGCGCTCCAACCTGTTCGATGAGCACGGCAACTTCACTGGCTCCGACCAAGAGTTGGAACGCTACGCCACCCTGTGCCGCTATGTCGGCATCACCGCCGAGACTCACCGCGCCGCCGTCGATCGCATCGCCAACTACATCACCACGGGCTTCGCCATCGCGGTGGCGGTGGTGGCTACCATCGCGTCGGGCGGCACCCTGGGGCCTGCGGCGGCCATGCTGGTGGCAGGAGTCACAGGCCTGGGCTCCATGGGTATCAACTACACCATGAAGGGTGGCCGCTACGGGTGGGAACAGGCCACGGTGGATCTGGCCAACACCGCCGTGAGCGTGGCCACAGCCGGTGTGGGCGCCCGCTTGAACAACCCCGTCACCAAGGGCGGCATTGGCGGCATCTTCGGTCCTAGCGCCACCCGCGCGCAGCAGATCGCTGGCCAGGGCATCGTAGCGGCCGGGCAGGGCCTCGTCGAAGGCGGCGCCCAGACCGCACTCAACGACAGCACCTGGGACGACGGCTTCGGCGAGGGCATGGAACGCGTCGCCCTTGGCGGCGGCCGCCAGGCCCTGGTCCGTGGCACCCAGGCGTCGGTGGGCGAGTACATGAACGGCACCGCCTGGGGTCAGGCCTGGAGCCAAGGCAACAACTGGCAGCGGGCTGCGTTCAACGGCGTGCAAGGGGGCGTGGCCGATGGCTCGGGCGCCCTGATGGGCGTCGGAGTCGACGCCATGAGCGGCCGCGAGATCGACCCCGAGGCCGCGTTCCAGGACGTGATGACCCAGGCAATCACCGGGTCCATCACCGCAGCGCTGCAGAGTGTCGGCGAAGGCTGGGTCCAGAGGGTCGAGGCCCGCCGCCGAGGCGACGACCTCAGTATTGCCCCCGACCAGGGCACCGAGTCCAACCCCTTGCAAGAAGATGTTGTCCACAGCTTGGCACCGACCGAAGCCGAGACCCGGGCCGCCGTCGATGCCCAGCTGGCCGCCGACGGCATCGACCTGTCGCAGCCCGACGTCCAACCCGCCGCCCCCACCAGCGAGACAGGCGCCGATCCCGCCGCCACCATCTCCACCGACGCCACAGGCCCCATCATCGTGGATACTCCCGATGGGGCGCTGGTCCAGTCCACCGATGGCACCCAGAGCCTGGTTGCTCCCGATGGTGCAGCCTTCGGCCAGACCAGCGATGGCACCCAGGTCGGCGAGTCCACGGGGGGCGCGCCCACCGCCGTGGAGACCTCCGACGGTGCCCGGGCCCTGATCGACTCCGATGGCACCCAGGTGGTCCAGGCCGCCGACGGCACGGGCACCATCCGACGCCCCGACGGCACCGTCGAGACCACCGACGTCGATGCCATGCCGGCCTCCGGCGACACCCAGACCCGCAGCCCCGACGGCGAGCTACCCGACACCCAGCCCATCTCCCAGTCCGACATCGACGATCTCGCCTCGGTGATGCGTTCGGGCCGCGGCGACCAGGATGCCGACCCCTCCGCCACCTTCACGTTCCGTGATGGCAATGGCGAAGAGGTCAGCGTTCCCGCGAGCGACTTCGACTTCGTCGAGCGCGTTCGCGCCAACCAACGCCCTGGTGAATCCTACGATCAAGCCTCGCTGCGCACCCGCATCGAAGACGGCAACTTCATCGGCTCCCAGGCTGAGAGCTGGACCGACACCGCCACCCTCGAGGGCCCGGATGGTCAGAGCCGCACGGTCCCCATGGACCAGGCCGAGCACGTCATGACCGTGCACGATGCCCAACGGCCCGGCGAGTCCTTCGAGCAGACAGACCTCCGGCTGCAGCAGACCTCCGAGCTCGAAGTCAGCCTGGGGCACAGGTTCGACGATCCCGAACCCATCCTGGCTCTCCAGAGCGACGCCATGCGCAGCGCCGATGGCGAGACCCCCATGGATCAGCTCATGGCCCTCTCCCCCGAGCGCCAAGCCGAGCTGCTCCCCCAATTGGCCACCTCGAGCGACCCCGAGATGATGGCCATCGCCATCCAGGCGTCCTTGCACGGGCAGCAGCAAGCCGCCGACGTGCTCGGCCAGCTCCAGAGTGCCGGCGTAGACCCGGACGCCCTGACTCAGATGATGAACGACCCCGATCTGGTCGGCCTACCCCTGGACCAACCGGATGTGGTCCAGATGATGGCGGAGCTTTCACCCAGTCGACGCAGCGAAGTGCTCGAACAGATCGGCCCGATGACCGACCCGCAGCACATGGCCATGCTCATCCAAGGCGCCCACAGCGCCCATCAGTCCGACCGGGAGCAAGCCCTCGGGCTGCTCTCCGATGGAGGTGCAGACGAAGTCCAGGCCCTCACCCGCTTGCTCGACGCGGGAATGGAGCCAGAGTTCGTGCGCATGCTCCAAGACGAAGCCGCGACATCAGCACCGGGCGAGCTTCGGAGCCTGGACTACCTGCTCAATCTCTCACCCGCCCGCCAGCGCGAACTTCTCGCCTCGGTCGGCGACATGCAGAATCCACAAACCGTCGCCATGGCGGCCCGCATGGCCTACGAACAAGACGTCGCCGAGCTTCCATTGGTCATCGGCTCCCGGGAAGATCTCTCTCGTCCAGGAGCACACGATCCCGACACCGAGAGGACCCTGGCCTGGTCCGAGCGTCAGCAGCAGCCTACCTCAGACCCGCTGGCCGACTGGCAGCACCCGGGGCGCTTGGCGTTGCAACAGTCTCTCGACTCTCGAGCTTACATGCAGGCCGGTCGAGACCAGGCCATGGCCGTGCGCTTGCTCCACGACACCATGATGCAAGGCGAACCCATCCGCGATGCGAGTGTGGGCGACAACGGCAACGCAAGCGAGCTGCAGCCCGGCAGCTACGCCGCCACCGAGCAAGGCTATCTGCAGCGAAACGGCTGGACCCTCGATGCGGAGTCCAGCTCATGGCTGCCTCCCCTAGACTGGGCAGCGCGCTCCCAGGGGCTCCACGTCCCCACCGAAGGCGACCAATACTTCGGCGGCACCTACAACGTCCATGGCTACGTCAACGGTCTGGACGACAGCTGGATCGATGAGCAACAAGAGGACGGCGGTCAATGACCACCGCAAAGCCCTGCGCAGGCCCCGGCCTTGCCACCTCGATCACGGCCCGCACGCTCCCCGAAGCCGTCCTCCACATGTTCCTGCTTGGATGCGAGCCTGTAGACCACAAGGTCCAACAGCAGCCGGGCAGCTCCCGCCATCGCTTCGTCTGCGCGCACGGCCAAGCCGACGGGATCAAGACCTTCGACTACCTTGTCCCACCGCCATCGGAAGATGCGGGCCTACTGGGTGGCCCAGAGCCTTCCCGACTCATCACTGCACAGCAGTTTCTGGACACGGCCAAACGCCTGTCCGGCAGCGTCCCCTCGCGGCCCATCCCCCTTGTGCCAGCCGCGGTGAAAGGCTGCCTATCCGACCTTCAGCTCGCTTTGGCCTGCGTACAGGAAGCTTTTCGCTTCATTCCCGAAGGTGCCGATCGCATCCCCTCGCAACCTGCGGAGCCACCAGGCGCCTCCCGCGTTGAACTCTTCGAACAGGCCAAAGCCCTGCGGGGCCGCTACGAACGCTGGCAAGGGGTCTTGGAACAGCTCGCCGACGCCCCGCCGCTACGCGACCTGCCCGCGCCCAAGCTGACCCTCGAGCAGCTGCGCGCGGTTCGAGATGCAGCCGGGATGCCCGCCCAAGACCTGCTGTGTGGCGCAGTGGGCCCATGGGCCTTCGCCGGTCGCTTCCCCGGTCCACCCGAACAGGCGCTGTTCCGCCATGTCGATGGCTTGGCCATGTGGGTCGAAATTCAGGGTGACAAGGTCGCCAAGGTACATGTACTCGAAGGTATGCGAGCCCTCGAGGTGCACGCGAAGCACAGCTTCAGGCTCACCGCCAGACACCGCCTACGTCTACGCGAGGCCTTGCTTCCCGGCCGGCCCGCTACTCAGGCTCTCAACCAGGCGCTCGAATCCCAGGGCCGCGCGGCACGACTGATCGAGGCTCGCAGCGAGGGCCAGATGGTGCGCTTTCATCGGATCGACACCACTGGAGTGCATCGCACTGCCTGCCTTGTCACCGTCCAGGACGAGCAAGGGATCTTGCTAGGTTACCGCCTGCTCGAAGCGCTGACCGCGCTGCAGCAGCTCGAGGTCCTAGCAGAAGCGGCGCCCATGTTGCCCGCCTCCACCGGGGCAGCGCCCGAGAACCGAGCCAAACACCTGGTCTTGGCTCAGGTGGCCGTCGTCGCCACGGCCGCGCAGCAGCTCATCCAGGCGATGAGCGACCCATCCTTCGACACACGCAGCCTGGCCCCTCGCTCAGATGACTTCGAAAAGGTTTTTCGGGCGCCGATTCTCGTGCTCGCCCATCGACACTTCGAGCAACTGTGGCGAACGCAGACGCCCCGCCCACGGCCAGCTCCCGCCTTGGGGCAGCTTCGGGTTTCCGTGTGTCCCGCCAACGCGTTCGGAGCCATCCCCGAGCTCAGCGCAGGGTTCCCCGACGGGTACAACACTCTGGCCCCATCGCTGGTCGCAGGCCGAACCTGGGTGGCCTGGCACCACAGCAGATCAGAACGAGCCACAGGCCCAGCAGACGACGGGCTGGTGTGGATCGACGACCACTGGGCTTGGTTTCCAGGCCTAGGGGGCAGCGACCTACAGGGTAGGTGGACATGAAGAGAAAACAGAATCTACCCGCTCGCAGCCGCAGGCCTCAGCAACAGGTCACCAAGGCGCCTACCCGCACGAACTCGCCGTTGTTCACGGCCCCAGACATGGGCTCCATGGATATCGACATGGAGTTCGCACCGCAAATGGGTAACCAGGCGATGCTCGATGCCATCGCCGCCAAATCCAACCGACCAGCGGCGCCCTCCGCCCCAAACCCCGCTGATGGCGGCGGGGCCTCTACCCCGCAGGCCCGAACCAGGAATGCACCCCTTGGGGGGCCCGCATCAATCTCACAGCAGCGCTTCGGAGGCGTACAGATCATTGGCGATGACGAAGACGATTTCGACTTCGAGACCGAACTCGGAACGGGCGCGGCCTTCGCCAGCCAAAGCTCGGAACCACAGAGCTCAGCGTCAAGCCCCCCCCCTTCGGATAGCCTTGGAGGAGGTGGCGGCGACGAAACTGCGTCCACTTCGGGAGACGGTAGCACCCCCGGCGGATGGGGCGCGCCTCTCACGGAGCATCGCGGTGTGACCGCATTCGGCAACGGATCCGACCCTGGCTACGCGCCCGACTGGGCATACCAGGAATACGGCTACCTGTATCAGTGTGTAGAGCTGGTCAACCGCTTCGCTGCTCAGGTCTTGGGAGCGGGCAATCTCCGCGGTTCCGGCAATGCCAACAACTACTCCAACTTGAACATCTCGGGCCTCACGTGGATGGAGAACATTGGTGGGCCCAGCCTTCCCCAGGACGGAGACATCCTGGTGTTTCACGGCGGCAGCGTGGGTCACGTAGGTATCGCTACCAGCGGGTCCCCATCGGGTATCGGCCTCATCCAGCAAAACTGGGGCAGCCAAGGCACCGCGAGCCTGGGGGTAGACGGCTCGGATGGTCACTATACCGTTGGCGGATTGAGCGGATACACGCTCGCGGGCTGGCATAGCAGCGGACAGTCCTCGGATCAACTCCCCGATCTCACGTGGAACCGCCAAGCCTTCATCCACACCATCGCAACAGCGATAGGTCTGAACCCAGAGAGCCCCGACACCGCCTGGCAAGATGCAGTAGAACGCGGCATCATCGAAGAAGCCGATCCCACAGGAGCCATCACACGCGGCGCCGCGGCCAAGATCCTGACAGTGGGTCTGGGGCTCGACCCCACGGTGGCCTATGATCCCACCGCAGTCGTGCCGTTCGCCGATGTCGCCTCGAGCGACTGGTGGTACCCCTGGGCTCGAACCTGCCGGGCCTACGGCATCTTCACCGGCGGCTCGGACAACCGGTTCCTTGGAGCCGATGCGCTCTCCGAAGCTGAGGCTGACATCTTGGCCCAACGCGCTAGCGGCGGGGTGGCTATCCGCAGCACCGAAGAGCAGACGGCCCACCTCACGGTGGACCCATACTCGAGCCATGATGAGGCTTTCACGACCACAGGCGTGACCGAATCCGAAACCCCATCGGTGGACACCGAACAAGAGCAAGCCGAACTCGGTACGGCCGTCCACAATCTGGGAGAGGTCGAGGGCCTGGGCGATGACTTCTTCGCAGTGGCGGGCGGCATCGTCGATATGCTGGTGCCCAACGTGGGCGACCGACGCAAGCTCGAGCTCGGCTTCCTGGTTCCGGTCGCTGGCGGCGCTGTCAAGCTCGGCCTAGCATTCGAAGGAGACATCAAACGCAAGGATGACAACGTCACAATAGAGTGCGAACTTGGTGTCCAAGTGGTGGTCGGCTTCTCGACTTGGATTGGCGAGGCATTCGTGTCTGCGAAGCTCGGCGGCTACATAGAGGCCAGCGGCGATCATGGTGCCGAGTGCTTCCGGCTCATGATCCTGGCAATTCATCAACGCATCGCGAGCGTGAATGAATGGGCCGCAGATCAGTTGCTCGAGCCCAGTTCCGTCGACGCGATCGTCGCAGAGATGGACGCTGATGATCAGGTAGCAACCGGGCTGGATATCGATGTCTCTGCGGGCATCGCAACACCGGAAGTCGGCGGGCTTGGCGTGGAGATGAGCGCCAGTGGAGAACTGCGTATCGGTACGATGCTGACCGCCCAAGACGGGGAGTTACAGGCCCATGATGCCACACGGCAGTCCCTCGAGGTCGACGTTGAGGTCGGCTCCATGGATGTCGAGGGTCGCCTCCGGACTGAAACCCAAGATTCTTCCTGGCAGTCCACCGAGGTCAAGGTGGTCGCCGAGAAGGAGGTCAGCTGGGAGGAACTCTCCGTGCTGTTGGGTGCCACCCACACCATCAGCGGATTGTTCGGAGATCTGGTCGGCGTGGTCCAAGGCAAGAGCGGAATGGTCGCCGACGGCGATAGCGCTCGACAGATTGGGTCGATCGCCGACTTTATCTTGGACAACTCGGGCCTGGGCCTAGGTACCGCGTGGGGTACACAGAAGGCCCTAGAGGGCATCCCCAGCTTCGACGGCGTCAAGGTCGGCCATAAGCTCTCGCTCATCGCAGAATCGGACAAGGACGAGGGCTTCACGATCGAGCTACGCCTGGATCGCACCAGCAGCTTCGAGTTTGGCGACGAGCAGAGCGCTGGCGTTCATCTCGAAGTCCAGAGCGCGGAAGAGGTTTTCTCCATTAGCAGAAGCATCGGGCCCGAGTCCACCGGCGGGAGCTGATAGCACCATGGACCTCCAGACAAAAGTAGAGAGGCTGCAGGGTGAGCTGTCGATGACGGCCCCCGACGGAACCACGATCGTTCTCGAGTCCCCTTCCCTGGAGTTGGACCTGAGTGCTCGAGCGCCGCAGGACCTCAGGTTGCTGTTCGTTGTGAGCCACGAAGACTGGGAGCGCATCGATCGTGGCGCGTGGTTCGGGCTCGACCCGAAACGAAGAGGGCCATGCTTCGGCGGGGGGTTCCGAACGGACCAGCCCATCGAGATCACAACGAGGCTCCCTCGAGCGAAACTATCACTGCTGGCTACCCCCAAGGGCGAGCGCAAGATTATCTCCGAGCTCATTCAGAGCAGCCCGACCGAACACACCTTGCGCCAGACCGAGACATGGCAGGCGATCAAGGTTCTTCAGGGAAGGGGTCGGTTGAAGACTGGTCTTCGCGTCAAGGACCTCTGACACAGCTACCCCGCCGAACACCGCCCGAACGCATCCTGGCACTGTAGGGTCAGCTCTGCTCCCTCGATCACACGCACTTGGCCTGCCCGCACCTGGCCTCGATTTGGGAACACAGCCTCGATCTCGTAACTACCCGCGGGGACCTGCGTGGGAAGCGCGTAGCGTTGGCTGCCGGTCAGTAGAAACACGCTGGTGGCATCACCAGCAAAACGAACGGTCGCGCCGGTAGCAGCGACAGCTGGTGCCGGGGTGCTGGCTGGAGGCTCTTCGGGGACGCTGGCCGCGACCGGAGCCGGAGCTGTGCGAGCCCTGGATGCCGACTTGGCCCTTCTTCTGGGTGCTGGCGCAGGCTCGGCAACAGGCGCAGGCTCCTCGACTACCGCCACTTCGATGCCTTCGGTCGGCTGGGTGGCCGCCTGGGGGACCGGGGGCGCTACTTCCACGATGCCGTCAAGCCCAGCAGGGCCGTCAACAAGCACGTTCGACCCTGGCCAAAGGGCAACGGTGGTCACAGCAACGACAGTGATAACCGCCCCAAGGCCCAGGAATGCGATCAGACCGAGCCATACAAGTCTGCGCGCGAGCCGTACGGGGACTTCAGGTGGTTCGACGGTAGAGGCTTGCACAGCCGGGGCGAGCGTAGGCTCGAGCGGCTTGGGGGCAAGCTGGTCCGATTCTCGGGCCCGCCTAGGCGAAGTTGTTGTCTTGCCAGGAACCAGTGGGCCTGGGACGAGCCGTTCGCCACCGCCTAGTGCGGCGGGATCGATGGGCTCCCAGCGCGTGTTGACAAGCGGCTCTCGTTCCTGCGGAGTATCCGCCCAAGGCCCAACGCCAACAGGCGGGGCTGTGGGGGGCGCAGTGGCCGCTTCCACTTCGGGCCCGCTGGCAGCTGGAACCACCACACTACGGCTGTCGGTGCGCTCGTAGAGCGTTGAACCTGTCAGATCATCCGCAGGAGATTCAAGGCGTGTGGAGATCAGCTCTGGCACAACCTCTTCGGCCCAGTCGCGAAGCATGGGCTCGGGCCAGTTGCGCCTCAGGCGCGCGCACTGACGCTCCACCTCACGAGCATCGGGGCGATCTTCGTGCTCGTAGGCCAGAATGCTTCGCAGCAACTCGAGCATGGGCTCCGAACCGCCGCCTAGCCTGGCCTGCAGAGCCAGCAACCGTTCCTCGAGCCGCTCGTCGTGACGCTTGGGGTTGATGGAGGTCTTGCCCAGCATCTGACCCATCAGCAGTTCGTAGAGCACCGACCCCAGCGCGTAGACATCGCCTGCCGGGGTGTCGATCAAGTCCATGCGTTCGGGGGCCATGTACTCGAGCGACCCGAAGGTCAGCGAGCGGGTGACAGCCTCACGACCCTCGAAGTCTGCCCGCGCGATGCCAAAGTCCAGCACCTTGACCTCGCCCAGCGCCGTAAGCTGCGCGTTCGAGGGCTTGATGTCGCGATGCAGAATGCACAGGGGCGCGCCGCTAGGGCCTGGACAGGTGTAGGCCGCATGAAGAGCACCAGCGATTTCACCTGCCATTTCGAGAGCGGGCCCCGGTGGCACTTGGTGTTTCTCGGCGACCAGCTTGAGGTCCACCCCGTTGACCATCTCCATCACGATGGTCCAGCGTCCGTTGAGCCGAACCAGTCCGTCCACCTGCACGATGGCGCGGTGCCGCACCAGCCCCAGCACCCGGGCCTCGTCGCGCATGCGCTGCGCGATCTCGTCCAGCCCCTCCATGTCGGCGTTGAGCACCTTGAGTGCGACCAACTTGGTGAACCCGCCCTCGCCCTTCAACTCGGCCCGGTAGACCGTGCCGAAGCCACCCTTCCCGAGAGTGGACTGCACATGGTAGGTGCGGGAGGGGGTCGATGGGCCAGGAGAAGACATGCTACTCCCCTATCCCGAGGATGAGGTAGGCGGCACCGGCGCTGGAGTTCACGCCGTTGGCTCCGATGATGAAGTCATCGTAGCCATCACCATTGAAGTCCGTGGCTGCTGCAACGGAGGCGCCCGCGTTATCCGAGCCGGCTTCACCATCGAACCGCACATCCGCGGCGGAAAGTGACACAACGCCAGAAATGACGCTTTCACCCCGCACGAGGAATACTGCACCGACGTTATCAACGTCCGCGGGGTCGCCATAGGAACTGATGAGGAAATCATCGAAGCCATCTGCATCAACGTCGCCCGCCAGCGACACGGCACCTCCTGCGTGTTGCAATTCGGCTGTGCCGGTGTAACAAGCATCCACCGTATCCAGAGCGGCATCCGAGACACTCGACGAACCGAGCACCAGATAGACAGCACCTGCCTGCTGGAACGCCAGGTCATTCAGGTCAGCGCCGATAAGGAAATCGGCATGACCATCACCGTTCACATCACCAGCACCAGACACTTGCTCTGCGATGTGTTCGTCATCGGCGGACGGGGCGTAGCTGGCATCCGCAGCCTCTACCGAGATCAGCCCTGTTCCCACCGAACCCAAGAACAGGTAGCAGCCGCCGCCTCCGTTGCCGATGTATCCATGAGATGCTCCGATCAAGATGTCAGACATTCCGTCCCCGTCGACATCTCCAGCAGAGGAAGCAGAAACTCCAACATAGGCTCCAGCTAGGTCTCCGGCGAAGGTAGAGTCGGCATCAGCGAGCGAGATGCTGGATGGCGTTGCAGTTCCAAGAATGAGGTAAGCAGCACCATCGTTGACACCGACGCCATCTACCCAAGGCGCCCCAATGAGCATGTCGCCGAGCCCGTCACCATTGACGTCGCCAGCGGCAGCCAAGCCAATGGAAGCCCCGTCGCCCTCGGCGGCTCCCGTAAAGCAAGCGTCAGCCCCCGAGAGAGACATGTCGGACAACGATGAACTTCCCAACACGAGGTACGCCGCTCCGGCTCCACTGCCGCCCCCATCATGACCAAGTGCGCCGATGAGGATATCGGGCACACCGTCTCCATTGACGTCACCAGCCCCTGCGACCGTGAACCCAGCGAAATCATCACCTTCTTCGCCTGTGATTCGAACATCAGAAGCCCCTAGCGAAGCACTGCCTGGGCTGGCTCCACCGAACACGACATAGACGGTTCCTTCGCCTCCCACCGTGGAATCGGTGGTGTTAGCCCCGATGAGAACATCCCCATAACCATCTCCATTAACGTCACCGAGGCCAGCCACCGCACCACCCGCCAAGTCGCTGGCGACTTCACCAAGATACCGCGCGTCGGCGTCCGCGAGGCCGATCTCCGAATCGAAAACGCAGTCGCTCGGATCGTCGTCGCAGTCATCATCCAGGTGGTTGCGGCATGCTTCTTCGGCGCCGGGATTGACCCCAGCCTCGCTGTCATCGCAATCAGTCGCATCGGCAGTGTACCCAGAACTTTCCGAGCACGCGGTGACGGTAGAGCCTTCATCGCCGTAGGTGTCGCCGTCAATGTCGGCATACCAGATGGGCGCATCCAGGGCATCGTCCTCGTCAGCTCCGCCGTCGCAATCGTCATCTACTCCGTTGCAATACTCGTCTGCGTCCGGGTGGACATCCGCGTCGCCATCATCGCAGTCATCCCCTCCGGACTCTACCGAGAAGTATCCATCGCCATCTTCGTCCACCGGTACAGCCGTGTCGGTGTCGGTGTCGGTGTCGGTGTCGGTGTCCGAATCCGTATCCGTATCCGTGTCGCCCTCGGCACACTCCGACTGTTCCGAGCAGTCGGAATCGTCGCAGTCCACGAAACCGTCAGCGTCGTTGTCCAGCTGATCGTCGCATACCGACTCGGTGCCACGATTGCAAGCCAGGAGTGTCAACACCAGAAGCGAGGAGAGCCGAGATAGCGAGGTCATGAGCAATGCTCCATCAGCGATGGTCACAGGAGGAAACGCATTCAACGACGAAGGCCGGCAAGAAGCGAGCTGTTCGCCGACCAGAAGAGACTCAGTCTACGCTTTTCTCTACGATGATCAAGCGACAGCCCGACCCCACCTGGATGCCCTGCATGGTAAGGTGCTCATCGGGAAACCACCTGGGAGAATCCATGAAGTCCCGCAAGTCCACCCCAGCGATGAGCCCTCCAACCAGCTCCAATCAGGTCTCCAGCCCGCAGGCTGGCCAGGCTGACATGGGCAGCCTCGAGGGCACCCAGGATCTTCTGGGCAATCAGGCCATGCTCGGCCTGTTGAGAGAGCAAGGGCGCGGTCCGGGGGCCGCCGGAGGTGAGGAAGTCGAGCTCCCGTACCGCGATGAAATGGAAGAGGCCTTTGGCGAAGACCTTTCGGATGTCACCGCCTATGCTGGCCCCCAAGCTGCTGGGTCAAATGCGGTCATCGGTGCTCGGGCATTTGCCATGGTCGACGAAATCGTCTTCGGAAAGCCGAACCCCTCCAAGGAAACCGTCGCCCACGAGGTGGCCCATGTGGTGCAGCATCGCCGCCACAACACCAACTCAGACAGCGCGTCGGTCTCGAGCAGCGGCGACCAGTCTGAACGTGAAGCCAGCAATGTGGCTACAGCCGCTGCGGCTGGCCAACGGGTCCAGGTCACAGCAGCGCCATCGGCGGGAGTACAGCGCGAGGAAGCTACCGCACCATTCGGCGATCTTTCCGGGGAAGCAGACTGGGTCATTGAAGCGGTCAATCAAGCCTACGATCTGGGCTTGGTGAAAGGCTACGACGACGGCAGCGGCACCTACGGCGCCAGCAACAACCTCACACAGCCCGAGTTCCTCACCATGGTGTTCCGCGCCAAGGGCAGCGAGCCCCAGTGGGAAGATGTGATGAACGAAGGCCGAGCGATGGGCGCTGTGCTCGACGACGACTGGGCCCGGGCCCTTACCAGGGGCGAAGCCGCCCGCATCATCTGCAAAATCTACGGGCTGAGTGCAGGCACAACCGGCGACCACTTCACCGACACCAGCGGCGAACTCGGGGGATTCATCGAGAGGCTTGCCGACTATGCGGTGTTCCGTGGCGACGGCGATACCGGCACAGTGCGGCAATCGGATTCGCTGAATCGAGCCGAAGCGGCGGTACTCGCCGTACGGGTATGCGGCGTGGGCGGCCAGTTGGAGAACGATTCCGCCGAAACCACGACGTCCGGCGGCGACGATGATGGCAAGGTGCGTGTGCCAACGGGCACCGGCAGCCCGACGACGAACCCGGTGAGCGCAGGCGCCACCCCCGAACAAGCCTCGAGCGGCGTATCCACCACTAGTGATGAGACGGTCCAGGGTCTGTCGAGCATGGAGTACACCGAGCTCGTTTCCAAGTACAGCGAGAAGACCGTCGACTTCTACCTCGAGCACATCCACGGCACCGACCCGCGGGCCAACCAGGACCTGGTCGACATCTACGAGACCGTCACCACCATCCGGGACACCGTCGACACCGCAATCGCAGTCAAGGATACGGCAGAAGCCATCGACGACCTGTACAGCGCATCCACGCCGGCGGAAGGCCTTGAAGCCTACAGCCGTCTATTCAACTCGGTGAAGTCCTTAGTACCCGGCATCCCAGGAGTTTCGACCTTCCTCGACATGTACGGCGATGCCCTGGAACAAATCGCTGGCAAGCTGAGTGACATCTCCGACATCGTGTTCCACGACTACGACATGGCGGTGGCCCAGGAGACCTCGGTCTCCGAGGTGTTGAGCTTCGGTGCACACACCGGCACTTGGCCCGGGGGCCTGGAGATGGCCGAGTATATGGTGGCCCTGATGAGCAGCGGGGGCTCCATGTCTGTCGAGGGCAAGGACAACGTGATCGACTGGGTGGTCAACAACCATGACCAGCTCAGCTGGCTCACCGGCGAAGAGCCTCCGGCCTCCGACGGTTTCCTGGTCTTCTCCGACGACGTGGATGAAGCCGCACTGGCCGACTGGTTCTACGACCACCGTGACGTGGTGTGGCAGGTGTTGTACGGGGATGCCAAGCCGTAGTGGTGGAGGCGCGCTGGCCAGTCAGTCCAGTTGCCCCATGAGGAACAGGTAGGTGGCTCCCGCGTTCGTTCCACCGGTGTCGTTCTGGTATGACGCTGTCGCGAGGTCAGGCACGCCATCCGCATCCACGTCACCCGCGCTGGAGACCGTGTGCCCCTGACTGCCGGCCTCCTTGCTGCCCAAGAGCACCTCACCAGCTTCCACGAGGTAGCTGGTTCCGGCCACCGGACCGGGCACTACCACCGACATCCCCCAGCCACCATCGAAGCCATCGCTAGTGCCAGACAGCACACCCACCGCGAGATCATCGTAGCCGTCGCCATGGAGATCCCCCAGGCCGGCCACGGAGAATCCAGCCCTTGCGCTGGCAAAAGGTCCGAGCAACTTTGCGGTCGCACCGGACAAAGAGCCGGATGTCCACTCACCACCCGACACGACGTAGGCCGCACCCGCGTAGTCTAGTTCATCGCTGGCATAGTATGCGCCGATCACCGCGTCAGCGAGACCGTCGCCATCGATATCGGAGCCCACGTCGACGGAACTCCCGGCATGATCCATCTCCACCTCGCCCTCGAGCACGGCATCGGCGTCCGCCAGGTACATGCTACTTGTGATGGGGCCGTAGACCAGAAACACCGCGCCGGCGTGTGTGGCTGCGCGGGGGCACTGGTAGGCTCCCAAGAGCAGGTCATCGACTCCATCGCCGTTCAGATCTGCAACATCCATCTCGCTACGTCCGATCTCGTCTGAGCTATGCTCCCCCACAAGAACGTGGCCCGCGCTGGAGAGCGACACCGTCCCCGTAGAGTCTCCGGACACCACGACCGCGGCTCGATAGCCAAGATCATCTGAATGGCCAGGCGCGCCGACAACAATATCGGGGAAGCCATCACCGGTGAGGTCACCCCCCCCCCGGCAACGGCCCATCCCACATTCTCGCCCCATTCTTCTCCCTGGACGGCCAGTGCAGAAGACGACCCCAGTGAACCGGAGATGGCAGGGCCATGCACAAGATACGCCGCCCCAGCCTGAGTGCTGCCGGTACTCGACAGGTATTCCCCAACCACGAAGTCATCATACCCGTCGTTATTGACATCTCCCGCGGCCGAAACAGAAATTCCAGCATGGCCCTCGAGGTAGGAGCCAGTCCACACCCCAGCGGAAGATGAGAGGTCCACGTCCCCCGTGAGCGGACCAGCTGCCAAATAGACCCTCCCAGACCCAGTTCCACCCGACTGCCACGACGAGTTCGGCGCGCCAACAAGCAAGTCATCAAAGCCATCCCCATTCACGTCACCGACCGCAGCAAGCGCTATACCAGCACTCTCTCCCTCTAAGCCGATCAGCTTGGCCTGAGCCTCAGCAGCCGAACAAGCCATCATCCCATCACAATCCGAGTCCACTCCGTCGAAGCAGTTGTCGGCGGCGTCGGGGTTCACTTCGACATCGCTGTCGTCGCAATCCAGCCCCTCGTAGCTGTCGCTGGAGTAGCCGTCGGCGTCTTGGTCGTAGTCGTCGTCGCCCCCGCAGTCCGAGTCCACTCCGTCGTACCAGGTCTCGGTAGCGCCAGGCGAAACAGCAGCATCCAGATCATCGCAGTCAGCGCCCCCATAGGCAGAAGCGTCGTAGCTATCCAGATCCTGGTCGTAGTCGCTGGCATCGTCGCAGTCGCCATCAACGCCGTCGTACCAGGTCTCGCTCGCGCCAGGGTTGATGCTGGCGTCGTCGTCGTCGCAGTCGCCACTGTCTGCGGCGTAGCCTAGGGGCTGATCGCAGGCCCGCTCCACCAAGCTGGACACGCCAAAGCCGTCGCTGTCGGCGTCCAGAAACCAAGTCACCTGGTCGGCGGGATCATCATCCACTTCGCCATCGCAGTCGTCGTCGATGTCATTGCAGAACTCCTCGGCCCCTGGATGGACTGTGGGTTCTTCATCGTCGCAGTCGTCACCCCCAGCGCTGGCGGCATCGTAGCCGTCCCCGTCCGCATCAGCGGCGCCTTCGCCACAGGCGTCATCGCCGCTGCAGTCTTGGTCGTCACAATCAACCATCCCGTCTCCATCGTTGTCCAGTCCGTCACCGCAAGCGGTCTCCGGTTCGGGCGAACAGGCGAGCAACAAGGCAATGAGAAGATGGCTGCTCATGGAGTCTCCCATCGGGTGGGCACATGCGCTGGTGGCACAAACACGTAGCCCGCCGGCTCGGACGGTTCACGGCGATTGATGGTGAGAAACACCCACCCCGGACTCCGCGAGCAGCAACGCCGACGCGAATGGTGACGGGCTCATCGACATCTTGATGGGCGCCCCGCAATCAGATGCCTCACACGCCTCGGCAGGCACCTCTTATCTCACCTATGGCGTAGGAATCCAGCAGGCGAGACCACGCGATCTTCGCTCTCGAACGGAATACTCGATGAACCCGTGATCCGTCTGTCGAGGCACCGATGCTCCCGCTCCTACTCGCTGCAGCTATCTCCTCCCCCACCCACGCCCAAGACCTCGTGCCGGTGCTCATCTCCGGCTTCGAGGGTCTCGACGCAGCCTCGGTACCCGTCGCGATGGAACTGCCAGAACTTCTCGCGGGGGTCTTGGCCGGCCAAGAAGAGCTCGAGCTAATGCAGCTCGGCCAAGCACCGGCGATTCATGACCAGACCGCCAGCCTCTACATGGAGGCCTGCCCCGATGGCCAGGTGATTGGCTGTACGTTCGTCGTAGGCGAAGTCGCGGGGGCTGCCTTCGCGCTCACGGGCACTGTGCGCAAGAATGCCGGCGCACCGCCGCCTGTCGAGGACGGCGCCCCCCCTCCCCCACCCGAGCTGATGATCGAGCTGCAGATCCTGGACATCGAACAGGTCCAGGAGTCGCTGACCGTCAAATTAGTCTACACCGCCGACATCGCCAACAGCTTCGCTGATACTGTGCCAGACATGCTGAACGACGTGGTCGAGGGCTGGGTAGGCCAGGTGGTCGACATCCGCGAGTTCGAGCCCGACGAAGATCTCGAAGACCAGGTGGACCGCGAAGAGGCAGCCAGGGACCTCTACGATCTCGAAGGCGAGCTGGGCGAGGTGGCAGGCAGCCGCACCCACGGCGATCTCACCACAGCACCTCGACACGAGGATCGTGCCAAGCTCAGCCACAAAGATCTGCTGGCTCAGTACGAGGGCAAGCGCAATCCCTGGGACGAGATGGACCTCAGCTCGAAGGAATACTTGGCCTGGTGGAACTCGGGCTGGGACTACAATAGCTGGTCGCGGCGCTTCGACGGGCGGAAAGGCCAGCTGCTCGTGCGGGCCCACGGGGGCTGGGGGCTCAACCCCACCCATGGCCTGTATTGGGGCCGCGTGGCACTCGACGAAGGCGCCATCACCCAAGAGGCCTTCGCCTCGCAGGAGACCCTCACCGGCACCGGGCTGCAGCTTGGCCTGGGCGTGGGCTACGGAATCACACCGATGGTCGAAATCGAGCTGGGCATCGCACGCGAAGGTGGCCAGTACGACGCCGACATCCGGCAACAGAACGCCGATGGTGGGCTCACCGACCGCCGCCTGGAGACCTTCCCCCAGGGGCTGCTCCACGCCTGGGCGGGGGTGCGGATGGTGCCAGCTCCCACCAGCACCCTGCGGCCCGTTTTGGGTCTGGGCGCCGGCTACTGGATGGGCAACGACGTCACCAGGCACACCGACATCCCCCTCGCAGATCTCCCTGTGTACGCAGCTCCCCACATCCTGTCGCTGCGAGGCCTAGCGGGAGCAGAGTTGAGGCTGCACGAGCACCTGGACATCGTGCTCCAGGTCCCACTCCATCTACTGCTGGCTGGCACGGCACCACAGGTCTACGACGAAGACCGTGGATTCATCGTCGAAGGCTACGAGCCGGGCAGCGGTCCGGTCCTCGCCGGCGGGCTCCAGCTGGCCGTCCAAGCCAGGCTCTAGCTGTGGTAGAGTCGACCGCTCGCAACGGCTCGAAGGCCTGACGGGAGGACTATGAACAAGGCAGGAGACCAGGAAGAACGGCGGGCCTACCACGTGCAGGCTGTGCTGGGATCTGGCGGTTTCGGGGCCGTGTACCGGGCCAAGTACGTCGGCGAGGGCAGGTTTTCGAAGATCGTGGCCCTCAAGGTCCTGCACGCCAACATGGCGGCGGTAGACGAAGTGGCCATGCGCATGCGCGACGAAGCGCGAATGCTCGGCTTGATCAGCCACCGAAACATCGTGCAGGTCGACCGCCTGGTACAGCTAAACGGACGCTGGACCATCGTGATGGAGTACGTGGACGGCGTCGATCTCAAGACCATCGCCCACGCCTCGCCGCTGCCCGTGGGCGCGGCTCTCGAGGTGGCCTCCGAGGTCGCCAGCGCCTTGCACCAAGCCTACAACTACATTCCACTGGACGACTCCATCCCAGAGGATGAGCGTAGGCCTCTCGAGATCCTCCACCGCGACATCAAGCCCGCCAACATCCAGATCACCCGCCATGGCGAAGTGAAGGTCCTGGACTTCGGCATCGCCAGGGGGAACTTCGACACCCGCGAGGCTAAGACCCAAGAGCTCTTCTTCGGCTCTCCCGAGTACACCGCACCCGAGCGCTACGATCTCGAGGAGACCTCCGCCGGCGACGTGTACTCTCTGGGCTGCGTGCTGTACGAGGCCTTGATCGGCAAGGCGTACGGCCGCACATCCGCCCGGCCGACCCAGCACAACGACCTCATCGAGGCTCGCCTCGCACTGCTTGATGAAAATGTGCTCAAAGGCCAGGCCGATGACGTGCTCGAGTTGCTCACCGCCATGCTTGCCTACGAAGGCGTAGACCGGCCCAGCGCCCGAGAAGTCGAGCGCCGCTGCGCGCGGATGCGCATCAAGCACGGCGAACCCTTGCTGCGGGAATGGACCGAGTCTGCACTCCCCCCCCTGCTCGATGAGCGCACGGAACAGCCAGCTGACGATCTCACGGGGTCCACGCTCTACGAGCAGATTACGGGCAGCCAAGCTCGGCCCAGGCCCGGCGCGACACCCCGAAAGCCGCCTCGCAAGAAGCCCGAATTGGCATCAGAGGGGAAGAAGGCACGCCGGTCCATCCGCGAAGCGTTCGAGCAGAAGGTCCAGGAGGAACAGGCTCCACCCGCTGCGGAGCCACCGCCTGTCGAACTGGTAGATGCGAGCCCTCCGCCTGTTCAACCGGCCAGCGAAGCTCGAGCCGCAGATCCCCTGCCGGCCAAGCCGAAGCCAGAAGAAGAGACCAGGCCCGAGCTCGAGCCAGCGCCCAAGTCACCTACGAGGCCTACCGAGATTCCCACAGGGGTCGTATCCGCAGACTTCGGGCAGGAAGCAGCCACGGATCCGGACCTGGGCCAGCCGCCTGCACCAAAGCAGACTGTGGTCGTACCGGAAGTACCCACGACCTGCGTAAACATCGAATCCGTTCGGCCCCCAAGCCCACAGCCCAAGAAGTGGGAACCCACGCCCAGCGCGCAGCCCGTGCCGCCTACGCAGCCTGCGCATGAGCAGCCCACGCCTGAACGCAAACGTCCGGCTTGGGTGCTACCGGTGGCTGGAATCGGCGCCGTTGCGATGCTTGCCGCTATCGTGGTGGGTGCACTGTCCCACGAGTGGGCACCGCAGGTGGTAGAGCCGCCGTTGGTGGTCGAACAAGAACCGGAGCCGACGACTTCCGTGCCATCGGCCGGCGTTGCGCTGGACAAGGAGAGCGAGACCGTTCCGGTTGAATTGGCTAAGGTGACTGCCCCCGAGGCCATCGAATCAGACCAAGGCTCGAGCGGACAGGCCGAAGCCGCGCCATCGACACCGGCAACCGCACCGGTTCGCCAGAGTCCCCCCCCTCCCCCACAATCACCTCCGACAGAAGAGGAGATCGTCCCCTCTGGCACGTCGATGGTCAACGTGCGTGGGCAGGACCTCGGGGTGATCCTGAAGGGCGCGACAGGCACCTATGATGTGCCAGGCTGGGTGCCGCCGGGCACCTACACCATCACCGCGGAGTTCCCGGGGTATGGGCGTACCGATTCTGGGAAGCTCAATGTGGTGGCGGGTGCGGAGGCTACGATCAGCTGCGATGCGTCTTTTGGGAAGTGCAAACAGCTGTAGGTGAGCTCAGGGCTCGGCGTAGTAGCCCGACAAGGTGTAGTGGATATTCTCACCCGAACAGAAAGTGGAAGAGGCGACCCTCGAAGTCGCTGTGATGGTCAGAGTGTCTCCACCTGCCAGTCGAATGCCAGAGTTGAAGTTGGCCACCACAGCTTCTGAAAGGCCCACCGATTCAATATTGGGGCTCACCAATCCGAATTCAGCGACCGTGTCCGTACCGTCCGAGAACGCCAGCACAGTTGCACAATACATTACTGCATAGTCGCGTGAAGTCGTAAGAACAACATCGGTGATGACCACGTCCTGTCCAGAGAGTCCGAGGACTTCATCAACAGTAGAAGTCCCGCCCGCAGAGGCTGACATAGAGATATTGCCCCCCACCGAAAATACCGGATTCGCCCCATACGAAACCGCCGCCCCTGCCGGATACCCCACCGCATCCCGGGGCGCGAGCACCTGGCACCACATCATGCCGACCAAGGCCGCGAAGCCCGCGACCGCCATCATCTTCCATCCGTTCGTTTTCATTTCAGCACTCCTGTGAATTGTGTAAGCCCTACTTTCATGCAGAGATCATGGTTCGGCGTAGTAGCCGGAGAGCGTGTAGAAGACACCGGCAGTGATGGTGGCAGGACAAGACTCGAAGGAATAAATTTGGTTGGTCACCTGAAGAGTCAGCGATTCACCTTCCGCAACACGGATTCCGGATTCCGATGAAACGATGAGTGCAGATGTACCCGAAACTGAGTCTTCTCGTAGACCGACCGCGAACCACGCCAGAGTGTTTGTCGAATCACGAAACTCAACATGTGATGTCCCATGGATATTGTTGCAATCAGAACCAGTCGTCAGGACAACATCAGTGACAATGGCGTCGTGTCCAGACAAACCGATCGAAAGAGTATCAGTGGCTCCGAAAAAATCCAAGTAGCCACCCACCGAAAACACAGGATTGCTCCCATACGACACCGCCGCTCCCGATGGATACCCCACCGCATCCCGCGGCGCGAGCACTTGGCTCCACATCACGCCCCCCAAAGCCGCGAAGCCCGTGACCGCCATCATCTTCCATCTGTTGGTTTCCATGTTCTCTCTCCTTGTTCGAGATCTCTCGGCCAGCGGTGCCACTACGGAACCACCTCGGTCACATCGTCGTTCAGTCGGTAGTAGCTCTCGCCACCCAGCAGCAGGCCCGTTGCATCGCTGGGGTTCCACACCATGGATGCGTTCACCACCGCTCCGGGATCGTCGCCGCTGATGGTTAGGGCGGTCACCTCCACCTGGCAACTGCCGGTGGGCTGCAGCAGGTAGCTGGTGGACGAGAGCTGATGGTAGGTGGCGCCGCCGTGTACCAGGGCACCTCCGAAATCGTCGGCCCAGACCGCCGATGCTCCCGCCAAAGGCGGCAGGGTGTCGCCGCTGGTGGTCAGGCTGCTCCATGTGGGGGTCGAGCCCGACAGGTCCAGGCACTGCGGGTCGTCGGCCAACGCGTGGTAGGTCTCGCCCCCCAGCAGGTAGACCGCGTCGTAGTTGGGGTCGTAGACCGCCGCCGCGAAGGCGCGCTCGGGCGCGGCGCCGCTGGGGGATAGCTCAGTCCAGGATGCCGCACTGGTGGTGGTGAGGTCCAGTGCCCACACATCGTCCAGCAGCCCGTGGTAGCCCTGACCGCCGATTACCAGCATCCGGTCTCCGGCGATGTCGAGCACGGTGGCGGCGCCCAGGCGTGGGTCGGGTGAGGTGTAGGATGCCGACAGCAGGGTCCAGGTCTCGGAGCCCACCGTGGCAGCATCCAGAACGAAGACCTCATCACTCAAGGCGTGGTACTCTTGGCCGCCGAAGAACCACAGCCGGCTGTCCGCCTCGTCGAACACCGCCGATGCGGCCAAGCGTGCGCCGGGGTCGACGCCACCGGGTGACAGAGCGGCCCATGAGGTAGTGGACAGGTCGTACTCGTACAGCACGTCCGAGACCTCGTGGTAACTCTGGCCACCATAGACCAGCACCCGCAGGTTGCCGGGGTCGAGCACCGCAGCTGTGCTGGAGAGAGCCTGGGGCAGCACGTCCAGCTCGGTCCAGTCTGCTACGCCATCGGAGCAGTACAGGGCACGGTAAGGGTCGGTATCATCGCAGTCGTTGCCGCTGTAGGCAGCACTGTCGTAGCCGTCTAGGTCGGCGTCGTAGTCGGACAGCCCATCGCAGTCGCCATCCACGCCGTCGTACCAGGTCTCGCTGGCCGCGGGATTCACCGCTGCCACCGCGTCGTCGCAGTCCGCCCCCCCGTAGGCGTCGCTGTCGTAGCCATCGACGTCGGCGTCATAGTCCGACAGGCCATCGCAGTCGGCGTCCACACCGTCGTACCAGCTCTCGCTGGCGTCGGGGTTGATGCTGGCATCGGTGTCGTTGCAGTCCGCGCCGGCATGGGCGTCGGCGTCGTAGCCGTCCAGGTCGGCGTCGTAGTCGGACAGGCCGTCGCAGTCGCCATCCACACCGTCGTACCAGGTCTCGCTGGCGTCGGGGTTGATGCTGGCGTCGACGTCATCGCAGTCCGCGCCACCGTAGGCATCGGCGTCGTAGCCGTCGAGGTCGGCGTCGTAGTCGGACAGGCCATCGCAGTCGCCGTCCACGCCGTCGTACCAGGTCTCGCTAGCCCCAGGGTACACGGATGGGTCGAGGTCGTCGCACTCCTCGCAGGCTGCCCAGCCGTCGCCGTCACTGTCCGTGTAGGCCGTGGACCCATCGCAGTTGTAGTCCGCCGGGTCGGTGCAGTCGTCTTCCGCCGCACCCGGGTTGTAGGCGGTGTCGGCGTCGTCGCAGTCACCGCTGTAGATGGCGTAGCCCGTGGGCAGATCGCAGGCGTCAATGGTCGAGGTGTCGAGCCCGTAGCCGTCGCCGTCGCCGTCCAGGTACCAGGTGACCGCGTCCACGGCGTCGTCCTCGTCCACATCGCCATCGCAGTCGTCGTCGTGGCCGTCGCAGTACTCGTCGGCGGCGGGGTTGGCGTCGGCGTCGGCGTCGTCGCAGTCAGTGGAGCCGGCCACGTAGCCACTGGGCACCGAGCACGCGGCGGTGGTCGAGCCAGCGTCACCGTAGCTGTCGCTGTCGGCGTCGGCGTACCAGGTGGTGGCGTCCACGGCGTCGTCTTCATCCACAGTGCCATCGCAGTCGTCATCGCTTCCGTTGCAGTACTCCGGGGCGCCCGGGTAGGTGCTGGCGCTGGAGTCGAGGCAGTCGGTGGCGTCAGCAACGAAGCCCGAAGGCTGGCTGCAGGCGGTCACGTCGTACAAGCTGCCGCCGTAGCCGTCGCTGTCGGCGTCGAGGTGCCAGGTGGTGGCATCTACGGCGTCGTCTTCGTCCACGGTGCCGTCGCAGTCGTTGTCCACACTGTCGCAATACTCATCGGCGCCGGGATAGGCGCCGGCGTCGGAGTCGTCGCAGTCGGCAGCGTCGGAGCCGTAGCCGGTGGGGGCGCTGCAGGCCGCTGTCGTACTGCTGGCATCGCCATAGCCGTCACCGTCCGCGTCGGCGTACCAAGTGCTGGCATCGGTGGCGTCGTCTTCGTCCACGGTGCCGTCGCAGTCGTTGTCCACGCCGTCGCAGGCTTCTGGGGCGCCAGGGAATGCGCTCGTATCGGCATCGTCGCAGTCGGTACTGTCGGCCACGTGACCGCGAGGAGCGGAGCAGGACACAGCGGTGCTGCTTGCGTCTCCGAAGCCGTCGGCGTCGAGGTCGGCGTACCAGGTACTGGCATCGGTGGCGTCGTCTTCGTCTACAGTGCCATCGCAGTCGTTGTCGATGCCGTCACAAAGCTCGGTGCCTACCGGGCTGACGGCTGCGTCGGTGTCGTCGCACTCCTCGCAGGCCGCATAGCCATCGCCGTCTCCATCGGAGTAGGCGGTTGAGCCGTCGCAGTTGTAGTCGGCCGGGTCGGTACAATCGGTCTCGGAGGCGCCCGGGTTGTAGGCCGCGTCGCCGTCGTCGCAGTCGCCGCCCAACGCGACATAGCCGGTGGGTGTGGAGCAGGACAGCGTGGTGGTGGCGTCGTCGCCGTAGCCGTCGCTGTCGCGGTCCTGGTACCAAGTGCTGGCGTCAACGGCGCTGGCTTCGTCCACGTCGCCGTCGCAGTCGTCATCGCGGCCGTTGCAGGACTCGTCCTCGCTGGGGTTCACGCCCAAGCGCGTGTCGTCGCAGTCGGTGTCGTCTGCGAGGTACCCGCTGGGCACCGAGCAGGCTGCGGTGGTGGTGCCGACATCGCCGTATCCGTCGCTGTCTGCGTCGGCGTACCAGGTGCTGGCGTCGGTGGCAGAGTCCTCGTCGGTGTCGCCGTCGCAGTCGTTGTCAGCCCCGTCACAGAGCTCGTCGGCATCGGGGTTGATAGCGCTGTCGCCGTCGTCGCAGTCACTGGTGTCGCCAGTGTAGCCGCTGGGCACCGAACAAGCCGCGGTGGTGCTGCCAGCGTCGCCGAAGCCGTCGGCGTCCGAGTCCGCGTACCAGGTGGAGGCATCCACGGCGTCGTCCTCGTCCACGGTGCCATCGCAGTCGTTATCGGCGCTGTCGCACAGCTCCGCCGCCCCAGGGTAGGCCGTGGCATCAGCATCGTCGCAGTCGGTGGTGTCGGCCAGGTACCCGCTGGGCTGGTCACAGGCCAGGGTGCTCGAGGCAGCATCGCCGTAGCTGTCGCCGTCGCTGTCGGCGTACCAGGTGTCCGCGGTGGATGTGTCCAGGGTGGCATCGTCGTCATCGACGTCGCCGTCACAGTTGTCGTCGATGGCGTTGCAGATCTCGGTGGCGTCTGGGTGGACCGCCGCATCGAGGTCGTCGCAGTCGGAGTCGTCGTCGACGTAGCCGGTGGGCTGATCGCAGCCGGTTGTGGTGCTGTCGGGGTCGCCGAAGCCGTCGCCGTCGTCGTCGGCGTGCCAGATGGTGGGGCAGTCCATCACGGTGACGACGATCCCGGCCGAGCAAGTCGCGTCCTGGTCGTCGGAGACCGTGAGCGTGATGTTGTGGACATCGACCGGCAGGTCGTCGACCGACAGCGTGAAGGTGCCATCGGTCAGTGGTGCCTGCTCCGCCAGGTGGCCGTGCTGCAGGCTTTCCCAGGTGGCTGTAAGCCAGTCCGATGGCACGTCCACGTCCAGGGCCAAGCCCTCGAAGGTGATGACCTCGCCGTACTCGTACTCGGCACCGGTTAAGGGCACGGTGATGCTGCAGGTGGGGGCGCTGTTGGGAGGGCCGACGTCGATAACCACGCTCTCGCTGGTCTGGTTGCCGCCGGTGTTGGTGACCGTCAGCGTGAGGGCGTGCTCGCCTTCGGTCAGGTACCCGAAGTCGCTGATGCCGCCGCTGGTGTCAGGGTCCGCGTCGAGGTCCAATTCCCCCTCGATGCTGCTCTCCCAGGCGGCCACCAGGTCACCGGGTTCGTCGGACTCATCGCCAACGGTGGCGCTGAACTCGATGAGCTGGTCGCTGTAGTAGACGCTTCCGCCCACCGGTGAGGTGAGCTCAGCCCAGGGGTCGCCGTATGGCTGGACGTCCAAGCTGACCTTGTCCGATCCGATGCCACCGAGAGGGTCTTCGACCTGCAGCGAGACGATATGATCGCCGCTGTCGAGGAAGATTTCGCAGGTGGTGTTTCCGCTGGTATCGGGGGTGATCGGTGGGCAGGCCTCTGCTCCGTCGTAGAGCCACACCAGCTCGAGGTCCTCGACCTGGTGGTCGGGGTCCTCGACCGTGCCGGAGAAGGTGCGGTAGCCGGCCTCCGGATCATCGCCATCCGAGTGGCTCGTGATTTCCGCACGAGGGTCGGAGTTGCGGATACCAGGCTCGATGTCCGAGGGGCAGCCGGTCAGCAGGGGGGCCACCACCATCAAAAGGTAAAGAGATCGACTCATCCGATGCGTCCTTCGGGTCTACTGGGGCCCTTAAATATCGAGGCTGTGCAGAATGCTACCATTCACCTTGCCCCCTGCGTTGTGATGGGCGCAGGATGCCCCCGACAACGCAAAGTCAGGGGATGGCCCGGGCGGATGGCGATCGAACGCGGGGCGCGCGCGCCGATCGAACGGGGACAAGCCGTGCCGTCGCCCAGATCCGTTCGCCGCGTTTGCGGGCGTCGATGCCATGACAAGCGATCGCACTTCTCGCAAGCGCCCCATGGTGTGAATAGCATGGCGGCTACGGCTCTCCGCAACAGAGGAACTCTTCGATATGCGTGGGACCCCAGCACTCGCACACAGAACCACCCGTTTCGTACCACATTAGGCATTCCGTACCGCTGACACCTCCGCATGGGCAGCAGCAGTCTCCCTGGAGGTCGTCGGTCCCAATCCTGTCTTGACCCCAATCGTAGCCATAGACATATGCCTCCTGGATCCAATCGACTGTGCAGACCGAGGCGGTGACGTCGGACAGAGAAGCACATTCGATCGTGGCGGACGACGGGTATTCTGCCCAACGCAGGGCATCGTCGATGCAGAACCAACCAGAGGAGAATGAGCTGCTCGAAGTCGGGATCGGCAGCATGCCCGTCGGACAGCAGTCGTCATCCAGGATTCCGTCGCAATCATCGTCCACTCCATTACAGTCGTCAGCAGCGTCTGGGTTGATGGTGGCGTCGAAGTCGTCGCAGTCGGTGGCGTCTGCGGTGTAGCCACTTGGGGTGGAGCACGCGGTTTGGGTGGCGCTGCCGTCGCCAAAGCCGTCGGCATCTATGTCCGCGTACCAAGTGCTGGCGTCGATGGCTTCGTCCTCGTCCACCGCGCCATCGCAGTCGTCGTCGTGGCCGTCGCAAAACTCGGGGGCGCCAGGGTAGGTGGTGATTGAGCCGTCGTCGCAGTCGGTGCCGACGGCGACGTGGCCGGTGGGGGCCGTGCAGTTGACCGTCGCGGCGATGCTGTCGCCATAGCCGTCTCCATCGCTGTCGGCGTACCAGACGATTGCGTCGACGGCGTCGTCCTCGTCCACCGTGCCGTCGCAGTCGTTGTCGGCGCCATCACACTCCTCGTCCGCGCCCGGGAAGATCGAGGCGTCCAGGTCGTCGCAGTCTTCACAAGCGGCCCAGCCGTCGGCGTCGTCGTCGGTGTAGCCGGTAGAGCCGTCGCAGTTGTAGTCGTTCGGATCGGTGCAGTCGTCCTCGACAGTTCCTGGGTTGTAGGCGGTGTCGCTGTCGTTGCAATCGCCGGCGTAGGCCGCGTAGCCGCTGGGCTGTTCGCACGCTGCAGAGGTGTCGGTGTCCACACCGTAGCCGTCGCCATCGCCGTCGAGGTACCAGGTGGTGACATCGACCGCATCGTCTTCGTCGGTAGCACCGTCGCAGTCGTCGTCGTCGCCGTTGCAACGCTCGTCGGCTCCCGGATGGATGCTGGCGTCGACGTCGCTGCAGTCAGTAGTGTCGGCGACGAAGCCCGTGGGCTGGTCGCAGGCCACCACGTCGTACAGCGAACCCCCATAGCCGTCGCTGTCGGCGTCGAGGTACCAGGTCGTTGCGTCTACGGCATCGTCATCGTCGGTGGTGCCGTCGCAGTCGTCGTCGCTTCCGTTGCAGTACTCGGCGGCCCCTGGGTAGATGGTGGCGCTGCTGTCGCTGCAATCTGTGTCATCGGCGACGAAGCCTGAGGGCTGATCACAGACCTCGACCTCGTACAACGAGCCACCATAGCCGTCGCCGTCTGCGTCGAGGTGCCAGGTAGTCACGTCCACAGCATCCGCTTCATCGACATCGCCGTCGCAGTCGTTGTCCACGCCGTCACAGCGCTCGATGGCACCGGGATTGGCAGAACCGTCGCCGTCGTCGCAGTCGGTGGAGTAGCTGACGTAGCCGCTGGGCGTGCTGCAGGCCTGCTGGGTAGCCGTGGCGTCGCCGTAGCCGTCGCTGTCTGCGTCGAGGTACCAGGTCGACGCGTCCAGGGCGTCGTCCTCGTCGATGGTCCCGTCACAGTCGTTGTCTACGGCATCGCAGTACTCAGGTGCCCCAGGGAAGGCGCTGGTGTCGGCATCGTCGCAGTCGGTCGCGTCGGCGACGGACCCACTCGGCGCGTTGCACGCCACGGCACTAGAGCCGACGTCGCCGTAGCCGTCGGCGTCAGCGTCGGCGTACCAGGTGGCGGCGTCGGTGGCGCTGTGCTCATCCACATCACCATCGCAGTCGTTGTCCACACCATCGCAGTGCTCGTCGGTGCCGGGGAAGATCGCGGCGTCTGTGTCGTCGCACTCCTCGCAGGCCGCAAAGCCATCGCCGTCGGCGTCGGCGTAGGCGGTGGAGCCATCGCAGTTGTAGTCGGCCGGATCGGAGCAGTCGGCCTCGGTAGCGCCGGGGTTGTAGGCCGCGTTGCCATCGTCACAGTCCTCGCCATAGGCCACGTAGCCGGTAGGCTGGGAGCAGGACAAAGTCGTGGTAGCGTCGTCGCCGTAGCCGTCGCTGTCGCGATCCTGGTACCATGTGCTGGCGTCGATGGCGCTGTCCTCGTCAGTGTCGCCGTCACAGTCATCGTCGCGGCTGTTGCAGGTCTCGTCCTCGTCAGGATTAACGCTGGAGCGGCTGTCGTCGCAGTCAGTGCTGTCTGCGACGTAGCCGCTGGGGACCGAGCACGCCGCTGTGGTGCTAGTGCTCGAGCCGAAGCCGTCCGCGTCGGCGTCCTGGTACCAGGTCACCGCGTCGCTGGCGTCGTCTTCGTCGACAGTGCCGTTGCAGTCGTTATCGACGCCATCGCAGAACTCGCTGGCTCCGGGGTTGACACCCCCGTCAACGTCGTCACAGTCGCTGCTGTCGGCCACGTGGCCGCTGGGTGCTGAGCACGCGACGGAGGCGGCCCCGCTATCGCCATAGCCGTCCGAGTCAGCGTCTGCGTACCACGTGCTGGCGTCGATGGCGTCGTCTTCGTCGACAGTGCCATCGCAGTCGTCGTCCGCGCCATCGCAGAGTTCAGGAGCTCCGGGGTAGGCCGTGGCGTCGGCGTCGTCGCAGTCGGTGGCGTCGGCCAGGTACCCGGTGGGCTGGTCGCAGGCCACAGTGGTGCTGCCGCTGTCGCCATAGCTGTCACCGTCGCTGTCGGCGTACCAGGTGTCCGCAGTGGATGTGTCCAGGGTGGCGTCATCGTCGTCGATGTCGCCATCGCAGTCATCGTCGATGGAGGGCCCCGTAGGGTTGCAGATCTCGGTGGCGTCAGGATGTACGGACGCATCGTCATCATCACAGTCCTGATCGTCGTCCACATAGCCGCTGGGGACCTCGCACCCGGTGGCCGTGCTGTAGGGATCTCCGAAGCCGTCGCCGTCATCGTCAGCGTGCCAGATGGTTGGGCATTCAAGAACCTCCACGACGATCTGGCAGGCGGTGGTCAGTCCACCTTCGTCTTCGACCAGGAGCGACACAGTGTGGGCACCCACTGAGAAGTCGGTCCACGACAGCAGCACCTGGCCGTCATCGCCCGGCGTGGTCGAGTCACCCAGCGAACCATCACGGTTACTTGACCACGACGCGGAGAGCATTGCCGGCGAGACGTTTTCGTCCCCCACCGCGGCTACGAAGTCCACCCGTTCTCCGTACTCGTACTCCGAGTAGTTCGCAGGCTGATCGATGGAGCAGGTGGGGGGCGTATTCTCGGCGTAGACCTCGATGGTCACCGAGTCGGAGGCCTGATTCCCCCCCGTGTTGGTGACGAGCATCGTGATGGCGTGTGGCCCCTCGCTCAGCTCGGTGTGATCGACGTAGCTGCCCGACGCATCAGGCTGGGTGTCGAGGTCCAGGGGACCATCGACGCTGCTCTCCCACGCCACCACCAGATCTGCGGGGTCGTCGGACTCGTCCTGCACCGAACCGCTGAACTCGATGAGTTCAGCCGCGTAGTAGACGCCGCCACGGACGGGCTCGTCGATCTGTGCAGATGGCTCTCCGTAGGGCTGGACGTCCAGTGTGACCTTGTCGGTTCCGATGCCGCCCATGGGGTCTTCGACCTGGAGGGTGATGGTGCAGTCGCCACTGTCGAGGAAAATCTCGCAGCTGGTGTTGCCACTCTCGTCGGGACTGACCGGCGGGCACGCCTCGGTGCCGTCGTAGAGCCAGGTGAGCTCGAGATCCTCGGCATCGTGATCCGGGTCTTCGACTGCTCCCGTGAACATTCGGTACCCCGCGTCGGGCTGATCGCCGTCAGAGTGGTTCGTGATCTCGGCGTTCGGGGCCGCGTTGTGGACGGTGACGCCCTGATCGGGGCAGCCGACCAGCAGTGGGATTCCGAGCAGAAGAGCCGATACAGAAGAGACTCTATGAAAATCGCTCACGGCGTCATGCCTCCTTCAACTTTATCGTCGGCGGACTCTTCGGCTGGCGGCTCTTCGTGGTCCACAGGTTTCGGTTCGTCACCACCACCACCATCGGCGGCGGCCTCGTCCTGTCCGAGAAGCTGACTGGAATCCTGCCCATCCATGGTGCCAGGTTCTTCTTCGAGTACATCATCCGGCACCAGCTCCTCGGGCGGCGGCGCCTCGAGGATGGTTGGGGGCTCCTGGAAGGTCGGCGGCGGCTCAACCAGCCGGTAGCGGGTACCGTGGACCTCGGTGCAAGCCACGGTGCCGATAATGGCCAGGCCGATGCTGGAGTCGACCGAGACGTCGGTGAGCCCATCGGCGTCGCCAATAGCGCGTTCCTTGGCCTTCCACAGCTGGTTGCCGCCAAAGGGGATGAGGTAGAACAGGTTGAACTGGCAAGCCTTGCCGATAGCAGGACCCAGGGACTCGAAGCTCTTGGGGCCCTCGAGATGGCTAGTGGCATCCTGGAGCTGCACGGGGAAGCGGACGCAGGCCGATGACAGCCCAGCCAGGGTGCAGGCCGTGATGATGGCTAAGGTGCGCGGCGAGAGACGGAATGATGCGTTGATGTTCATGGTTGGTTCCTGAACCTAGAAGTCCACCTGGACCCCGCCGCGCGTGGCGGGGTAGCCCAGTTCGAGGATGGCAGCGACGTTGGGGAGCGCCGAGTAACGAAGGCCGGCGCCGGTGCCGGCGTGGATATCCCCGCCAGCTTGCTGAGCGCTGCGGCGAAAGCCGACCTCGCCGAAGCCGTAGAGGTCCAGGTCGTCGGCGAGCAGGCCGTGCAGGGTGTAGCGAAGGTGCAGTGGGACCACCAGGGAGCGATCGCCGCCGGGGTAGAGATCGACCCCCAGGCCAACGCCGATGGCGTCGCCTCGCCCGTACCAGCCGGGTTCGTGGACGGTGATGATCTCGCGGGCCGAGAGGCCAAAGCCGCGGTCGCCGAAGCCGTAGCCTGCCATAGCCTCGGCGTGGACCCCGCCGCTTGCGACGCGCTCGGTGGGCTCGATCATGGAGGGGGTATCGTCAGCGACTTCGCCCTCGTCGGCAGGGACTTCGACCTGCACATACTGCTCTCGGACCACGACCCGCTCGCGCAGTACCACCGGGCCGTAGCCGGCGGGGGGCGAGCCGTAGCGCACGGCGAGACCCTCGACGTCGGTGCAGCTCAGGCGGCCCACCGGGGTGTAGAGGGTGGCGAAGTCGACGGTCACGTCGATGAGGCCATCGGAGTCATCGCCCACGCTACGTTCCTTGGCCTTCCATAGCTGGCTGCCGCCGATGGGGATCAGGAAGAAGAGGTCGAACTGACAGGCGCGACCGTGGGCTTCGCGGACCAGGTAGTAGCTGTCGGGTTGTTCGGGGAGCGGGAGGGTGGCGTCGAGAAGTTGGACGGGTTTGCGGGTGCAGGCCGTTGACAAAGCAATGGCAGCCGTCAGCAACAAAAATCCGTATGAAAGGCTCATGATTCCTTCTTCCTTCCGTAGATGTGCATGTCGAAAAGCGCAAAGATACCTGAACATAGTCTCGGTCATGGGCCACCAAAAACGAGGTACGCACCGCCAGCGTTATCGGCAGACACGTCGAGTCCATTGTCGCCGAACAGCAGATCAGGAACACCATCGCCGTTCACATCGCCGGCATCAGAGACAGTGAACATATAGCAACCAGAGCTACATTCACCTGAAAACAGGTAGTCTGCGTTGTCTAAGGTAATGACACTATCCGCCCCCAAGCTACTACCGAGAACAAGGTACCCAAGATTCGGTCCGTCAGTACCGACAAGAATGTCACTCAATCCATCTTGATCGACATCACCTGCCGCAGAAATGGACACGCTGGCCTGCTGCCCCCGGGTTGACCCAACAAGTGCATAATCCGCGTCAGCCAGACTAATTGCAATATCCACTCCCAAACTCGAGCCGAGGATCAAATAGGCTGCCCCATAGTTGGAACCACCACTCCCGCGATCAGCCCCCTCTGCCCCCACCAGGACATCGTCCAAGCCATCACCATCTACGTCACCAGCGCCGGACACAGTATACCCCGCGTAGTCAGAAGGGCCTCGGTCACGGTCTCGGCCAGTGAGGCCATTACGCAGCTTGGAAGAGGGGTTGTTTTTCGGGGCGCGGCCTCCTACGGGCCGGGCGTGAGGGCATAGGCAAGCGCTCGAGCAGCCAGGCGAAC
>Ga0307987_1000197_pt1 | contig 37983 bp, 29 predicted proteins | sample EllFjometagen181_FD_203157 | JGI IMG/M metagenome (GOLD analysis project Ga0307987, IMG submission 203157) | Marine microbial communities from Ellis Fjord, Antarctic Ocean - #181 | ecosystem: Environmental > Aquatic > Marine > Unclassified | place: Southern Ocean | collected 2014-10-08 | reverse complement strand
CAGGCTCGACGGTCTCGGCAGGCTCGACGGTCTCGGCAGGCTCGACGGTCTCGGCAGGCTCGACGGTCTCGGCAGGCTCGACGGTCTCGGCAGGCTCGACGGTCTCGGCAGGCTCGACGGTCTCGGCAGCTTCGGCGGCCACGGCAGCTTCGGCGGCCACGGCAGCTTCGGCGGCCACGGCGGCTTCGGCGGCTTCGGCGGCTTCGGCTGCCACTGCGGCTTCGGCTGCCACTGCGGCTTCGGCGGCCACGGCGGCCACTGCGGCTTCCGCGGCTTCGGCAGCTTCGGCGGCTTCGGCTGCCACTGCGGCCGCGGCTGCCACTGCGGCTTCGGCTGCCACTGCGGCTTCGGCTGCCACTGCGGCCGCGGCTGCCACTGCGGCTTCGGCTGCCACTGCGGCCGCGGCTGCCACTGCGGCTTCGGCGGTCACGGCTGCCACTGCGGCTTCAGCGGCCACTGCGGCCGCGGCTGCCACTGCGGCTTCGGCTGCCACTGCGGCTTCGGTGGCCACTGCGGCTTCGGTGGCCACGGCGGGCTCGTCGTTCTCGACAGGCTCGATGGTCTCGGTGGGGTCGCTGGGCTCGCTCATGCTGTGCTCGGGGCCGGGGACGCGGGCTCTTACGTCGTTGGGAGGGGTGGGGCCAACCCCCGTGCGTCGTTCGACGTCGTCATCCGGATGACATGTGTGGGGCCTATCGAACTAGAAGCCTCGGGCTCAGTGGCCAGGGGTCTCTACCCGACGGTCGCGTTGGCGGGCGCCCCAGCTCAGGTCGGGGGCGGTCAGGTCGAGCAGGCTGTCCTGCCGCAGAGTGTCTCCGCGTCGCATGAAGCGCTGGGAGCGGCCCTGGTCCAGCAACAGCAGAATGCCGCGGTCCGCGAGCTGATCCGAAGGCTCTGTGGGTCGCGCACCGAGGGTGACCTCGAGCAGGATGGCGTCGTGGGGTCGGCCACCCGGGTGGCCACGGTCAGGCAGAGCCCGGCGAGCATGCGGCAGGATGAGCGGCGACATGGTGACGGGATGAACCCTGGGGGGGGCGCAGCATTCCGCCGCGTGAGCGCTGGGCGGTCCAGGGCGTTCCCGTCCCTCGGGAGGCGCGGATCGGCTGTGCTAGGATGGGGTCGCCCCGTGCCATCGAGCCTGCTCATGCGCCCTGTGTTCCTCCCCCTCGTCGCCTTGCTCGCCATCGGCTGTCGCTGGGATGGAGTGCGCCGCCTCCACACCGACGACGGTCGCACCCGCACCTACCGCATCCACTTCCCACCCCAGTACGACGGCGAGACCCCGCTGCCCCTGGTGTTCATGATCCATGGCGGGGGCGGTGACGGCCGCGGCACTCAGGAGTCCCACGGCATGGACGTTCTGGCCGACGTTCAAGGCTTCATCACGGTCTACCCCGACGGGGTGGGCACCAAGAAGCTGGGCAAGCTCTTCGCCACTTGGAACGGAGGTTTCTGCTGCGGCGAGGCGGTCGAGGAGGACGTGGATGACGTGGCCTTCTTCGACCAGTTGCTGGATCGGCTCGAGGATCGGCACGCCGTGGACAGCGCTCGGGTCTACGCCACGGGCATCTCCAATGGTGGGATCATGAGCGCGGGCCTGGCCTGTGCCCTGCCTGAGCGCTTCGCGGCGGTGGCTCCGGTGGGTAGCCCGGGTATGCCGAGCTGGTGCGAACCCAGCCAGCCCGTGCCGGTGCTGCTGCTGCACGGCACCGACGACGGCTGCGCCCTGTACGAAGGCGGCGAGGTCTGCGGCGGCTGCTGGGCCGCGGTGGTGGAGGAGGCCTTCGGTGCTGACATCGAAGGTGACCCGAACTTCCCCTGTGAGTCCGCGGCTGATCAGTGGCGGTTCTGGGGCGAAGTCAACGGGTGTGCCGACATCACCGAGACCTGGCAGACCACCCCCGACACCACCTGCCTGGCCCGCCAGGGCTGCAGCGACGACAAGTCCGCCGTGCTCTGCACCGTCGATGGAGGGGGCCACACATGGCCGGGCACTGTCGCCCCCTGCAACTCCAACCGGGACTGGTGCCAGACCTACACCGACATTGTCGGTCCAGTCAGCCAAGACACCGACGCCAACGCGCTGATCTGGTCGTTCTTCGAGGGGCACAGCTTGTGAGCGCGACAACGGCGGGGGCGAACCCCGCCCCTACGGGGCCGGAAAATGGGCACGGACCATTTCCACCGACAGTGTCGGCGCTTCGGGCCTGGGGGGCTCGGGATCACAGGCGATGAGCAGGGCTGTCAGCGCTGGGGCGTGGTGCTTCACGGTCGATACTCAGGGACTTCGACTGCATACATGGACCCAACGCACAAGTCAGGCTTCCTGACTTCCTGGCGCCGCTCCTGGACTGTCAAAGGGCGGTGTGAGGAGCCGCCGCCTGACAGATTCGATTTGTGGATGGGCCTCGCACCCGATACCAGCGCGGCTGGTCGCAGCGGAATTGGAGCCGCCCATGTCGAGCACAGGTGAGCAGCCGCAGCAGCAGAACGGTGAGGTTCAGCTCGCTAGAGATCTCGGGCTCTTCGACGCCACGATGATCGGTCTCGGCGCCATGATCGGCGCCGGCATCTTCGTGCTCACGGGCCTGGCCTTCCAGGCCGCCGGCCCTGGCGCCATCGTGACCTTTGGCCTCAACGGCGTGGTGTCCCTGTTCACCGCCCTGTCCTACGCAGAACTGGCGAGCGCCATCCCCGAGGCGGGCGGTGGCTACAGCTTCGTGCGCCGCGCCATGCCCCGCTGGGCTGGCTTCCTGGCCGGCTGGATGCTCTGGTTCGCCTACACGGTGGCCTGCGCCCTGTACGCCCGGGGCTTCGCCTCGTACTCCCTCGAGGTGATGCACCGCTACATCCCCGATCTGCACCACGTCATGGTCAGCCTGGGCCAGCGGCCCGCCGAAGCGGTGCTGGTGTTGTTCATCGTCGGCAGCTTCGTGGGCCTGAACTACGCCGGCGCCAAGGTCACGGGCGTGGCCGAGAACGTCATCACCGTGGCCAAGATCATCGTGCTGGTGATCTTCATCTACTTCGGCATGCAGGTCGTGGCCGAAGACCCCACCACCAGCCTGGCCGCTTTCAAGCCGATGTTCCCCAACGGCTTCTGGGCCGTGATCACCGCCATGGGGCTCACGTTCATCGCCTTCGAGGGCTACGACCTCATCGCCACGGTCAGCGAGGAGATCAAGGATCCGGAGCGCAACATCCCCAAGGCGATCTTCATCAGCCTGGGCGGTGCGGTGCTCATCTACCTGCTCATCATCTTCGTGAGCTTGGGCGCCATCCGCATCCCAGACCAGGAAAGCTGGCGCTTCCTGGGCGAGCACGGCGAGACGGCGGTGGTGCAGGCCGCGGCCAGCTTCATGCCCTTCGTGGGCGTGGTGCTCATCGTCACCGGCGGCCTGCTGTCCACCATGTCAGCGCTCAACGCCACGGTGCTGGCCTCGAGCCGCGTGGCCTTCTCCATGGGCCGCGACGGCATGCTGCCCAAGGTCTTCGGCTCCATCCACCCCACCCGCCATACCCCTCACGTGGCCGTGCTGATCACCGGCGTGGTGCTGCTGGTGGTGGCCTTCAGCTTCCCCATCGAGCAGGTGGGCAGCGCTGCGTCCCTGATGTTCCTGCTGTCCTTCGCCATGACCAACGCGGCGGCATGGATCCTGCGCATCAAAGAGCCGAACCTGAATCGTCGCTTCAAGGCACCGTTCTTCCCCGTCCCGCAGTTCCTGGGCGTGGTCACCTGCCTCATCTTGGCCGTCAGCCAGTTCTGGCTGTACCCCGAGGCCTGGGGCATCGCGGCGGTGTGGGTGGCGGTCGGCCTGACCGGCTTCTTCCTCATCCGTAAGCGCGCCCCGGTCGAAGAGCGGGCCCTGCCCGTTCCCACCCTGATGCCCTTCCCCAAGGGCTCGGGTCGGGTGCTGGTGCCGGTGGCCAACCCCGCCAGCTTCGGCCCCCTCTACAACCTCGCCAAGCCCTTCGCCGAGTCCCGCAAGGGCCAGGTCACCCTGCTGAGCGTGCAGGTGGTGCCCGTGCAGACCCCGCTGTCCATCGGCGGCCTGTCGGCACCCTTCCGCATCCAGGCCTTCCGCAAGCTGGTGGCCGAGATGCAGGAAGCCGGTAAGGACGTGGCTGGCGTGGTGCGCGTGGCGCATCGCATCTCTGCGGGCATCCTGTCCGCCGCCAGGCAGCCCGGGGTATCCCTGGTGTTGATGGGCTGGAAGGCCACCCCCAAGGAAGCCCGTCGGGCCACCACCACGGTGCTGGGCGCCACCATGGACAACGTGATGCGGCGCATCCCGGTGAACGTGGCGGTGGTGCGCATCTGGGGTGACTTCACCAAGATCGATCGCATCCTGCTGCCTTCGGCCGGCGGCCCCCACGCCCGCTACGCCGCTCTGCTGGCCCGCGACCTGCAGCTGGCGCACGGCTGTGAGGTGGTGACCCTGGGCATCGTCAAGCCCGGCGCCACCGACATGCAGCGCGGTCGCGCCATGGGCTTCCTCGAGGTCACCGCCGCGGAGGCCCTCGGCCTCGAGTGCACCACCAAGCTCGTCGAAGCCGACGATGTGGTCCAGGGCATCCTCGAAGAGGCCGCCAGCGGCTACGATCTGCTGATGGTGGGCGCCAACCGCGACGACGTGCTCAAGAACCTGGGCTTTGGCAACATCCCCGAACAGATCGCCCGCCGCTCGCCCTGCTCGGTGATGATGGTGCGGCGGGGGTAGCTGGCACTGCGTAGGGGAGGCGCGCGCCCCTCAATGGCATTATCGGGCCCATCCCCTGGGAGGCCCCGATGCAAGCCGTCAACGACGCGAGGAAGCAGAAGCTCTGGCAGTACAGGATCTACACCCTGCTGTGGACCGGCTACGCCAGCTACTACCTGTGCCGGCTCAACTTCGCGGTAGCCCAGCCCGCCATCCTCGCGGCCTACCCCACCTGGTCGGCGGCCAAGGTCGGCGGCATCCCGTCAGTCTACGCGGCCTTCTACGCCGTGGGGCAGTTCGTCAACGGGCAGCTGGCGGATCGTTTCGGCCCCCGCCGCATGATGACCGTGGCCTTGTCCATCGCCGTGCTGTGCAACCTGGGCATGTCCATGGCCGACAGCTACACGGGGATGCTCGTGCTGTGGGCCATCAACGGCTACGCCCAGAGCGCCGGCTGGACCCTGGTGGTGCAGACCTCCGCCAACTGGACCAAGGTCGACCGCCGTGGCGCTGTGTTGGGCGTCATCTCCACCTGCTACGCGGTGGGCAACGTGTTGGCCTGGCTGCTGGCTGGCTTCCTGGTGGACAGCATCGGCTGGCGCGCAGCCTTCGCCGTGCCCGCCTTCATCGCCCTGCCCGTGGCCATCGCCATCGGTGTGTTCCTGCGCAACGACCCCCGCGACGCTGGCCTCGAGCGCATCCGTGACGACATCGATGACGAGGACGAGGTGGACGAGACCGGCGCCAAGCGCGCCCCCATCGGCACCCTGGGCATGCTCAAGATGACCCTGTCCAACCCCATCCTCTGGGTGCTGGCGCTGGCGTTCTTCTGCAACAACTCCGTGCGCTACGCCTTCATGAACTGGGCCGTGCAGTACATGGCCGACTTCCACGGCCGCTCCATCTCGGGCTCGGCGGTGACGGCCGTGGCCCTGCCCCTCATTGGTGCCGTGGGGGCTGTGTCTGCGGGGTGGATCTCCGACACGGTCTTCGGGAAGAGGAGGGCGCCGGTCTGTGCCATCTGCCTCTTCTTGTTGGCGGGCATCTGCGTGGCCTTTGTCCACATCCCCCAGGGCTCGTGGATGATCGCCACGGGTATGCTGGGTCTGGCGGGGTTCCTGATCTACGGCCCAGACATGCTCATGTCAGGCGCGGCCACCATCGACTTCTCCCACCCCCGGGCTGCCGCCGCGGCCACCGGCTTCACCATGGCTATGGGTGCCGCCGGCTCGATCTTCTCGGGTGCGGGTGTGGGCTGGCTCAAGGACTCCACCGGCGGTGAGTGGGACCTGGTGTTCTACGTGCTGGCGGGGTTGTCGCTGATCCCGGCGCTGCTGATGCTGACCATCTGGAACGCGAAGCCAAAGGGTTCGTAGCTTCGACGATCGGATAGTGGAGGCATCGTCGAGGGGGCCCATGTCGTCAACGAAGTCATCGCTACCCGCTACTCCGAGCCCGGCTCGGTCTCAGCATCGGTGGGGTGACTGGCGTCACCTGGTCTTGGCGGCGCTGATCTGCACGATGGTGGTGCTGGTCGTGCACGCGGAGCTGTGGGAACAGCCGCTCAGCAGCCGCCCGGTGGGCAAGTTCCACGATGGCCACATCTGGTGCCTGCGACAGATGGCGCGGAGCATGGTGGGGCTCGAGCCCGTGGGGTTGGTCACCCAGGACATCGGCTGGCCGGCGGGCGCCCAGGTGCGCTTCATCGCCTGGGGTGCGGCGCTGGTGGCGGCACCGTTCCAATGGCTGGGAGCCGTGGGAGCCTACAACCTGTCCTTGCTGGGCGGGCCGGTGCTCTCGGTGCTGACCTTTGGTCTGCTGTTTCGTCGGCTGGGCGCCAACACCTCGGTAGCGGCGGCTTCGGCCTTGGTGGCGGTGGTGAGCCCCTACCTGCTGAGCTGCATGGCCAACGGCCAGATCGCCAAGGTGCACCTGTGGGTCTTCGCCCTGTGGGGCTTGGCGGCCCTGGGCTACGCAAGAGGCCGCCGGGTGGGCCTGTGGTTGTTGTGCTGTGGGCTGGCCACTGCGCTGGTGGGGTTCACCACGCCGTCCCAGGCGCTGTTCCTGCCTCTGGTCTTGGTGGCCATCCTGCCCGAACTGCGCCGCCATCCCGGTGGGTTTTCAGGAGCGCTCCCCCGCTATCTCGGCCTGGTCCTTGTCACTGGTGTGGTGCTGGCGGCCTGCGGTGCAGTGTACGCCTTCGACGGCTCGGGCGATGTCCCCGAGGCGTTCAGCGCTGCCGGTCGAGGGCCCAATGCCTCCATGATGGCGGAAGAGCTCGGTGCGCTCGTCGTGCCGTTTCATATCCGCCGCAGGGTGCTGGGTGGAGCCGCGGGCATTCCCCACCTGGTCAGCTTGCCCTGGGCGGCGATCGTGGGGGGTGCGCTGGGGGTCTGGGCCCGGCCCCGCTGGCTCCGTGGCACGCTGTTGATGTTGGTGTTGTCCGTGCTGGTGGTCGTGGGTTTCTGGCCGAGTGTTTCGGCCGGACAGGCTGGAGGGACGCCGGTCACCCTGTGGTTGATGGAGCGGGGAATCCCTGGGCTGGCGCTGTACCGAGCGGTCTTCCTGGTCCCTGTGGCCCTGGCGGTGTTGCTTGCCATGGGGGCCTCGCGCTGGCGAGGCGGGGCGGTGCTCGCTTGGTTCTTGGCCCTGGCGGTGGTGGGGGAGACCCTCATCACCCACCGATGGGTCTGGCCGCTGAGCGCCGCGCCGGTCCCTGGGTACGAGATCTTGAAGGGGATCGCGGACGACCCATCGTCAGGGGCGGTGCTCGTGTTGCCGCTGGACTCACGAGATCGGGCGGGCCAGCGGGCGATGTTGTTGGCAGCGGTGCACGGGCGGGCCACCAACGGCGTGCCCCGTCGTCTGGACCGCAAACTCCCGGCTCATCAACGCTTGCGCTCGCTGGCAGTACAGCTCGAGGCGACCACGGCGGCGGAGCTTCCGCGGCGGCTCGCCGACGAGGGTGTGGCCTGGGTGCTGTGGCACGAGCTTCCCACCGAAGGTCAGAACCGGTCCCCCTGGTTCATGCGCGGGCCTCGGCCCCCGGCCTTGACCGAGGCCCTGGGAGAGCCGTTAGGGGACGCTGAGCTTCGGGCATGGCGGGTTGGGGAGCAGCCCGGAGGCGAGTAGGCTCTAGAAACGATGCACCGGCCAGCCCTTCTCGCCGGCCTGGCGGATCAGCTCGTTGTCGGGCTGGTCGTTGCGGCCCACGACCAGGGCCTGCTCGACGTAGCCGAGCATCTCGAAGTCGCCCATGGAGTCGCCGAAGGCGAAGGTGGGCACCACGCCGATGTGGGCTTTGATGGCGTCGACCTTGCCCTGGTTGCAGGGGCGGGGCAGCACGGGATCGGTGGTGAGCAGGCCGTCGACGACCTGGGTCTGGATGCCGATGACCTTGTCCTGGGGGATGCCAACATGGGGGGCGCCGGCGTGGACCACCCAGCGGTTCGAGGCCGAGACGATCCAGGTCTCGAAGCCCTCGCTCTGGAGGCCGGCGATGAGCGCCCGCATCAGGGGGCGGTAGTTGGACCACGCGGCGGCCAGCTGGCGGCACCACAGCTGCACGTCGGCTTCGGGGAGGCCCGCCATCACCTGGATAACCCAGGTGTAGCCATCGATCCGGGACTCATCGACCCGGCGCTCGTACTCCTCCCAGAACGCGGGCACGTCGGCGATGCCTTCGAGGTGGCCCCCAGCTGCCAGCCAGCGGGCGAAGGCCTCGCCGATGTCTTCGTACCAGAGGGTGCCGTCGGCGTCGAAGGCCGCCACGCGGCGCTCCCTGCTGGGGGTGATCTGGCGGGCGATGGCCTCGGCGAAGGGCTGGTCGAAGTCGGCGAGCCAGTCGGGGATACGCATGATGGGCTCCGGAGCTGAAGGGGAGGATCAGGCCTATCGCGCTGGGTGGACTTGTACCCAGCGGGGGCGGCGGCTGGCCAGGCCCCGACACCTTCGAGGTGGGCGGCTAGGGCTTCACTCACAGCGGTGAGGGTGTGGGCGCGAGCGTGATGGCTGGCAGCACGGTCTACTTGGAGCCGATCTGGCCCGAACGGCACGGGCACGGTGCACGCTTCGGCAACGCTCGACCCGTGGGAGGACAACGTGTTCCAGCGCTTCATCATCGCGGCCGCCCTGATGCCCGGCCTGACGGGTTGTGAACTGCTCAACGGCAAGCTGCCCAGGATCTTCAACTACCGCGCGGACTGTAGCGACCTCGATGGCTGTCCCAAGGTTGCCTGTGAGGACTGTCAGGAGGATTGCCTCCGGCCCTACTGGAGGAGCGCGGACGACACGGCGATCAACTTCGGCTGCGCTGATGGTGAGATCTACCGCGGCCTGGGTCATTGGTGTGAATAGCCCCCCTCGGGGGGGGTATGTCGCCCAAATCGCACCGGTTGCGGAGGTATGCCCCATACTTGTCACCAGGGAGGGCTGCTCTTCGACCTCGAAGGGGCATTTGGGTGGGTACCTCGGCGCCAAAGGGGCCCGCGGTAGGCATTTGGCAGCGTTTCGGGACTTGGAAAAGGACAGGTGGTGACTTGTAGGGCCCATACCTCTCCGGGTGGTGCGATTCGAGGGTGATACCCCAAGGGCCACGGGCTCCGGCGCAGGCTTGGGCCGCTCGCCGATCTCAGGGCGCGGCCACTTCCCGCAGTATCGCCGCCACGCTGGCCGCCTGAGCCTCTGCAGAGCTGGGACCGTAGCCGCCGGCCAGCAGGTGCAGGTAGGGGATGTCTCGGCTGCGGGCGGCGTTCATGATCCTCAGATCGCGCTTCACCAGGCCGTCGATGGTCATGCCCAAGCTGGCCAGAGGGTCGTTCCACAGCACGTCCGATCCGGCCACGTGGACCACCAGACCGAAGTCACCAGCCTCGAAGGCCTTGTCCAGTTCCTTCTCCAGTCGTGCCAGGTAGGCGCTGTCGTCGGTGCCGCTCGGCAGCTCCACGTCCCGGTCCCCGGGCACCCTGGGTTGGGGGAAAATCTTCTCCTGCTGCAGGGACAGGGTGTAGACGCTGGGGTCGTCGGCGAAGGCGGCGTGGTTGCCGTCGCCCTGGTGGGCGTCGGTGTCGATGATGAGCACCCGACCCTCGAAACCGTCGTTCCGCAGCTGTAGCACCGCGGCGGCCACGTCGTTGTAGACGCAGAAGCCGTGGCCGAACAGGGGGCGGGCGTGGTGGTAGCCGCCGCCCAGGTTTATGCCCACGCCGTGCTCGAGGGCATGGCGGGCCATGGCCAGGGTGCCGCCGGAGGCTCGGCGGAAGGGGGCCAGGATGCGGGCTTCGATGGACGCTTCGCCGAAGATGCCCGGCACCGGCACCTCGATGACCTCGCTGAGCCGCTCATGGTCGGTGAGGCTGGCGAGGTAGGCGGGGTCGTGCACCGAGGCCAGCAGGGCGGCGGGGAGCTCCTCGGGCACCAGGAACGCGCCCTCGGGTACCAGCCCTTGCTCCATCAACGTATCGGCGATCTTGTCGTACTTGAAGCTGTCGAAGGGGTGCAGGTGTTCGACCCCGAAGAAGCTCACCCGATAGCCCGGCGACCAGGCAACCTTGGCGCCGCCGGCGAGGATGGAGCCGGGGCTGGGGGCGGGGTTCGCAGGCTTGCGGGCTAGGCCCACGCTGGCGGCGCCCAGGGCGAGCACGGTGAGTCCGAGCCCCATCAGGGTGCGCTTCATTATCCACCTCCTGGGCGGGTCCACGGGTTCCTTACCGCGGTGTGGACCCCGGTGGTTGCTGGCGGTTCCCCTGGGATCAGAAGCCCGACGGCGGTGGGTCGAAGCCTGGTGTGTGCTCCTCGATGTACAGGGCGGGTACACCGGCATCGGGGACCCAGGCCCAGTCGTGGGTGGGCAGGGTGTTGCCCAGGGGCAGGAAGCTGCGCTCCACCAACGAACCCGCCAACAGGCTGTGGCGGGTAAGCTCGAAGCCCTCGACCACCAGGATGCGCCCGCCCTCTGCCAGTTGATGCTGGAGGTCCATCGGAGAGAGCCCAGGGGCGTCCTCGATGATGATGAGATCGTAGGGGGCGTCCACGGCCCAACCCTGGGCCAGGGGTCCGCGCTTGACGGGCACGGACAAGCCCAATTCTACCATACGGTCGGCAATAAAGAAGGCCTGCGCGGGCTCTTCCTCGACCCTGATGACCCGGGCACCCAAGGAGGCCAACACGGCGGCACGGTAGCCACTCTCCCGGGACAGCTCGAGCACCCGCTCCCCCGGCTGAACCCCCGCCGCCTGTAGCTGCCAAGCAAGACGTGAGGGGGGCACGATGGGGTGGCCATCGGGGTCTTGCATGGGCTTGTCCCGGTAGGCCTCGGCCCAGTGCTCCTGGGCCATGAAGGTCTCCCGGGGCACGTCCCGCAGGGCGGCCTGGTGCTCCAACCCCGCCAGACCCGTCCAGCCAATGCGGAAGTCCACCATGTGGCTCCACGCCGCGATGCGCTCGTCCAGGGTGGGCGTGTTCTTGGGGATCCAGCGGGTGAACCCTCCCAGCCCAGCGCGTCCAGGTCGGCGTCCAGGTCGGCGCCGCTGGGCAGGAGATCCGGGTCCCCCGCGCCCTCTGCAGCCATGGCTGCCTGCCACAGGGTGACCAGGGGCCAGGTGCGCTCCACCACCTTGCTTTTGGCCCCCAGCACCTTGCGGGGGTTGACGAAGTTCAGGGTCAGCCAACGCGACAGGGTCTTGCCGGTGGGGGTGTCAGCCTGGAAGGCGCCTTCGCGCAGCTCCATCCAGCCTGAGTCATGCAGGATCACCGTGGGCATGGCGCGCCCGGTGCCCCGCAGGATCACCCGGTCGCCCTGACGGGTGCGCCCGACGCGGTAGCCCAGGTCCCAGAGCTTGGCTTCGAGCTGCTGCCGGGCTTCGACGGAGCCCCACACCAAGATCACTTCATCGATCCTGCCCTATGGGTCGAGGGCATCCGCGGCCGCGGTGCGGATGTCGTCCAGTAGATCCGCAGGCGGTGTGACGGCCCCGCTGGCCACGCCCTCGAGGGCCCTGGCGCCCAGGCCCTGGATCAAGCCAAAGGGCACCGAGAAGGCCACCCCTTGGTCGGGGGTCTGGGCGTTGCCACGGGTGGCGCGTTCGTAGAAGACCCTGGGCAGGGGTTGAATGTACACGCCGCGGGCGGTGTCGAAGCGGTGGACCGCCTGGAGGGTCTGGGCTGACCGCTGCAGGGCCTCCGGGACACTGCGGGGCTGGCCGATGGCCTCGAGCAGTAGCTCCATCTCCGCCAAGCTGGCCAGGGATGGCCCCATGAAGAAGCAGTGCCCAGCGGCGTCCATGGCGCCGTACAGCACCATGGCATGCACCGCGTTGAGCACGTGGGCTTCTGCCGACAGGCTGTGGTCCGCGGGGTCGTAGGGCAGGCCCAGGAAGTTTTGGCGACCCGGCCCCGCACAACACTCGCCGTGGCGACCGTAGGTCCAGGACAGGCCCACGCCGGTCTGGAGCATGGAGCGGGGGTTGTGGAAGGGCAGGGCGTGGCCCCCCACCGTGAAGTGGCGCTCGAGGCCGTGGTGTCGCTCGACGGCGGCGGCGCCCAGGCGGACGAGCTGCCCAAGATCCGTGCGGCCCTGGGCGGCCTGCTCGAGGGCGCTGCGTATGGACGCCGTGTCGCCGTAGCGTACGCCGCTGTCGACGCCACCTTCGCTGGCCAGGGCCAGGGCTGCCAGGGTCACCAGGGCCTCGATGTGGTCGTAGGCGTAGGTGTTCGAGTGCTCGAGCACCCAGGCTGCGGTCGTCGGCAGGTCTTCGAACAGGCCCAGGTTGATGAGCCCTTGGTAGGTCTCCCACTCCCCCGCCTTGACCACCCGCATCCCGCCATCCCCGCTCGGGACGATGGCGGTCTGATCGCAGCGGTTGGGGCAGCCCGGCATGCAGCCGTGGCGGCCGCGGCGCAGCCCGTGCTCCCGGGCGAGGCCCAGCTGCTGGACCACCATGGTGTCGGGCAGCAGCGCATCGAGGGCATGGTCGGGTACGTGGGCGTCCCGGAACAGATTGCACAGGCCGTGGCCCGCCTCGATGCGGCCCCGTGCGGCGGCGCCGTAGGTGCCACCCAGAAGGGGGTTGTCCAGGGCGTCGCTGCCCGCCAGGGCCTTGTTGCGGCGCTTCTTTGCCATGGCCGCCTGCAGGCGCTTGGCCCGGGCCAGCCGGGCGGGCTCGATGGGATGCAGGGGCGTATCGGGCATGGCCGCCACGATGGCCACCAGGCCGTTGAGGCCCAGGATGGTGGTGCCTCGCGCCGCCGCGCGGCTGGGCACGCCGCCGGGGCTGCGGTTGCAGAGCACGGCGGGGTAGCGGAAGCCCACGGTGGAGGGGTCCACCACGGCCAGGGCCACGTCGTCGCCGTGCTCGGCGTACAGGGCCCGGGCGAAGGCCTGGGTTCCGATGATGTCACGGCCGTAGTCGCCCAAGGGTCGCAGGCGGGGCTGGCCCCCAGCGTCGATGTGCAGCACTTGGGGATGGGCCGTGCGCCCGGACACTTCGATGCCCGCGATGCCCAGGCGGGTCAGGAACTGGCCCATGAGCCCGCCGCTGCGGCTGCCTTGGAGGTTCCCCCCCAGCTGGCTGACACCGTACAGGTTGAGCTTGCCCGCGAAGGGGAAGCCGCTGGCAGTGGTGGGGGTGTAGCCGCTGATGTAGACCGTGTTGTCGGGGTCTGCGCAGGTGGTCATGCGCTGGACCGCCAGCTCCTTGCCGAAGACATCCAGCCCGTCCAAGGGCTGCGATTGGGCTGTGGTGGTGCCGAGCTCGATGTGGATCTCTCGCAGCATGGGGTCCTCCGGGCTGTACTGTTCTCTACCCCCTCACGCGCCCTACGGGACGTGTGTAGCACACCCTCTCATCCCGAGGGAGAGGGTTCGGGTCCCAGCGGGATAGTCCCTGGGTGCAGGAGGATGCCATGGCCCCCACAGCCCCCCCCGACCCCACTGTCATCGCTGGCATCCGTCTGGCGCGCGCCCAGGTCATCGCCGCCGCGGGTGGCGTGCAGCAGGCTCAAGCGGCCGGCACCCTGCCCGTCAGGGTGGATCTCACCACCGTGGAAGCCCTGGTGTTGGGCTTGCTGGTGCAGGATGTGCGCTGCTTCCTGACGGTGTTGGGCCACGGCTCCACCGATCTGGGCGAAGTGCTGCGGGTCTACGAACAAGCGGGCCTGGTGCGCACGGTGCCCTGCCGTAGCGAGATCGAGGCCAGCCACGCGGCGTCCGCGCTGCGCTGGGTCACGGGTGAAAAGGCCGCGGTGGTCACCAGCATCGGCCCTGGCGCCCTGCAGGCCCTGGCCGCGTCGCTGGTGCCCGCCAGCGACGGGTTGGGCGTGTGGTACCTGCTGGGGGACGAGACCACCCAGGACGAAGGCCCCAACATGCAGCAGGTGCCCCGCCACGAGCAGGGACTGTTCCACCGTATGTTCTCGGCCATGGGCGACTGCTACACCCTGCACACCCCCTGGGCCCTGCCCACGGCCCTGCGCCGCGGTCGGCTCGCGGTGGACCACCCCCACCGGGCGGGCCCGTTCTTCCTGCTGCTGCCCATGAACACCCAGCCGGCGGTGCTCGAGGGCTTCAACATCGCCGAGCTGCCCCTCGAGCTCCCTCCCGTCATGCCCGCAGCGGGCGACGCTTCGGCCTACGACGCTGCGATCGAAGCCATCACCGAGGCGCAGCGGGTGGTGGTCAAGGTGGGCGGTGGCGGTCGAGGCGCTGGGCCCGAGCTCGAACGTTTCCTCGAGCTGGCCGATGCCGTGGCCGTGCTCAGTCCCTTGGTCAGCGGGGTGATCCCCTTCGAGCATCGTCGCAACATGCTCGTGGGTGGCTCCAAGGGCAGCCTGTGCGGCAACCACGCCATGGAACAGGCGGATCTGGTGGTGGCGGTGGGCACCCGCGGCGTGTGCCAGAGCGACAGCTCCCGCACGGGCTACCCAGGCGCCCAGCGGGTCATCAACATCAACACCGATCCCCACGCCGCCCTGCACTACGGCCGCAGTATCCCTCTGGTGGGTGACGCCGCGGCCACCCTCGAGGGGCTCAACCATCGGCTTGCGAAGCTGCCGGCCAAGGTCACCGAGGGCATGTCACCCTGGTTCGCCGCCTGCTACCAGCAGCGCGAAGCCTGGGAGCAGTTCAAGCTCGAGCGTTATCGCAACCCCTGCCTGCACGACGAGCTGTGGGGTCGCAAGGTCCTCACCCAGCCCGCCGCCATCAAGCTGGCTACGGGCTGGGCCCGTCAGAAGGGGGCGGTGAGCTTCTTCGATGCCGGCGACGTGCAGGCCAACGGCTTCCAGGTGGTGGAGTGCGATCGGCTGGGATGCGTCTTCACGGAGACCGGCGCCAGCTACATGGGCTGGGCCAGCTCGGCGCTGCTGGCCGGGGGGCTGGCGGCCCAGCCCTTCTACGGGCTGGCGCTCACCGGGGATGGCTCGTTCATCATGAACCCCCAGGTGCTCATCGACGCGGTGGCCCAGGGCGTGCGGGGCTGCTTGCTGGTGATGGACAACCGCCGCATGGCGGCCATCTCGGGCCTGCAGAAGGCCCAGTACGGCGTCGAGCATGCCACCTGGGATCACGTGGCCGTGGACTACGTCCAGCTGGGTGGCGCGGTCGAAGGCGTGCTGTCGATCCACGGCGGCTACACCATCGAGCGGCTGCACGCCGCCCTCGAGAGTGCCTGGGCCCACCCCGGGCTCTCGCTGATCCACCTGCCGGTGTACTACGGCGACGATCCCCTGGGCGGGATGGGTGCCTATGGGCGCTGGAACGTGGGCAACTGGGTGGCGGGCACTCAGCAGCTCCGGCACGACATCGGGATCTGAGCTCGCCATGGTCACCCCAGCCGCCATGCTGTTGCTGCTGGCTACGGGCTGTGAGTCCAAGCCCACCGACGACGGCACCCCCACAACCGACAGTGGGGACAGTGACACCGTCCCGGTGGATCTCTGCCCCGAGCACGTGGTGCTGGATCCCGGAGAGAAGGTGGAGTTCGGGCTCATCGGCGATCATGAGTGGACCAAGCTCACCGGCATGTACGCCCTGCCCTGGCAAGCGGGTGGCTGGCGGGCGTGGGTCAAGGCCAAGAACGCCAGCGACGACTGGGCGGTGGTGCGGGTCTTCGACTCCGTGGACGGGGTGACCTGGGACCCGCGTCCCCCCTGCGGGGTGGAGTACGACGAGTGGGTGGCCAGCGTGGGCACCGTCACGGTGCTGCCTTGGAATCAGAGCTGGTGGATGTGGCTGCGGGCCGACGACGACGAGGTCCACCAGCGGGTCGCCAGCGCCACCAGCGTGGACAGCTGCGCCTGGACCATGAACCCCGGCTACTACGGCGGCGACGAGGACTGGGCGGACGACGCGATGATGGCCCCCCACGTCATCGAGGGGCCCGACGGGTTGATGTGGATGTACTACCGGGGCAGCCCTGACGTGAACCAGATGGACTCTGCCATCGGCCTGGCCACCAGCCCCGACGGCATGACCTGGACCCCCCACCCGGAGAATCCCATCTTCCCTCCCAGCGACGACGGCTGGGACTCGAGCCTGGTGGGTGGCCCCCACGTGTGGTTCGAGGATGGCCGTTGGTTGATGCTCTACTCGGGCCACGACCGCGAGGTGGACCCAACGTGGGACTCTCAGCTGGTGGGCAAGGGCAAGCGCATGGGCCTGGCGGCCAGCACCGATGCCGTGCACTGGACCCGCTGTTCCCCCGAGCCCCTCTTCGAGCGCGGCACCAAGGACGACAACCCCTTCGTGCTCGAGGTCAACGGCGACCCGTGGCTGTACTACCGCACCACCGACGACGAGGACGCCAGGGGTGGCCAGATCTGGCGCACGGCGTGGCCCCACTGATCATCGCCGTGATTTTCAGGCCACGAACGCCCGCTTTACCACCCGCCACATCCAGCGGGGCTCGAAGGTCATGCCGGTTCGGACGGTGGTCTCGAAGGTGCAGTGGCAGCCGCCACCCTGGACCTCGGACCGGAAGGCCTCGGCTTTGGACCCGTGCCACAGGGACTCGAGATCGAAGTCCACATCCCGCAGGTTGCCGAAGCTCTCTGTGCGCAGCTCGCAGGGCTTCAGCTCGCCGGTCTCGGTGACCACTGCCACCAGGGAGCCGGCGGTGCAGCCGCTTAGCTGGGGCTCGTCCGCGGCGTGCGCGGCGATGATCTCCCGCTCTAGGGCGGGGCGGGCGGCCAGCAGTCGTCCCAGGGGTCGGCCTGCCGCCCGGCGGTCCTCGAGGGTCTGCAGCAGCGCGGCGGCGTGGCGGTACAGCTCGAGGTCCACCCCTTGCTCGAAGCTGGGGTCGGCGGTGTCGCCCCGCACCAGCACCATGTCCATGCGGTCGCAGCCCAGCTCTTCGGTGACGTAGCGGAAGCAGCGCTCGAAGCCGTGCTGGGTGGCGTGGGAGAAGGTGAAGTTGAAGCGTGGAACCAGGCGCGGGAAGCGGGCGCAGGCAGCCCGAAGTGCAGCCCAGGTCCGCATCAGGGCTTCGAAGGCCCCGGGCCCGCGGATGGCGTCGTGGTCGGCACTGACCCCGTCGAGGGAGAGCTGAAGCTCGAGCTCCAGCCCTGGGCGGCTGGGCAGCAGGTCCTCGACGAAGTCCAGGATGCGCTGGGTATGCCAGCCTGTGGTGGGGATGGTGATCTGCCGAGTGCGGCTGGCGCTGTCGTGGAACGCGGCGGCGATGGCGGCCAGGTCGTCCCGCAGGAAGGGCTCGCCCCCGGTGAGCAGCAGCTTGGGGGTGGGGGGCAGGCGCTGGGCCAGGCGGCGCAGCTCGGCCAGGGAAAGCTCTTCGCTGGCGGAGGTGCGCTGTTCGGGGGTGCCGCACAGGCAGTGGCCGCAGGCGGCGTGGCAGCGGGTGGTGACGAACAGGGTGAGGAACAGCGGGGAACGTCCAGCCCGACGGCGGGACAGGCCGGCGCCGAGGTAGCGCGCACCAAAGGCCAGTTTATCCAGGGTCGGGCGCAGGCGTCGGACCCGTTCCACAGGCTTGGCGGAGCGCGCTGCGCCCCAGCCCATGCCGGCGAGGTAGGACGCCGACTCCACAGCGCACAGGGGCAGGGCGGCTGCGGCCTCGGCGGTGCCGCGGTGCTGCAGGGTGTAGGCGGCGAAGGGTAGGTTGGCCGCCAGGAAGGTTGCGCTGCCTCCCAGCACCAGGGGGATGCTCACCGGCCCCAGTAGGGGGGCGAGACCCAGACCCAGCACGGTGGATCCCATGCCGACGGTGGACAGGGGGTAGCGGGCGGACAGCAGCGCTAGGCCGGGATGCTCCGCCAGGCGAACCCGGTGGGCCAGCACCGAGTGCACGAAGAACCAGCCGACGTTGAAGCGGTGCTTGGCCAGGCCCCAGGGGGACACCGACTTGAGGTGGCGTCCGCGGATCGCGGGGTCGGCAGCCAGGCTGCCTGGCGGCAGGTGGAAGCGGGTGACCACGTCGTCGGCGTAGCGGGCGAACCAACGTTCGTCCCAGCCGCCCATGCCCTGCAGGGCGTCCCGCCGCAGCCCGCAGATGGCGGTGTAGGCGCTGGCGACCCGGGGGCCGTGCCCCTGGTGCTGGTAGTGGATGGAGGTGTTGGCGAAGGCCGAGACCAGCCCGTCGGCGCCCGGCTCGACGTCCACGAAGCCGTTGACGCCCAGGAGCCCGGGTTCGGCGTCCATCACCGCAACCAGGCGCTGGAGGGCGCTGGGCTCGAGCACCATGTCGGCGTCGAGGAAGACCACGATCTCGCCGCTGGTGGCTCGCCAGCCCGAGTTGCGGGCCGCCGAGGTGCCCCGCTGCTCGGTGTGTCGGAGCACGGTGAAGGGCCAGCCCTCCAGCAAGGCTGCGGTGCCGTCGGTGGAGCCGTCGTCCACCACGATCACCTCGGCCCCCTGGGGCAGGGCGGCGGTGAGGGCGTCTAAGCAGGGCCTGATGGTCGCCGCGCCGTTGTGGACGGGGACCACCACGGAGAGGGACACGTTGGCTCGGACTCCACTGCTCATCGGATGCTTGCTAACCGGCACGGGCACCCCATCGTGGGCCCCCGGGCTATGTCTTTTCGCCCGTTGCTCCGAGCCCGCCATGTGCACTGATTCACCCCGCGGCCTGGGCCGCAAGCTCACGTCTTACGGCGATCCTGGATTTTCGCGCTTTATGCGCAGGGCGTTTCTGGCCTCGGCTGGCTTCGACGGCGACGATCTCGAGCGCCCCATCGTGGGCGTCCTTGACACTTCTTCAGACTTCAACCCCTGCCACCGGGACATGCCGGCCCTGGTAGAGGCGGTGAAGCGGGGGGTGCTGCAGGCCGGAGGGCTGCCCTTCGCCTTCCCCACGGCATCGCTGCACGAGATCTTCATCTCCCCCACCACCATGTTCCTGCGCAACCTGGTGGCCATGGAGACCGAAGAGCTGCTGCGGGCCCAGCCCATGGACGCGGTGGTGCTGCTGGGGGGCTGCGACAAGACCGTCCCCGCACAGATCATGGCGGCACTGAGCGTGGACGTCCCCGCCATCTCCTTGGTCACCGGCCCCATGCGCACCGGCTCGTGGCAGGGCCAGCGGCTGGGTGCCTGCACAGACTGTCGCCGGCTGTGGGCACAGCATCGGGCGGGGGAGCTGTCCCGGGCGCAGATCGATGAGGCGGTGCTCGAGCTGTGCGCCACCGGCGGCACCTGCATGGTGATGGGATCCGCCAGCACCATGGCCTGCGTGCTCGAGGCCGCCGGCCTCGCGTTGCCCGGCTCTGCCACACCCCCATCGGGCAGCGGCGCTCGCCTACGCCTAGGCGTGGCCACGGGCCGCCGCGCCGTGGGCTTGGCCCAGGACGGCGCGCCGACCGTACGGTCGATATTCACTGACGATGCGCTGCACAACGCCCTCACGGTGCTGTGTGCCCTGTCGGGTTCCACCAACGCCGTGGTGCACCTGGCCGCCTTCGCTCGCCGGGCGGGGCTGGGGGCGCTGCTGCCCCGGCTGGATGCCGTGGCCCGAAAGACTCCGGTGCTGGTGGACTGCAAGCCTGTGGGCAGCCGCTACATGGAAGACCTGCACCACGCCGGTGGCGTGCCGGCTTTGTTGGCGGCCCTGCGCCCCCTGTTGCGGCTCGAGGCGCCCACCATCACCGGCGCGACCCTCGGCCAGCAGATCGCCGATCACCCCGGACCGGGCGACTGGCAGGATCTCATCCACACCCTCGACGCTCCGCTGCAGCCCCCCGGCGCGCTGCGGTCCCTGCACGGCAGCCTGGCGCCCCGGGGCGCCTTGCTCAAGGCGGGTGCAGCCAGCCCGGATCTGTTCCAGCACACCGGCCCCGCCCTGGTCTTCGAGGGCCCTGCTGATGCCGCGGCGCGCATCGACGATCCGGATCTGCTGGTCACCCCCCAGACGGTGATGGTGCTGCGGGGCGCAGGCCCTGTGGGCGCCGGCATGCCCGAGGCCGGCTCGCTGCCCATCCCCCGCAAGCTGGCGCGGCAGGGGGTCACGGACATGGTCCGGGTCAGCGATGCGCGCATGTCGGGCACGGCCTACGGCACCGTGGTGCTGCACTGCGCCCCTGAAGCCGCCGTGGGTGGTCCCCTGGCCCTGGTCCGGGATGGCGACATGATCCGGCTGGATGTGGCGGGCGGTCGTATCGACCTGCTGGTGCCCGCAGAAGAGCTCGAAGCCCGGCGCCGGGCCTGGCAACCCCCGGCCCTACCCGAGCGCGGCTGGGCGCGTCTTCAGGCACTGCACGTGCTGCAGGCCGACGAAGGCGCCGATCTGGACTTTCTGTAGGAGCGTCCCGTGACCCGAACACCCATGCCTTTCCTCGCACTGTTCGCCCTGCAGGGCTGCGAGCCCGAACCCCAGGACAGCGCCATCGACGACAGCTGGAGCCTTGAGCTGGTGTCCGTGCCCGCTGGGACCTTCTGGATGGGCTGCGACACGGCGGTGGACACCGCCTGCGATCAGGACGAGCAGCCCTTCCATGAGCTGCAGCTGTCGGGCTTCGGCATCCTCGAGACCGAGGTCAGTCAGGCGGCCTGGCAGGCCTGTGTGGACGACGACGGCTGCGACGAGCTGCGCCTCCCCACCGGCGCCGAGCGTCATCCCCAGCTCCCCGCCACCGGGGTGACCCGCAGCCAGGCTCAGGTCTTCTGTGAGTGGGCGGGCCTGCGCTTGCCCACCGAGGCCGAGTGGGAGAAGGCGGCGCGTGGCGACAGCGGGCAGCTCTATCCCTGGGGCGATGACCGCCCCGACTGCAGCCTGGCCAACGATCGCGGCTGCGGGCGGGACCTGTTGCCGGTGCGCTCTCTCGATGCGGGCGCCAGCCCCTACGGTGCCCTGCAGATGAGCGGCAATGCCTGGGAGTGGGTCAGCGATGGCTACGATGCGGACTTCTACGCGGACAGCCCCAGCGAGGACCCTACCGGCCCCGAGCTGGACAGCCTGCAGCAGCTGCGGGGCACCTCCGCCTACAGCACGGCAGGCGCCCTGCGGGCTTCGAACCGCCAGATCACCGTGGCGGACATGACCTGTCCCCTCTGCGGGCTGCGCTGTGCGGGGGATCTCCCATGACCCCCCTGATCGTCTTGGCCATGATGGTGGGCTGCGAGCGCACCAGCCCGGAGGACTCCGGCCTCGAGCCCTTCGTGGAGACCCTCGACCCCGGCTCGATGCACCTGCTCGTCACCCGCCTGCCCCGCTTTCCCGCCGAGCCGGCTTTGGTGGAGTACGACCTGGCCCTCGATGAACGCTGGAGCTTCGGCCTGGCGGCGGGGGGCGCCCAGGGCGCCTGGCGCCTCGACAACGGGGACACGGTCTTCACGGCGGCCACCCTGCCACCGGACCTGGCTTCGTCAGCGGTGCGCATCGACGCCGAGGGCACGCTGATCTGGGATCACAGCGAGCTGTTCCTGGCGGGGCTGGGCTTTTCCCACGGCGTGGTGCCTACCCCCGAGGGCGACTGGATCGCCCTGGACACCACTGGTGGTCAGCTCGTGAGCTTCGACGAGGCTGGTGAGATTCTCTGGACCTACCCGTTCCACGAGACGGGCGAGCCGGGCTCCCCCAACGGGATCAGCGTCTTCGACAGCCCCGACGAGGGCACACTGCTGGGCGTCAGCCTGCTGGAGCGCTCCGGCGGCACCGGCGAGCAAGCCCTGGCCCTGCTCGAGCATCGGGGCGCAGGTGAGCCCCCCGTGGAGCGCTGGCGCTGGAGCATCGAGCAGAGCGAGGGCACGGTCTTTCCCCACGGACCGCGCTTCACCGACGATGGCGAGCTGCTGATCTGCCTGTCGTCCCTGGGTCAGGTGGCCGCCTTGGACCTCCAGGGCGACGAGCTTTGGCGGGTCCCCGCCGATGCCCGCGCCGCGGCCCTGAGCTTCCCGCGGGACGCCGTGCTGCTGCCCGACGGCAGCCTGGTGGTGGCCGATGGCGCCGCCGAGCTCGTGCGGATCCACGATCCCCACGGCGCCTTCGAGATCGTCAGCGCTGTGGAAGTGCCGGACATCTTCTCGGTGCATCCGGTGGTGTGCGCCGAGGGCGGGGGGCTGCCGTGTCTGGGGCCCTGAACGTCGGCATCATCGGCTGCGGTCGCATCACCGACATGCACGTCCCGGGGTATCAGCGCTGCGACCGAGCGCGGCTGCTGGCCATCTGTGACGTGGACCCCGTGCTGTTGGCCCGTCGCAAGGCCCAGTGGGGGGTGGAGCGGGCCTTCGCCGACTACCGGGAGCTGCTGGCCGATCCCGACATCGACCTGGTGGAGGTCATCACCCCCCACCACCTGCACCGGCGCTTCGTCGAGGAGGCCTTCGCGGCGGGCAAGCACGTCAGCGTCCAGAAGCCCATGGCCCTGACCGTGGCCGACTGCGACGCCATGATCGTCGCGGGGGAGCGCGCGGGTCGGATGCTCAAGGTCTTCGAGAACTTCGTGTTCTTTCCTCCCTACGTGAAGGCCAAGGAGCTGATGGAACAAGGCGCCATCGGCGAACCTTTGAGCATCCGCACCAAGCTGGGATCCACCATGCGGGGTGGCTGGCCGGTACCCCTGAAGTCCTGGGTGTGGCGCCTGAACACCGAGAGCTGTGGCGGTGGGCCCACCATCTTCGATGACGGTAACCACAAGCTCAGCATGGCCCTGCAGCTGATGGGTCCCGTGGAGTCGGTGCACGCCTGGATCGACCGCAGCTTCGGCGCCATCGACTCGCCCGCCATGATCAGCTGGACCCACACCGGCGGCCGCACCGGGTCCCTGGACGCCACCTTCTCCCCCCACATGACCTCACCCTCGAAGTACTACAGTATCGACGAACGCATCGAGATCACTGGCACCGAGGGGGTGATCGAGGTGACCTGCTGCACCGCCCGGCTGTGGCCGCGGCCGCCCCTGCTGCTGCACCGCGGGGGCGAGACCACGGCGTTCGAGGACCTGCGCCACGACTGGCTGGACAGCTTCGTGGACTCCACCCACCACTTCGTGGACTGCATCCTCGATGGCGGCGAGCCCCGGCTCACGGGTCAGCGGGGGCGTGAGGTCATCCAGTTCGCCCTGGCGGTCCTGCGCAGCGCCGAGACCGGACGCCCCGTGCGTCCGTCAGACCTCGGGGGGGGCGCTTGATCTTCCGTCACACCCTGCGGATACGCACCTTGGCCAGCGTGTTGCTGCTGGTGCGGGCCCTGGCCCTGAACCTGCCGGACCGCGCCTGGGTGCTGGGCCTGCGGCTGGTGATCGCCCTTCCGCTCTCCGCAGATGTGCGCGGCGTGCTGCGGGAGGCTGCGGAGATCCTCGAAGAGGGCGAGCCTGGCCCCACATTGCTGCGCCGTATGGTGGCAGGCACTACCCACGATGAGCTCGAAGACATGCTCTGGGGTGTGCTGGTGTTCGACGAGAGGGTCCTGCCATGAAGCAGCGCTTGGTTATCTGTGGCGGCAGCGGCGGCGACGCCTGGCTCGCGACGCGGGCTTGGCTGGCGGCTGGCCGCTACGACGACGTCGCGCTGTACTGCGACGACCCCGAGCGCTGCGCCGCCTGGGCCGAGGCCCTGGGCGTGGTGGCGGTGCTCGACCGGGGGGCCCTGTTCGATGACGGCACGGTGGCCGCAGTACACCTGCTGGACGGGCTGCGAAGCCGAGACGACCTGCTGGTGGGGATGCTCGAGCGCGGGACCCGGGTGTTGGTGGCTCCGCCGGTATGCGAGCGCGGGGACAGCGCCCGCGTCTTGGCCAGTGCCGGCCCGCGGCAGCTCTGGGACGCGTCCCTGCTCCCCTGGTTGCCGGCCCTGGCCGAGGGACTGCGCCGGGTCTGCGACAACCACATCGGGCGTCTCGAGCAGGTCAGGGTGCGCAGCATCCTCGCTGGCGGTGGAGGTTGGGACGCCGACCTGAACCCAGGCTGCCCCCTGCGCAGCCCCACGGTCATCCCCGGCTTCGAGGCGCTGCTTCGCCGGGAATTGGCGTCGACCCTGCCCTTGGCTGAGGCGGTGCTGGGGCCGGTGTGCGAAGTCCACGTCCAGGCGCCCCGGCGCGACCCCCCGTTCACGGTCATGGTGACCTGGCGCCATCGGGGCCACGCCCGCCACGGCGTGCTCGAGCTGACGGTCACCCCTCAGCGCCACCTGGCGTCCCCCTACGCCCCCCGGGACGACAGCGTGGAGATCACCGGCACCGCCGGCATCCTGTGGGTGGGCGGGCTGCGCGGTGGGCCCAGCATGGTCCCGCCTTTGCGGATCTACCGGGGCGACACCCTGCTCGAGCCCGAGCCCCCCGGGGGTGGCTGGCCCGCGGCCTGGGAGCGCATGGTTCTCGGGGCTCCCATCCTGGACATTCCCCGACTCCAGCACCGCCTGGCCTGCCTGCAGGCGGCTGCGGCCAGTCTCGAGTGCGGGGAACGAATAGCGGTGGGCTGATCGCCCCTGTCCGTGGCGGGCCCAGGCCTCCGCCCGCTGTCCGCGGATCGAGGCGCTATGTTGTGCCGTCGCACTACGAGGCCCCCCATGCGCTCGACCCTCTTGCTGCTCGCCCTCTCCCTCGCCGCTTGCACCCCCCCCAAGGTGGACGACACCGGCGCATTGGTGGACACCGCCCCCCCGCCCACCGGCGGCATCATCGCCGCCACCAGCGGCACCGCGGCCATCGACGCTGGCCTGGCGGTGCTGGACGAAGGTGGCACCGCCATGGACGCGGCCATGACCGTGGCCATGAGCCAGATCGTGCTGACGGTGGGGAGCTGGAACAGCTTCGCCGGCATCATGGGTGCGGTGGTCTACGACGCCGAGTCCGGAGAGCTGTCCAGCCTGCATGGCAACTACGGCACCTTCGTGGGCGAGACCGACCCCATGACCATCCCCACCGACGAGCCCAGCGGACGCACGGCCTTGGTGCCGGGCTTCATGGCCGCAGCCGAGGCAGCCCACGCCCAACACGGCGCCTTGCCCTGGTCCCGTATCTTCGAGCCCGCCATCGGTTTGGCCGAAGACGGCTTCGAGGTGGATGTCTACCTGGAGTACTACATCCAGTCCAAGCAGGAGGTCCTGAGCCGCCGCGACGAGACCTGGGCAGTGTTCACCGACAGCGACGGTGAGCCCTGGGAGCAGGGCGACATCATCACCCAGCCCGCGCTGGCGGAGACCCTTCGGGCGGTGGCGGATCACGGTGCCGCGTACATGTACACCGGTGCCTGGGCGGATCACTTCGTCGCGAACGTCACCGAGGATGGCGGCATGGTCAGCGCCGATGACCTGGCCGGCTACACAGCCGACTGGATGCAGCCCCTCGAGACCCAGTACGCGGGCCACACCCTGGTCACCATGGGCGACCGGGAGCTGGGCAGCGTGCAGATCATCGAAGCCGTCAACATGGCTGAGGCCGTGGGGCTGGCCGAGATGGGTCCCTGGTGGGAGTCCGGTGAGGCTCTGTTCTGGCTGGTCCGCATCACCCAGGTCAACGCGCTTCTCACCTGGGTCCAGGACTACTACCCAGAGTACCACAGCTACGTGACCGACGCCCTGCCCGGTGTCCTGCTCGAGGACTCTGCCCGGGTGGACCCAGACCAGGCAGCCCTGCTGGTAAGCTACGTGCAGGACGGAACCTGGAACGATCTGATGGACCTGTTCGGCTACAGCCGCGGCCGCTCCGCCCACTCCGACGCCATCGCCGTGATGGACGCCCGGGGCAACGTGGTGGCCCTGACCCACAGCATCAACACCACCATGTGGGGCAGCACAGGCATCTTTGTCGACGGCGTGAGCATCCCCGACTCGGCCAGCTTCCAGCAGCAGCTGCTGGCCCAGATCACGCCGGGTGACTTCCTGCCCACCCCCCTGAACCCCAGCATCGCCCTGCGGGATGGGACCCCGGTGCTGGCGGGTAGCACCGTGGGCAATGTGCACTACGCGCAGGTGCAGCGCCTGGCCGCTGTCTTGGGCCTGGGCTTGACCCCGGCCGAGGCCGTGGACACCCCCATGCTCTCGGGCTGGGGCTTCGAAGAGCTGGTGGCCACCGGCGCCTTCCCCGCCGAGGTGGTCGACGAAGCCAACGCGCTGGGAGCATCCATCACCGTCAGCTCCGATCCCAGCCAGCCCGCCTGGGTGGGTGTGGCCTTGGCGGAAGATGGCAGCCTCAGCGGCGGCGTCGAGCCCTGGCTCGCGCCTGTTGGCGCCGCGGTGGAATCTACGGGGCTCTGAACCCGGATCAGCCGTCCAGCACCTGGCGCACCTTCCGCCCCAGCTCGTCGAAGCTGAAGGGCTTCTGCAGCAGGGTGACACCCTGGTCCAGCTCTCCCCGATGCACGATGGCGTTGGTGTTGTAGCCGGACATGTACAGTACGCGGGTGCGCGGGCTGTGGTCTTGGACTTCCCGGGCCAGCTCCGTACCGGACCTACCGGGGATCACCACGTCGGTCAGCAGCAGATGGATGGGCCCCGTGCTCTGGTTCATCAGCTGTATGGCGGCGCCAGCGTCCGAGGCGATCAGCACCCGGTAGCCGAGCTTGGTGAGCATGGTGGCCGCCAGGGTGCGCACAGCCTCGTCGTCTTCCACCAGTAGCACCCGCTCGGTCCCCCCCACCGCAGCGTCGGTTTGCGGTGCGGGCCGCTCGTCGACCTCGCCCTTCACCCGGGGCAGGTACACCTTGAACGTGCTGCCATGGTCAACTTCGCTGTAGACCGCGATGCGGCCTCCCGCCTGAGTGATCAGGCCGAAGCAGGTGGCGAGCCCCAGGCCGGTGCCCTTGCCTTCGTCCTTGGTGGTGAAGAAGGGCTCGAAGATCTGCTGCTGGGTCAGTAGGTCCATGCCGCAGCCGTCGTCGCTCACGGCGACCACGACGTACCGCCCGGGGTCGATCGCTTCGCCCGGGCCTCCGCTGGCGGGGGCGTCGAGGGTGGCGTTGTAGCTCTCGATGGTGAGCTTGCCACCCAGCGGCATGGCGTCCCGCGCGTTCACCGCCAGGTTGACGATCACCTGCTCGATGGCCCCGGGGTCGACCCGAACCTCGCCCAGATCCCCTGTGAGCTGGGTGTCCAGATCGATGTGCTCGCCCAGCAGTCTGCGCAGCAGCTTGTCGACACCGCCGATGGTCTCGTTGAGGTCCACCACTGTCGGCTCGACGATGCGCCGCTTGGAGAACGACAGCAGCTGTTGCACCAGCCCCTTGGCCCTGTCCGCCGAAGCCAACACCTGCTCGAGGTGATCGTGGCTGGGAGCGTCGCGGGGCATCGTCATCTTCGACAGCTCGGTGAACCCCATGATGGCGGCCAGCATGTTGTTGAAGTCGTGGGCGATGCCGCCAGCCAGCTGACCGATGGCTTCCATACGCTGGGAGGCCACGAGCTGTCGCTCGAGCTCCTTGCGCTCGCTGATGTCCTGCTTGATGCCGATGATGTGGTCTGGCTGGCCCGCTTCGTTCCAGAAGATCTGGCTGGTGGAGCGCACGTGGATCACCTGCCCGGTGTGGCGGGTGATGCAGCGGTACTCGAAGTCGAAGGGCTTGCGCCCGGTGAGGCAGGCGCCGAACTCCGCCATCACCATGTCGAGGTCTCCGGGGTGCACGATGGCTTGGAATTCTTCCTGGGAGTAGACCCCGCCTGGCTCGAAGCCGAAGATGCGGCAGAAACCCTCCGACGCGGTCCATGTACCGGCCACCAGATCGGTGCGGTAGGTGCCAATCTTTGCGACCCGCTGGACCTCTTCGATGCCGTGCTGGGCCTGGGTTTGTTCGGCGGTGTGTTCTTCGTTGCGACGCTCCACAGAAAGCAACACGGCGGTGACGGCGCCCTGGTCGTCTCGGCGGGGCCGCAGGCGCATCATCACGCGTTGGCGTCCGTGGTGCCCACCGGTCAGGCGCACCAGCCTGGAAGCGGTCTCGCCCCCCAAGGCCTGCTGGGCCAGGGGGGTGAGCTCTATGGCCAGCTCTGGCCCGAACACCGCGTGGAGGTCGCCGCCCACGATCTCTGATCGGGGTCGGCCAATAAAACCTTCGAGGGGGCGATTGCAGTATCTGAGGACCGAGTCCCGGTCCAACCAGGCTGCGCCGCAGGGAAGGCTGTCGAGCAGAGATTCGAACATGGTGGTCATCACGGAGATGATACTCCAGACATTCGCTCTACGATAGGAAGGCCAGTGCACCCTGTCTATGCCGACTTCCGGGACCGCGGGCAGCTCTGGGCTTTGCTCGAGGCCACCTGGCCGGGCATCCACGCCCGCTTCGAGCTCGCGGATTGGTACGGTTGGCCCGTCGATGCGGTGTCCAAGCCGTTCGTCACCCGGGTGGAGGGTCGCATCGTCAGCCACGTCGGGGTGCTCGGGCTGCCCGTTTGCCTGGGCGGCCGGGAGCGAACCATCGCGGGCCTCCACGGGGTCTGCACCCTCCCCGAGTGTCGGCGTCGTGGGCATTTCCGGGCGGCCATGGAACGAGCCATGGCCCACGTGGAGGCTCGCTACACTGCGGCCAAGCTCACCACGAATAAACCTTGGGTCTACGAGCCCTTCGGCTTCGTGCCGGTGGAGCAGCATCGCTTCGTGCTTCCCCGCCGGGGCCCGGGAGGTCCGGGAAGCCACCCGGTGCTCGAGGGGGACCTGCCCTGGATGAAGCGGGTGCTGGCCCAGCGGGCGCCCCAGTCCCTGCGCTTCGCGGCACGGGACCCGGGCTGGCTGGTGGGCATCGATGGTGTATTGCACGACGGTGGGCTCGGGCTGTTCCATCGCATCGAAGCCCTGGATGCGCTGGTGGCCTGGCGGCTGTCGGGCCGCGCGCTGCAGCTGTACCAGGTGGCGGCCCCGGTGCTGCCGCCCCTGGACGCCATCCTGGCGGCCTGTCCCTGGCCCTTCGACGAGGTGGTGCTGTGGATGGCCCCCGACCTGCTTGCGCCCACCGCACAGCCGATCCCCTACCCGGACGACGAGATCCTGATGGTCTGGGGGGACTGGCCCGAGCTCCCACCGTTCTGCGTGCCCCCTCTCGAGGCGCACTGACGACCGCGATGAGTGGAAGCGTCGCCGCGTAGCTGTGCTCACGCCAAGCTTCGAAGCTTGGGCTTAGGACCCACGGAATCTGCTCTGAGCCATTGAGGATCGAGGCGTTTCTCTCTACCCATTCCGTAGAGAGCCTGTGCTGTTGCGTTCGGCTGCCCTGATCGCTGTGTCCCTTGGAGCTCATGCGCGCGCCCCCCACGATCCACTCGACTCGCCGCGGCCTGCGGCTGCCCCTGTCGGGTGCGCCGGTGCTTCACATCGATCCGGGGCCTCCGGTCACCCGGGTGGCCGTACTGGCGGCCGACGCCGTGGGTGCCCGGGCTCGCTTCGCGGTGGCGGAGGGTGACACGGTTCAGCGCGGGGACGCGTTGTTCGAGGATCGCAAGAACCTTGGGGTGCACTTCACAGCTCCTGGCGCTGGCACGGTGCTGGCCATCCATCGCGGTGAGCGTCGTGCGCTGCTGTCGGTGATCATCGGGCTGCACCCCGCCGAGATCGAGCCCCAGGGAACCCCGCCCGAGCGGAGCTGGAGCGCCTACCCCGGACCCGACCCGGAGGGCTGGACCGCGGAGGGGATCCGGGCTGCCCTGCTCGAGACGGGGCTGTGGACCGCGCTGAGGTCCCGTCCCGGGGACGGAGCACCCCGGCCGGATGCTACGCCCCGATCCATCTTTGTCACCGCTACCGACAGCCAGCCCCTGGCGCTGGATCTGGATCTGGCGTTGGCGGGCAGGGAGGGGGATCTGCGCATCGGCTTGCGCGCCCTGGTGGTCCTGGCTGCGGGTCGTTCCGTCCACCTCTGTCGATCACCGGGGTCGAAGCTGGGGAAAGAAGCGCCCGCAGGGGTCCACGTCCACGAGTTCGGTGGGCCTCATCCCGCGGGCACGGTGGGCTACCACATCCATCGCATCGACCCGGTGGACCGACAGCGGCAGGTCTGGCACATCGGCGCTCAGGATCTCGTCGCGGTGGGTGCATTTCTGCGCACCGGTCGGCTGGAGCTGACGCGGGTGGTGGCCCTGACGGGGCCGGGCGTCCAGCGACCCCGCCTACTCCGCACCCGGATTGGCGCCAGCGTGGACGCCCTGGTTGCGGGCGAGCTGGTGGAGGGAACCCAGCGGGTGGTGTCGGGATCTGCGCTGCACGGCCGCGCTGCCATGGGCTCCACGGTGGGCTTCCTCGGTCGTTTCCACCAGCAGATCACGGTGTTGCCCGAGGACCCGCAGCGTCGCTTCCTGGGTTGGATGCTCCCCGGGCGCCGTGCCTACTCCAACCACCGACTGTTCCTGTCTTGGCTCACCGGCCGGGACGACACACGATTCAGCACCACCACGAACGGTAGCCTTCGCTCCATGTTCCCCATCGGGGCCTACGAGCGGGTCTTCCCCTTCGATCTGCTGCCTACCTTCCTGATGCGCTCGGTGCTGGCGGGGGACAGTGAGCGGGCCCAGGAGCTGGGGGTGCTCGAGCTGGTGGAAGAGGACGTGGCGCTGCTGAGCTTCGTCTGCCCGTCGAAGATCGACTTCGGTTCCGCCCTGCGCGCCATGCTCACCCACATCGAGCGGGAGGGGTGATGGACTGGCTGCGCCAGGGCATGGAGGCCATCGATCGACAGCTGGCCAAGCACCCGGCCCTCAGGGTGCCCCGGGCGCTGCACGAGGCCACCACCGACTTCTTCTTCACGCCGGGTAAGGTCACCTCGGGCACGCTGGCGGTCAGGGACGCCACCGACCTCAAGCGGGTGATGATCACGGTGGTGGTGGCGCTGCTGCCCTGCGTCGCCATGGCCTTCTACAACACCGGCCTGCAGGGCAACCTGGCCATCGCGGCTGGGGCGCTGCCCCCCGCTGGTTGGCGAGCGGTGATCCTCGGGCTGCTGGGTGCTGCCGCCCACGACCCCCACAGCCTGTGGCAGTGCGTGGCCTTGGGTGGGGTCTACTACCTGCCGGTGGTGGCGGTCACCTTCGCCGTCGGCGGGTTCTGGGAGGGGCTGTTCGCCGGTGTCCGCGGCCACGAGGTCGCCGAGGGCTTTCTGGTCACCGGCATGCTCTTCCCGCTGATCCTGCCCCCCACCATCCCCCTGTGGCAGGTGGCCCTGGGCATCAGCTTCGGGGTGGTGTTCGGCAAGGAGATCTTTGGCGGCGTAGGCATGAACATCCTCAACCCCGCTCTGACCGGCCGCGCCTTCCTGTTCTTCGCCTACCCGGGCCAGATCACCGGCGAGGAGGTCTGGCTGGCGGTGGACGCGGTCAGCCAGGCCACCCTGGTGGCGGCCAGTGCCGAGTTCGGCATGGCGCCCCTCGAAGACGCCACCTGGATGCAGGCATTCCTGGGCTTCATCCCGGGCAGCATGGGTGAGACCTCGGCCCTGGCCATCGCCATCGGCGCCGTGATCCTGCTGGTCACTCGGGTGGCGTCCTGGCGCATCATGTTGTCTGTGACGGTGGGCACGGTGGTCACAGCGCTGCTGCTCAACCTCGCAGGCTCCGAGACCAACCCCATGTTCGCGGTGCCGCCGTGGTGGCACATGGTCATGGGGGGCTGGGCCTTCGTCACGGTGTTCATGGCCACCGACCCGGTCACGGCGCCCTATTCCCGGGTCGGGCAGCTGATCTATGGCTTCTGCATTGGATTGTTGGTGGTCGTCGTGCGGGTGATCAACCCCGCCTACCCCGACGGGCTGCTGGTGGCGGTGCTGCTCATGAACGTATTCGCGCCGCTCATCGATCACTACGTGGTGAAGCTACACGTGCGCCGCAGGAGGCTCCGCTATGCAGGGTGAGCGCGGCATCGGCTACACCTTCGGCTTCGCGGCCCTGGTCTGCCTGGTGTGCTCCATCGCGGTCTCGGCCGCCGCCTTGAGCCTGGAGGATCGCCAGGAGGCCAACCGTCGCTTGGACATCCGGCGCAACGTGCTCGTCGCTGCGGGCCTGCTGCAGCCGGGGGAACGGGCGGACGCCGCCGAGGTGGACGCTCGCTTCGCGGTCGTGGGGCCCATGGTGGTGGATCGGGCCTCGGGTTCGGTGCTTCTGGATGTGGACCCCGAGACCTTCGATCCCAAGCGGGAGCGGTTGGACCCCGAGGGCAGCGTGGTGGTCACCGACAACCCCGCCGGCCTGATGCGCCTGCCACGTCGCGTGCGTGTGTATCAGGTCTGCGAGCAGGGTCGGGTGGACCGCTGGGTGTTCCCCGTGGAGGGCAAAGGGCTGTGGTCCACCCTGTACGGCTTCCTGGCCTTGGACGCCGATGGCCGCACCATCCGCGGGCTCGCGTTCTACAAACACGGCGAGACCCCCGGCCTGGGGGGCGAGGTGGACAACCCCCGCTGGCGCTCCCGCTGGGAGGGCCGCCAGGCCTTCGACGAAGTGGGCACGGTGAGCATCGAGGTCATCAAGGGCAGCGCCGGGACGGTCGAGGATGACCCGCACCGGGTGGACGGCTTGTCCGGGGCCACAATCACCAGCCGGGGTGTCAGCGAATTGGTCCGGTTCTGGCTCGGGGACGAGGGCTTCGGTCCGTTCCTGGCCCAGGCAGGCGAAGAGGGAGCTGTAGAATGCCTGTGAGACCCCGTGATGCGCTGCTCGACCCCCTGGTGGACAACAACCCCATCGCCCTGCAGGTGTTGGGCATCTGCTCCGCCCTGGCGGTGACCACCCAGCTGATGCCGGCGTTGGTCATGGCCCTGGCGCTCACCGTGGTGACCGGCCTGTCCAGCGTCTCGGTGAGCCTGATCCGCAAGTGGGTGCCCCCTGACATTCGCATCATCGTGCAGCTGGTGATCATCGCGTCGCTGGTCATCATCACCGACCAGGTGCTGCAGGCCTTCCTGTTCCAGGTCTCCAAGCAGCTGTCGGTGTTCGTGGGGCTCATCATCACCAACTGCATCGTCATGGGCCGCGCCGAGGCCTTCGCCATGCAGAACCCGCCTGGCCTGAGCTTCCTCGACGGCATCGGCAACGGCCTGGGCTACTCCCTGGTGCTGCTGGTGGTGGCCTTCGCCCGGGAATTGCTGGGGGCGGGCAAGCTCTTTGGGTACACGGTGCTCACGCCGGTGGCCGAGGGGGGCTGGTACCAGCCCAACGGCCTGATGGTGCTGGCACCCGGGGCGTTCTTCGTCATCGGGTTGCTCATCTGGTTGCTGCGCACCATTCGGCCTGAGCAGGCGGAGGAGGACTAGATGGTCGAACATCTGCTGGGCTTGCTGCTCGAGGCCATCTTCGTGGAGAACATGGCCCTGGCCTTCTTCCTGGGCATGTGCTCCTTCCTGGCGGTCTCCCGCCAGGTGGACACGGCGGTGGGCTTGGGCCTGGCGGTGATCTTCGTGCTGGTGGTCACGGTGCCCCTGAACAACATCGTCTACACCCAGCTGCTGGCACCTGGCGCGTTGGCCTGGGCCCACCCGTCGCTGGTGGAGGTGGATCTGGGCTTCCTGGGCTATCTCACCTACATCGGCTCCATCGCAGCCACCGTGCAGGTGGTGGAGATGGTGCTGGATCGCTACGCGCCGGCCCTCTATGGCGCCCTTGGGGTCTTCCTGCCGCTCATCGCGGTGAACTGCGCCATCCTGGGGGCGTCGCTGTTCATGGTGGAGCGCAGCTACACCTTGGGCGAGAGCGCGGTCTATGCCCTGGGCTCCGGCATCGGCTGGTTGATGGCCATCGCGGGTCTGGCCGCCATCCGGGAGAAGCTCCGCTACAGCGACATCCCCAAGGGGCTGCGGGGTCTGGGCATCACTTTCATCATCACCGGCCTGATGGCCATCGCCTTCATGGCGTTCGCGGGCATCGAGCTCTAGGAGGTGCGGAGATGTCGGCGCTGACCGTGGGCTTGTTGGGCGTGGCGATGTTCGCCGTCGTGATCCTGTCCCAGGTGGCCGTATTGCTGCTGGCCAAGCACCTGCTGGTGCCCTCCACCACCGTGGGCATCGAGATCAACGACGATCCCGACAGCCGGATCTCCGTCGCTGGGGGTTCCACCCTGCTGGCCACCATGGCTGCCAGAGAGGTGTTCATCCCCTCGGCCTGCGGCGGCAAGGGCACCTGCGGGGTCTGCAAGGTGGTGGTGCGCGAGGGTGGCGGCGCGCTGCTGCCCACCGAGAAGAGCCACATCTCGGCGCGGGAGGCCCGGGAAGGGGAGCGCCTGGCCTGCCAGGTCAAGGTCAAGGCCGACATGCGCATCGAGATCCCTCCGGAGATCTTCTCGGTGCGGCAGTGGCGCTGCAAGGTCCGCTCCAACGACAACGTTGCCACCTTCATCAAAGAGCTGGTGCTCGAGCTGCCCGCTGGTGACGCCGTGCCCTTCCGGGCCGGTGGCTACGTGCAGGTGGTCTGCCCGCCCCATGTGGTGCGGTACAAGGACTTCGAGATCGGCGCCGAGTACGCCGGGGACTGGGAGAAGTACGAGCTGTGGCGCTACGTCTCCACGGTCCGCGAGGAGGTCACCCGGGCCTACTCCATGGCCAACTACCCCGGTGAGGAAGGCATCATCATGCTCAACATCCGGGTGGCCTCGCCGCCGCCGGACGCTGTGCATGCCCCACCCGGCATGATGAGCTCGTGGATCTTCGGCCTCGAGCCCGGAGACGAAGTGGTCATCTCGGGCCCGTTTGGAGAGTTCTTCGCCCGGCAGACCGACAACGAGATGTGCTTCATCGCGGGGGGCGCCGGCATGGCCCCCATGCGGTCCCACATCTTCGATCAGTTCCGACGCGTAAGGACCGATCGCAAGGTCACCTTCTGGTACGGCGCCCGCAGCCTGCGGGAGGCCTTCTACAGCCACGAGTTCGACGCCATCGCCCGGGAGTTCCCCAACTTCGACTGGACCCTGGCCCTGTCCCACCCCCTGGAGGACGACGCCTGGACCGGCCCCACCGGATGGGTACACAAGGTGGCCCTCGAGCGCTACCTGTCGCAGCACCCCGCGCCCGAGGACATCGAGTACTACCTGTGCGGACCCCCACTGATGGTCGCGGCGGTGCAGGACATGTTGGCGGACCTGGGGGTCGAGCCCGAGAACATCATGTTCGATGACTTCGGTTAGCCGATGATCAACCTCCTGTTGGTTCTGATGATCGTGAGCGCGGCCATGACCTTGCTGTGGATCGGTCTGGTGGCGTTCCGGGAGCGGCCCCTTCGCACGGGGCACGGAACCGCGGCGCCCAGCGACCCACCCCAGGAAGGAGGCTGCGGCCCGAGCTGCCAGTGCGGGCCTTCATCGCCGAGCGAAGACACGCCAGGGCTGCCTTCGGAGCCCGGGCCCCCCCCTGGCCATAGCGAGCATGCTGGTCCTGACGAAGGCAGAGGCGTCGTCGAAGGAGCCTCCGGAGATCGGGACGATACCAGCGGTGCCGTTGTCTGCTAGGAGCCCGCGAGGGACATGGCCCGTTCCACCAGTGCCTCGATGCTCCCGGGCTGCTCCCAGCCCGCCACGTCTGGGCTGGCGCCGGCCCCGCCCACGAACCGCACGACGCCGCTGGCCAGGCCGGTGCCCAGCGCTGCGAGGTCCGCCAGGGCGCGGTGGGGGTCGGCGGTGCACGAGATGGAGACCACCAGCGCGCGGGCACCGGCCTGGTTCACCGCTGCGCGGATGTCGTTCACCGGAAGATCGCCCCCCAGGTCCACCACCCTCCAGCCCGCCAGCGCCAGCGCGGTGGCTGCCAGCTTGGCGCCCAGCAGGTGCCGCTCTCCGGGGAGCCCTGCGACCACGGCCACGGGTGCGTCGGACGGGTGGAAGAGCTCCCGCTGGAGGCTCTGGAGGAAGAGGGCCATCCGCTGGCTGGCGTGGTGCTCTTGTGCCACCGACAGTCTGCCGGCGGCCCACCACGAGCCCATGGCCTCGAGGAATGGGGCCGCTCGTTCGGTCAGGAAATTCAGCGTGCCCAGGCGGGTGAGGTCGGCCCGCATCACGGCGTCCAACCCCACAGCATTGAGCTCAACCGCAGCCTCGAGCCAGGGCGCCAGCTCGGGTGAGCTGTCCGGCTCGCCGATCCGGGCGGGGGGCTCGGAGACATCGGGGCGCTGGCTGCTCAGCAGGGTGGCGAGCTCGTCCGGGTTGGCCTCGAGGGCCTGGCGGGCCCGCATGCCTGCTTCGAGGGCGCGGGCCACCTGGGCGAGCTGGCTCACGGTGCCCTGGGTGTACAGCCGATGTCCGCCGTCTGTGCGCACGGACGTGGGGGAGCCGTAGCGTCGCTCCCAGGTACGAAGAGTAGGGATGGGGATGCCCGTGGCGCGGGAGACCGCGCCGATTCCCAGCAGCAGCCCGCCTTCGTCATTCTTGCTTTTCGCCATGCGCACTCCCGTTCGGACCGGGTCCATGGTTGATTCTTGATCAAAACCTATGGACCGGGCGGTTGCCGGCAACGGACGAATGCGGGATTTGGCGTGTTGAAGAGGTTTTGGTGCGGCGAGCTACGCCTTGAATCTCAGGCCGGGGTGCTCACGACCCTGGATCTGGACGCATCGGGGTCACCCGGCGTGTCCGTCGGCTTTGCTGATCAACTCCGCCGAGATCATACCGCTCTGGTAGATGGTGGGCAGGCCGCTGCCGGGGTGGGTGCCGCCGCCCGCCAGGTAGAGCTCCCGGATGTCGTCGAAGTGATTGTGCGGTCGGAACCACAACATCTGTCCGATATTGTGGGCCAGGTTGAACACTGCGCCGCGGTAGACGTCGCGTTCCTGTTCCCAGTCGTCGGGGGTGATGGAGGTCTCCACCTCGATGTGCTCCCGAAGATCGGACAGCCCAGCACGCTGCACCATGGCGTCCACCACGCGGTCCCGGAACGCGGGGCCTTCTTCAGCCCAGTCGATGCCGCTGCGGGTGTTGGGCACTGGCACCAGCACGTACAGGGTGCTCTTGCCCTCGGGGGCGAGGGTGGGATCGGTGACGCTCGCGTTCTGGATGTAGAAAGAGAAGTCGTCGGACAGGCTCATCTTGTGGGCGATGTCGTGGACGTTCTCCTTGTAGTCGTCGGCGAAGTAGATGTTGTGGTGGGGGATGTCGTAGGTCTTGTCGACCCCGAGGTAGAGCATGTAGATGGAGCAAGACAGGCCGGCCTTGTCGAGCTTGGCCGGGGTCCAGTTGCGCAGGTGATCGTCCGATACCAGCTTGGTCATGGTGTGGCCGAAGTCGGCGTTGCACAGCACGTGGTCGGCGGTCTCGACCTGGTCGCCGATCCGCACGCCCGTGGTTCGACCCTGCTCGACCACGATCTCCTGGACCGGCGTGCTCAGGTGGATGCGGCCGCCTTCTTCTTCGACGACCTTGGCCATGGCGTGACACACGCGGTTGAGTCCACCGATGGGGTGATGGATGCCCCCGGCGTGCTCGATGTAGGAGATCATGCTGAAGGTGCCGGGGCAGTCCCAGGGTGACATGCCCAGGTACTTGGCCTGGAAGGTGAACGCGAGCTTGAGGGGGTCGGACTCGAAGAAGCGCCCCAGGTGATCGAACAGGCTCTTGTGCATGTCGAGGTAGGGCACCGCCTTGATCAAGCGCCAGCGGCCAAAGTCCGTGAACTTGCTGTAGGGCACCTGCAGGCAGGGGACCAGGTGCTCGAGCTTGGTCTTCTCGTAGGCCAGAAAGCGCTTGTATCCGGCCCACTCTCCCGGGAAGAGTTCGTCGAACTGGGCCTTCATGGCGGCCTCGTCGTGGGTGGGTGAGAGCTCCCGCCCGTCGCCGTAGATGAGCCGGTACAGCGGATCCACCTGGCGGATGTCCAGGTAGTCCTCGACCTTGCGGTCGCACTTCTCGAAGGCTTCTTCGAGGATCCACAACATCATCAGGAAGGTGGGTCCGATGTCGAAGGTGAAGCCACCCTCGAGGGTGATAGCGCCGTTGCGGCCCCCCACCTGGTCGCGTTTCTCGTA
>Ga0307987_1000196_pt1 | contig 37994 bp, 10 predicted proteins | sample EllFjometagen181_FD_203157 | JGI IMG/M metagenome (GOLD analysis project Ga0307987, IMG submission 203157) | Marine microbial communities from Ellis Fjord, Antarctic Ocean - #181 | ecosystem: Environmental > Aquatic > Marine > Unclassified | place: Southern Ocean | collected 2014-10-08 | reverse complement strand
GCTTCTCCAGGCCGTAGTCGGATCGCAGCACCTCCAGATCGCTGATGTGCTCTCCACCCGCAGCGATCAGCAGCACCAGGCTCGTCAGGTGTCGGCGCACGGTCTTCCACGATTTGTAGCCCAGGACGTCGCGCAGCTCGCGGTACAGCGAGTGGGCGATCACCGCCAGCATGGCCTCGAGCACCACGGGCAGGCCTGCGTAGGCAGTCACGAAATCGCGCTTCTTCGTCAGCTCGATGTAGAACGGAAGCAGCCCCTGGGATACCGACATCTTGGCACCTTTGGTTTGGGATTTGGCAATTACAAACTACAGGGTTCTCCCTTCGTGGAGAACCCGGGGTGCCAACCCTCGCGCGTCCTTCAGGAACGCGGCCGCCAATGCGGTTCTTCGCGGTGATGCCGTCATCAGCTCAGGCCCCTGCCCGCGGCGCGCACCTCCCCATCCCTACCCCTGATGTGCATCCCCCGGTGAGGCTTCGCCCCCTGGCCGTCCCCCGACGGCCAACTGCCTCGTCCGATCACCTCAACGCTGTCAAAGACCTTCCCCGACCCACGCATGAAGGTACCCGACGACATCGTGGCCTCTCCCGAGCTTCACCTGGGAGGTGATGGCGAGATCGGGCGCTCACTCGGCGATCGATCCATTACGACGCCACCTGTCGACGACCCGGGCCGATGGCGGCCCGACGAACGGGGCCCGGCCGACCTCTCCCTAGCCGCAGCGGATGCCATGTATACTGGCGAGTCAGAGTCTGACCTGGCGGGTGATTCACTCGCGGGACCAGGGGATGTGGATGGCGATGGCTTCGATGACATGCTCGTCGGCGCCTCATCTAGTGACGCGGCCGGTACCGAGGCAGGTGCTGCCTACATGGTGTTGGGGAGTACCAGTCCAGCTGGCCTGTCGCTCGCGATGAGCGATGCTCGATTTGTCGCTGAATTCGCAGGCGATAACGCAGGCAGTACGGTCTCCGGAGCCGGTGACACAGACGGTGACGGCTTCGCCGATTTCCTCATCGGTGCTCCTTACAACGACACAGCTGGAACGACAGCGACCTGGTACTTGGCCTGGGTGAATGAGCTTGTTGGTAAATCGTCCGCCAAGGCCCGGGGCCCGAGGGGTGTGAGCGGGTGACGTTGTTGGCGACCCTGGCTGTACCAGCCCGCCTCCTCACTGTGGCCGTGGGTTTGGAGCGAGGCGGTGCTCTCCACGCTGGCTGACACCCAGCTCTTCGCCTCGGGCTGTCCTTCGCCGATCCTTGGATCGATTCTGGTTACCCTTCCGAGACCCGGCCAAGGGGTCCGATCGTATCTGGAGTGGTAGACTTTCCATCGTCTTGTCATCCCCTGAGGGAACCCCATGTCTCGCCTGTTCTCGTCGTTCACGCTTCTGGCTATCTTACCAATCGTCGGCGGCTGCCCCGACCAAGGCGTGCAGGCCTTCAACGCCAACCCCGAAGCATCCATCACGTCCCACGATGAAGGCGACGAGGTGCGCGAGGGCGACGACGTCACCTTCTTCGGCGTGGTCAGCGATCCCGACCACCAGACCGGCTCGCTCCTGGCGAGCTGGTACATCGGTAGCGAGAAAATCTGCGCATCCGATGTGCCCAACGCGGATGGCATCACCTCGTGCGAGGCCACCATCCCGGCCGGTGGCGACGAGGTCATCCTCGAGGTCATCGATCCCGGGGGCGCCGCGGGATCGGCCTCGGTCAGCCTAACTCTGATCCCATCGGAAGATCCCGCGGCCACAATCGTCCAACCCTTGGCCGGCGGGGCGTACTACGCGGATCAGATCATCGTCTTCGAGGGCCGGGTCAGCGACGCCGAAGACGAAGCGACCGAGCTCGAGGTGTACTGGGAGAGCAGCCTTGAAGGAGAGCTGTCCATCGTGGTCCAGCCCGACGCGAGCGGGCTGGTGTCGGGCTCTGGCTACCTGAGCGCTGGCGAACACGTGCTGACCCTGCATGTCCAGGACAGCACGGGCGGCGTTGGCACCGACAGTGTGATCATCGGCGTCGGCCAAGCCAACACCGCCCCCACCTGCGAGATCACGGCCCCCGACAGCAGCACCGTGGGCGAGCAGGGCGATCTCGTCTCGTTCGCGGCCCTGGTGGGTGACGCCGACGTGGAAGCCGACATCCTCGAGGTCACCTGGAGCAGCGACAAGGACGGCGAGATCGGGCAGAGCACGCCCAACAGCGACGGCACGGTCACCTTCTCCACCAGCGCGTTGAGCGTCGACACCCACACCATCACCCTTCAGGTGGCCGACGAGCAGCCCCTCACCTGCACCAGCTCCATCACCTACAAGGTGGGGGCGCGGCCCGAGCTCACCCTCAGCTCCCCAAGCAGCGGCGAGGTGTTCAACGACGGCGAGGCCATTCCCTTCTCGGCCCAGGTCTCCGACGCCGACGACAGCGCCACAGCGCTGACGCTCTCCTGGGAATCCAGCCTGGACGGCATCTTCTCCACCCAGGGCGCCGACAGCACCGGGCTGGCGGAGCTGAGCCTCTCCACTCTCTCTACCGGCGACCACGCCCTCACCCTCACGGTCACCGACGACGACGGCTTCGAGGCCAGCACCACCCGGGCCTTCACCGTCAATGCGTTGCCCTCGGCGCCCACGGTGAGCCTCACCCCCGACCCGGCCACCTCCGCCGACGACCTGGTGGCCACCGCCAGCGGCAGCACAGATCCCGACACCAGCGGCACGGTCAGCTATCGCTACGACTGGTTCGAGTCCGGCGTGCACACCCTGGCCAGCACCAGCGCGGTGTTCCCCGCCAGCGACACCACCCGTGGCCTGTCCTATCGGGTGGTGGTCACCCCCAACGACGGCACGGGCGATGGCGCCACCGGCGAGGCTGAGGTCACCATCGACAACGCGGCGCCGGTCGTTGCTACCCCCGTCATCGCGCCCTCGAGTGGGGTGTCCTGCACCAGCACCCTCAGCTGCAGCGCCAGCGCCAGCGACGCCGACGGCGACAGCGCTAGCATCAGGTACGCCTGGACCAACGACAGCAGTGGGACCAGCCTGGGCAGCGGCGCCGGCATTATCCTCGCCTCCAGCAGCGCGTCGAGTGGCGATAGCGTTAGCTGTACCGCTACGGCCGACGACGGCTACGGCGGCAGCGGCAGCGCCAGCGCCACGGTGCTGGTGGAAGACTGCGGTCCCAGCATCGCCAGCGTGAGTGTCAGCCCCGATCCCGCCTACGCGGGCGACACCCTGAGCTGCAGCTACAGCGGCTTCTCCGACCCCGACGGCGGCAGCGACGCCAGCACCTACGCCTGGGACATCGACGGCGTGGCCGCCGGGACTAGCGCCACCCTCAGCGGCGGATTCGTGCGGGGCGACACCGTCACCTGCACCGTCACACCCAGCGACGGCACTGAGACCGGCACCCCGGTCAGCGACGGCCTGGTCATCTCGAACACCGCACCGGAGCTCAGCGACGTCTCCGTCAGCCCCTCGAGCGGCGTCACCTCCGACGCCACCCTGACCTGCAGCGCCACCGCCAGCGATGCCGACAGCGACACCATCAGCACTAGCTACGCCTGGACCAACGACAGCACCAGTGCCAGCCTGGGCAGCACCGCCAGCATCACCCTGAGCTCGAGCACCGCCTCCGACGGCGACACCATCACCTGCAGCGCCATCGCCAGCGACAGCTACGGTGGCAGCGACAGCGGCAACGCCTCGGTGCTGGTGTCCGAGGGCGCCCCCAGCATCAGCGGCGTCAGCGTCAGCCCCGACCCGGCCTACGCCGCCGACACCATCAGCTGTGCCTACAGCGGCTTCTCCGACCCCGAAGGTGACGCCGACCTGTCCACCTACGCCTGGGCCATCAACGGATCGTCCGCGGGCAGCAGCGCGACCCTCACGGGGGGCTTCGTGGGTGGAGACACCGTCTCCTGCACCGTCACCCCCAGCGACGGGGTGCACAGCGGCGTGCCCGTGGCTGACAGCGTGGTCATCTCGAACACCGCGCCGGTCTTGGACGACGTCACCCTGACCCCCAGCCCCGCCTGGGAGGGCAGCACCTTCACCTGTAGCCCGGGCACCGCGGCCGACGACGACGGTGACAGCGTCTCGTACGCCTACGCCTGGGACGTCGAGGGCGTAGACCCCGGCATCAGCTCCGCAACCTTGAGCTCCGCCTACTTCGACCGTGACGAGACCGTCACCTGTACCGTCTCGCCCAGCGACGGCAGCGACAGCGGCGCGGCGGTCATGTCCAACAGCGTCATCGTCTCCAACAGCGCCCCCAGCGTGGCTTCCGTAAGCATCAGCCCGACGAGCCCCACAGGGGCCGACACCCTGAGCTGCAGCTACAGCGGCTACAGCGATCCTGACGGCGACTCCGATGGCAGCAGCTTCGCCTGGACCGTAGACGGTTCATCCGCGGGCAGCGGCTCGGCACTCGCAAGCGGCTTTGCCGGCGGTGACCTGGTCACCTGCACCGTCACCCCCAACGACGGCAGCGACGACGGCTCCCCGGTCTCCGCCAGCGTCACCGTCGGCAACACCCCGCCGGTGGTGAGCAGCCTGGCCCTGAGTCCCGAAGATGCCTACACCGTCGACACCATCACCGCGGTGATCAGCACCAGCGACGTAGACGGCGACAGCGTCAGCGTCAGCTACGCCTGGACCGTCGATGGCGTGGCCGTGAGCGAGACCAGCAGCGCCCTGAGCGGCGTGAGCGACTTCGACAAGGGCCAGGTGGTGGCGGTGACCGTCACCCCCAGCGACGGCGTGATCAGCGGTACTCCCGTGAGCGATAGCCTCACCGTGCTGGACAGCCCGCCCACGGCCCCCAGCCTGGCCATCCTGCCCCACACCCCCAGCGTGGACAGCGGCGACCTGCTTTGCACCATCGAGACCGAGTCCACCGACGACGACGGCGACAGCGTGGCCTACAGCTTCGCCTGGACTGTCGACGGCGAGGACTACCTGGCTGGCGGCGGCGCCGACACTGGTGCGGGTTGGCTGGGTGCTACGGACAGCATCTACACCGGGGACACCGTGCCTGAGGAAGACCTGGATAGCGGGCAGGAGTGGATCTGTGAGGTCACACCCGACGATGGCGCGGGGAGTGGGGATGTGGGGAGTGACTCGGTGGTTGTGGCGGGGAGTGGTATGGGCATCTGGCCGGGGGCGAGTATGAGTCTCGCGGATGCGGACTGGGGGCTGTTGGGGGAGACTGCGGGTGACAATGCGGGGTTCTCGGTGGCTTCTGCCGGGGATGTGGATGGCGATGGACTGGGGGATGTGTTGGTGGGGGCATACCTCAACGACGATGGTGCTGGCGATGCAGGGAAGGTCTACCTCTTCCTTGGCGCTAGCATGGCTGGGGGCGGGACACTCGATCTGTCTACTGCTGACTACACCTTCATCGGTGAGGACTCGTCTGATCAGGCCGGATTCTCGGCGGATTCTGCTGGCGATGTGGACGGGGATGGGTTGGACGACATCCTCATCGGGGCGCCATACTATGGGACCTCCAACTACGGCAGAGCCTACCTGATCTTCGCTGCGAGCCTTGGTAGCAGTAGTGTCATCGACTTGTCGGGCGCTGACTGCGTTTTCAATGGTTCGGATTACGCCAACGGTCCGAGCTATTACACAGGCTGGGCGGTCTCGTCGGCTGGCGACTTTGACGGAGATGGGCTGGCCGACATCCTGATCGGAGCTCCTTACGATGAAGGATATGTCTCCCTCTTCCTGGCATCGAGTCTGGGTGGCTATTCCACCCGCAGTCTTGGCGATGCTGATCACTTCTTCTACGGATCGATAGGCGGTGACGGCCTTGGAACGTCCGTGGCCAGTGCGGGTGATGTCAACGGTGATGGACTGGACGACATTTTACTCGGAGCACCAAACGCCGCCAGCAACAGAGGTGCCGCCTACCTGGTCCTTGGCGGCTCCAGCCTGTCCAGTGATGTCTTCGTATCTTCTAGCGACGACCAGACCTTCTTAGGAGAGACCTCTGGCGACCTCACAGGCTATTCCGTCTCGAGCGCCGGTGACATCGACGATGACGGGCTCGACGACATCATCATCGGCGCGCCCTACAACAGTAGTGGGGGAAGCTACAGCGGTGTGGCCTATATAGTCCTCGGAAGAGGCCTAACGCTCGGAGGAAGCAGCCACACCCTGTCGAGCACTGCCGACTATACCCTCACAGGAGGTGCCAGCAACGATTACACAGGGCATCAAGTCGCCACAGCAGGAGATGTTGACGGCGACGGGCTCGGGGACCTCTTGGTTGGGGCGCAAGGGAACGATGACAGCGCCTCGTACGCTGGCAAGACCTACTTGATTCTCGGGGCATCGCTACCAGACATCGGCGGGGAGATCGTAGAGTCGCTGGGGATGTTGGGTGAAGCGTCGAGTGACCAATCCGGCCGCTCCGTCGCCTCGGCGGGTGACGTTGATGGTGACGGCGTGGACGAGATCATAGTGGGAGCAGGGTGGAACGACGAGGGCACTTCCGATGCTGGCAAGGCCTACATCCTCGAACTCTCCACCATCCAGGACAACGCCCACTACGTTGCCCTCACCGACACCACCATGGACCTCACCGGCCCGAATTCCGCCGGCCAGGCCGGCTACGCCGTCAGCACCGCTGGCGATGTGGACGCCGACGGCCTTGACGACTTCCTCGTCGGCGCCCCGGGTGTGGACAGCGGCACTGGCGACACTTACCTCCTCCTTGGTGCCAGCATCACCGATTCGGACGTGAGCCTCTCCACCGCCGACCACATCTTCGAGGGCATTTACAGCGGCGACGCCTCGGGTATCGCCCTGGCCGGGCTCGGCGATGTGCAGGGTGACGGCCTGGACGACTTTGTCATCGGTGCCAGCGGACGCGACGATAGCGGCACCGACTCCGGTGCGGTCTACCTGGTCTATGGCGACATCTACACCTCTACCACCACCAGCCTGAGCACCGCCGATCTGGTCCTGCGGGGCGAGTACGCCAATGACAACGCGGGCTCCTCACTGGCATCCGCCGGCGACGTGGACGGTGACGGGTACATGGATCTTCTGGTGGGCGCCCCCTACAACGACGACGCGGCGGGCAACACCGGCAAGGCCTACTTGGTCACCGGCGTGGACATGATCACCGCCGGTACGAGTGCCTCCCTGTCCATCGCCACGCACGGCTTCCTGGGTGAAGGCGTCAACGACCTAGCCGGTACCTCCGTGGCATCCGCCGGGGATGTGGACGGCGACGGTCTGCCGGACCTGCTCATCGGCGCCACCGGCGACGACGACGGCGGCACCAACGCCGGCAAGGCCTACCTGGTGCTGGCCTCCACCGTGGCCGGCCTGGGCAGCAACCCCAGCCTGGCCGACGCCGACTACTACTTCACCGGCGAAGCCGCGTCCGATGGCGCGGGCGCCGCCCTGGCGGGCGTGGGCGACGTAGACGGCGACGGCCTGGACGACTTCATGGTGGGCGCCAGTGGCAACGACGACGCCGGCGCCGAAGCCGGCGCGGCCTACCTGCTGCTGGGCTCGAGCCTATCCACCAGCATGAGCCTGGCCAGCGCCGACAGCATCTTCACCGGCGCGGCCGAGGGCGACCTGCTGGGTCACGTGGTGGCCGGCGTGGGCGACGTGGACTTCGACGGCTTCGGCGACGCCCTCATCGGCGCGCCGTACCACGACATGGGTGGCGAAGACGCAGGCGCCAGCTACCTGCTGCTGGGCGCGACCCTGCGCGCGGGCACCGCCAGCTACGACCTGGCCGACACCGTCTTTGACTACCAGTTCATGGGCGACACCACGAGCAACTACGCCGGCTGGGCCGCGGGCACCGCGGGCGACGTCAACGGCGACGGCTACAGCGACCTGCTGTTTGGCGCCTACGGCTACAATGGTCAATACGGCCGAACCTACCTGGCGCTATCGCCGGGTGAGTAATCGCCGCCGGCGAGGGCCGACCTGATTGGGTTCGAGTTTCTGCGGGGCTGAGCCCGGGGCCAGCCCAAGCGCCCGTCGAGTATAAACGACCCGTCGGGACAAGACCAAGGGCCAACGAGCGCTGCGAGCACGAGGCTGTCAACTTTGGTAGACTCCTCGCAGACCCAACCCGCTCTCGGGGGACCCCATGATCCGCTCTGCCTTGTCTCTGGCGCTGCTGCCCCTCTGCTCCCTGCTGGTCGCTTGCCCCGACAACGGCGTGACCCAGATCGGCACGCCACCGAACGCCGCGATCACCTACCCCGCCGCAGACGCAGAGCTGACGGCTGGGCCCCTCACGGCCCGCGCTGTGGTGGAGGATCCCGACGGTGCTGCCGAGAGCCTGCAGGTCACCTGGCTGGTGGACGGCACTGAAGCCTGCGGGGTGACCGCCCCCAGCGCCGATGGCCTCAGCTCCTGCAATCTCGAGCTCGACGCCGGTTCCCACACCATCAGCGTCGAGGCGGTAGACCACGACGGCAAGGCGGGCAGCGACGCTGTGTCCGTCGAGGTGATCCCCTACGGCGATCCCTGGGCCGAGATCAGCGCCCCCGAAGCGGGCGGACTCTACTACAGCGACGAGCTGGTGGATCTCATCGGCGCCGTGGGTGACGAGATCGATAGCCCAGATGATCTCACGGTCACCTGGGCCAGCAGCAAGGACGGCACCCTCGATTGCCCCACTCAGCCCGACGACGCCGGCAACGTCTCCTGCTCGACCCTGCTGAACGAAGACCAGCACTCCATCTCCTTGAGCGTCGAGAACACCGGCGGCAACTCCGACGGTGACAGCGTGAACATCACCGTCTCCGCCCCCAACGAGATGCCCACATGCGAGCTGACCTTGCCAGAGACGGGCAGCGTGGGCGAACAGGGTGAGCAGGTCTCCTTCGAGGGGCTGGTGTCCGACGCCGAGACCCCCGCCAGCCAGCTGGCGATCACCTGGTCCAGCGACAAGGACGGCGAGCTGGGGCAGACCACGGCCGACAGCGATGGCACAGTTGTTTACTCCTACAGCGGGCTGAGCGTGGACACCCATCGCGTCACCCTCGAGGTGGTGGACGATGGCCAGGACGAGTGCACCAGCTCCATCACCTATACCGTGGGGGCTCGGCCCGAGGTCACCCTCGGCTCCCCTGGCAGCGGCGAGGTCTTCAACGACGGCGAGGCCATCCCCTTCTCGGCCCAGGTCTCCGACGCCGATGACAGCACCACAGCGCTGACGCTCTCCTGGGAATCCAGCCTGGACGGCATCTTCTCCACTCAGGGCGCAGACAGCACCGGACTGGCGGAGCTGAGTCTCTCCACCCTCTCCACCGGCGATCACACCCTCACCCTCTCGGTCATCGACGACGACGGCTTCGACGCCACCGCCACCCGCGCATTCACGGTCAACGCGGTGCCCACGGCCCCCACCGTGAGCATCAGCCCCGATCCCGCCAGCTCTTCCGACGACCTGGTGGCCACCGCCAGCGGCAGCACAGATCCCGACACCAGCGGCACCGTCAGCTTCAGCTACGACTGGTTCGAGTCGGGGGTTCACACCCTGGCCAGCAGCTCTGCAGTGTTCCCCGCCAGCGACACCACCCGGGGCCTGTCCTATCGGGTGGTGGTTACCCCCAACGATGGCACGGGCGACGGCGCCACGGGCGAGGCGGAGATCACCGTGGGCAACGCCGATCCCGTGGTCGCCACCCCCAGCATCACCCCCTCGAGCGGCGTGTCCTGCACCAGCACCCTCAGCTGCAGCGCCAGTGCCAGCGACACCGACGGCGACAGCACCATCATCAGCTACGCCTGGACCAACGACACCACCGCCGCCAGCCTGGGCAGTGGCGCCAGCATCACCCTGAGCTCGAGCAGCGCATCGAGCGGCGACAGCATCGGCTGTGCCGCCACCGCCGACGACGGCTACGGCGGCAGCGGTAGCGCCAGTGCCACCGTGCTGGTGGAAGACTGCGGTCCCAGCATCGCCAGCGTGAGTGTCAGCCCCGATCCCGCCTATGCGGGCGACACCCTCAGCTGCAGCTACAGCGGCTTCTTCGACCCCGACGGCGGCAGCGACGCCAGCACCTACGCCTGGGACATCGACGGCGTAGCTGCGGGCAGCAGCGCCTCCCTCAGCGGCGGCTTCGTGCGCGGCGACACCGTCACCTGCACCGTTACGCCCAGCGACGGTGCCGAGACCGGCACCCCGGTCAGCGACGGCGTGCTCGTCTCGAACACCGCACCGGCGCTCAGCGATGTCTCCGTCAGCCCCTCGAGCGGGGTCACCTCCGACGCCACCCTGACCTGCAGCGCCACCGCCAGTGACGCAGACAGCGACACCATCGGCACCAGCTACGCCTGGACCAACGACACCACCGCCACCATCCTGGGCACCAGCGCCAGCGTCACCCTGAGCTCGAGCACCGCATCAGACGGTGACACTATCACCTGTGTCGTCACCGTCAGCGACAGCTACGGCGGCAGCGACAGCGGCAGCGCCTCGGTGCTGGTCTCCGAAGGCGCCCCCAGCATCAGCAGCGTCTCGGTGAGCCCCGAGCCGGCCTACGCAGCCGACACCCTCGAGTGCGCCTACAGCGGCTTCACCGACCCCGAGGGCGACGCCGACCTGTCCACCTACGCCTGGACCATCAACAGTTCCAGCGCAGGCAGCAGCGCGACCCTCACAGGCGGCTTCGTGGGTGGCGACACGGTCACCTGCACCGTCACCCCCAGCGACGGTGTGCACGCCGGCGTGCCTGTGGCTGACAGCGTGGTCATCTCGAACAGCGCGCCGGTCTTGGACGACGTCACCCTGACACCCAGCCCCGCCTGGGAGGGCAGCACCTTCACCTGCAGCCCGGGCACCGCGGCCGACGACGACGGTGACAGCGTCGCCTACGCCTACACCTGGGACGTCGAGGGCGTAGACCCCGGCATCAGCTCCGCCAGCTTGAGCTCTGCCTACTTCGACCGGGACGAGACCGTCACCTGTACCGTCACGCCCAGCGACGGCAGCGACAGCGGCGCGGCGGTCATGTCCAACAGCGTCACCGTCTCCAACAGCGCCCCAAGCGTGGCCTCTGTCAGCATCAGCCCCTCGAGCCCCACCGGCGCCGACACCCTGAGTTGCAGCTACACAGGCTACAGCGACCCCGATGGCGACTCCGATGGCAGTACCTATGCCTGGACCGTCGACGGCTCGGCCGCGGGCACGGGTAGCGCCTTGAGCGGCGGCTTCGGCGGCGGCGACCTGGTTACCTGCACCGTCACCCCCAACGACGCCAGCGACGACGGCTCGCCGGTCTCCGCCAGCGCCACCATCGGCAACACCCCGCCGGTGGTCAGCAGCCTGAGCTTGAGCCCCGAAGAAGCCTACACCGACGACACCGTCACCGCCGCCATCGCCACCAGCGACGTGGACGGCGACAGCGTCAGCGTCGGCTACGCCTGGACCGTCGATGGCGTGGCCGTGGGCGAGACCAGCGGCTCTCTGAGTGGCCTGAGCTACTTCGACAAGGGCCAGATGGTCGCGGTGACCGTCACCCCCAGCGATGGTGTGATCAGCGGCACCCCCGTGAGCGATAGCCTCACCGTGCTGGACAGCCCGCCCACCGCGCCCAGCGTGGCCATCCTGCCCCACACTCCCAGTGTGGACAGCGGCGATTTGCTGTGCACCATCGAGAGCGATTCCACTGATGCTGATGGTGACAGCGTGGTCTACGGCTTCGACTGGACCGTGGATGGCGAGGATTACCTAACTGGCGGTGGCGCTGACACCGGCGCTGGCTGGTTGGGCGCCGAGGACAGCATCTACTCCGGCGACACCGTGCCTGAGGAAGACCTGGATAGTGGGCAGGAGTGGGTCTGTGAGGTCACACCCGATGATGGAGCGGGGAGTGGGGATGTGGGGAGTGACTCTGTGGTTGTGGCGGGGAGTGGTATGGGCATCTGGCCTGGGGCTTCCATCAGTCTCGCGGATGCCGACTGGGGGCTGTTGGGGGAGGCGGCGAGCGACTATGCCGGGTATTCGGTCGCCTCGGCAGGGGATGTGGACGGTGATGGGTTGGAGGATGTCTTGGTGGGCGCCCATTCGAACGATGATGGCGGCAGCAATACCGGAAAGGTCTACCTATTCCTGGCTGCCAGCCTGGGCGAGGGGGGCACGCTCGAGTTGGGGACGGCCGACTACGAGTTCATCGGTGAAAGTGACGGCGACGGTGCTGGGTCTTCCGTCGCGTCGGCAGGGGATGTCGATGGCGACGGTTTGGACGACATTCTCATCGGGGCCCCGGATTACGGGACCTCCAGCTACGGCAGGGTCTACCTCGTCTTCGCCGCAAGTCTTGGGATCAGCACGACGGTTGATCTCTCAAGCGCCGATTTCATTATTTATGGTTCCAGTTCCTACTATACAGGCGCCACAGGGGTAGCAATCTCGTCGGCAGGTGACTTCGACGGCGATGGCCTCGGGGACATCCTGGTTGGCTCCCCATACAACTACGGGAACGCCGGCTTATTCTATGGTTCCAGCATCGCCAACCATATTAGGTCCGGGGCTAGCGTCCGATCGCTGTCCAGTGCCGACCTGTTCTTCTTCGGCGAGACTTCGAACAACTACCTTGGCGCGTCGGTCGCGTGCGCGGGCGACGTCAATGGAGACGGGTTGGACGACATCCTCATGGGAGCGTATGGCAACAGCAGCCACAACGGAGCGGCCTACCTCATTCTGGGAGGAACCTCTCCCAGCACCAGTATTTACCTCACGTCGACTTCGAGCTTTGATCAATACATCCGAGGTCACTCGATTGAATATGTCGGCTCATCAGTCTCCAGCGCAGGCGATGTGGATGGTGATGGTCTGGACGACATCCTCATCGGCGCGAAATACAACAACGATGGCGGTACCTACGCAGGGAAGGCCTACGTCGTCTTGGGGAGCAGCCTGACATTGGGGGGCCGCGACCTTTGGCTCTACAGTGAGTCCGACTACACCTTCACAGGACGCAACGAACACGACTACCTGGGAATGGACGTCGCATCTGCCGGTGATGTGGACGGTGACGGGCTCGGCGACCTGTTGTTGGGAGCGTTTGGAAACGACGATGGAACCGTCAGTGCTGGAAAGACCTATCTGGTGCTCGGTTCCTCCCTCCCATCTGGTGGTGGCGAGATCAGCGACTGGCTAGGCCTGAACGGGGAGGTCACCAGTGATCAGTCCGGATACGCCATCGCATCTGCCGGTGACATTGACGGAGACGGCGTCGACGAGATCCTCATCGGCGCCTACGCCAATGACGAGTCAGACTCCAACGCCGGCAAGGCCTACATCCTCGATCTCTCCACCATCCAGGACAACGCCCACTACGTCGCCCTCACCGACGCCACCCTCTACCCCCACGCGACCTATGCTGGCTCCCAGGTCGGCTGGGCCGTGAGCACCGCAGGCGACATCGACGCCGACGGCCTGGACGACATCCTCATCGGCGCCCCCGCGGCCAATGGCGGCAACGGAGATACCTACCTCCTGCTCGGTTCCGGCATCGGTGAAGGCGACTTCGACCTGACCAACGCCGACCACATCTTCGAGGGCATCACCACCGGCGATGCAGCGGGCTACGCCCTGGCGGGCCTGGGCGATGTGCAGGGCGACGGGCTGGACGACTTCGTCATCGGTGCCAACGGCCGCGATGCGACCGGCACCGACTCCGGTGCGGTCTACCTGGTCTACGGAGACATCTACACATCTTCTTCCACCAGCCTGAGCACTGCCGATCTCATCCTGAGCGGTGAACACGCCAACGACAACGCCGGCACGGCCCTGGCTCCCGCGGGCGACGTGGACGGCGACGGCTACATGGACCTGCTGGTGGGCGCCCCCTACAACGACGACGCGGCGGGCAACACCGGCAAGGCCTACTTGGTCACCGGCGTGGACATGATCACCGCCGGTACGAGCGCCTCCCTGTCCATCGCCACCCACGGCTTCCTGGGCGAAGGCGTCAACGACCTGGCCGGTACCGCCGTGGCATCCGCCGGCGATGTGGACGGCGACGGCCTGCCCGACCTGCTCATCGGCGCCACCGGCGACGACGACGGCGGCACCAACGCCGGCAAGGTTTACCTGGTGCTGGCCAGCACCGTGGCCGGCATGGGCAGCAACCCCAGCCTGGCCGACGCCGACTACTACTTCAGCGGCGAAGCCGCCGCCGACGGCGCTGGTGCGTCACTCGCAGGCGTGGGCGACGTAGACGGTGACGGGCTGGACGACTTCATGGTGGGCGCCAGCGGCAACGACGACGCAGGCGCCGAGGCCGGCGCGGCCTACCTGTTGCTGGGCTCGAGCCTGTCCACCAGCATGAGCCTGGCCAGCGCCGACAGCGTCTTCACCGGCGCGGCCGAGGGCGACATGCTGGGCCACGTGGTGGCCGGTGTGGGTGACGTGGACTTCGACGGCTTCGGCGATGCCCTCATCGGCGCGCCGTACCACGACATGGGTGGCGAAGACGCAGGCGCCAGCTACCTGCTGTTAGGTGCGACCCTGCGCGCGGGCACCGCCAGCTACGACATGGCCGACACCGTCTTCGACTACCAGTTCATGGGTGACACGGACGACAACTACGCCGGCTGGGCCGCGGGAACCGCTGGCGACGTCAACGGCGATGGCTACAGCGACCTGCTGTTTGGCGCCTACGGTTACTCCAGCGAGAACGGGCGGGCCTACCTGGCTCTGTCGCCGGGGGAGTGATTCGCCGTTGCCCCGCGCAGGGGCTATTCGCCGATGCCGAAGATGAGGTAGATCGCGCCGGAGTCAGCGCCGTTCGAGTCGTTACCGGGTGCTCCGATGAGAATGTCATCGAAGCCGTCGAAGTCTACGTCCCCAGCACTAGATACAGCGTAGCCGGCACTGTCGCTCTCCGCTTCACCCACGAAGTTGGCGTCCGCTGAGGATAGCGAAATGCTGGCAGGCCATGTGTCGCCGAGCACCAGATAGGTCACTCCACCGAGGTTCCCTGGCATGTCGCTGTTCATCAGGCCGATGACGATGTCGTCAAAGCCATCTGCGTTGACATCGCCAGCTCCGGACACTGCATTGCCCGTCCGGTCGTTTTCTATCTCGCCGCTGTAGCGAGCCTCCGCGTCGGCGACCGACAGGTCAACCGGGCTGCTGCTGCCTAGAACCAGGTAGGTCGCACCCGAATCGGTGGCTCCGGTATCGCAGTACGGCGCGCCAAGAAGGATGTCGGCGTACCCATCACCATCTACGTCACCGGCTCCGGAGACCGCCAGGCCAAGGCTGTCGCCTGAGGCCTCAGCTGTGAAGATGACATCGGATGACGACAGAGGCTGATCCAACAAGCCTACGGCCCCAAGCACCAGGTAGGCTGCACCAGAGTATGAGCCGGCTGTGTCATTGCCATTGGCGCCGATGAGGATGTCGTCCAAGCCATCACCATCTACGTCGCCGGTACCTGCTATCGAGCTTCCTGCCCAATCACGCGAGGCCTCCCCGGTGAATCGAGCGTCCGCGGCCGACAAAGAGGCATCAGCTGGGCTGGAGCTTCCACACACCAGATAGACCGCGCCCTCGTCGGAAGCCGACGAATCGGCGTCTCGAGCCCCGATGAGCATGTCGTCGAAGCCATCGCCATCGACATCTCCGACGCCTGCCAGCGAAAAACCGGCGATGTCTGCGGTGCTTTCCCCAAGATATCGCGCTTGTGCCGAGCTCAACGACGTGTCGACCGGGCTGGAGCCGCCCAGCACCAGGTAGGCGGCGCCAGCGTTGCTCCCCGCTGCGTCACTTCCTGTTGCTCCCACCAGGATGTCGTCCCAACCATCGCCGTTCACATCACCCGCACCAGCGACTGCAGTGCCTGCCCCGTCGCCGGAGGATTCCCCATCGAAGCGGGCATCGGCGCCAGACAGCGAAGTATCCGAGAGCCCCGTTGACCCCAGTATGAGATAAGCTGCCCCAGCATCGTCCGCGGCCGCCCCGATAATGACATCCATCAAGCCATCTCCGTTGACATCGCCGGCAGACGAAACGCTGCTGCCGGCCCGTTCGTCGGTCGCCCGCCCGGTGAACTTCACAGCAGCATCTGCCAGGCTGGACGTCGCGTCGAAGCTGCAGTCGGCTGGGTCGTCATCGCAGTCTTCGTCGATGCCATTGCCGCAAACGTCCACTGCGCCAGGATTGATACTGGCATCGGAGTCATCGCAATCCACCCAAGCGAAATATCCGTCCCCATCCAGATCATCGCCGGTCAGCACCTCGATGTCTACGTCGTCGAAGTAGCCGTCAACGGCGTCATCGTTGGTGAAGAACGCTGCAAGCGGGACACCGAATGGCTCGGTTGACGAGATGCAGCTACCGTCGATGCAGACGTCGATCTCGCCACTGGTGGTGCTGGAGTAGCTGGCCTCGATCTCTGCGTAGCTCCAAGTCTCCGGCGTGCGTGTACCGATGCACTGGGGTGTCGAGGCCCCATCCCATCCAGCCGGAACGACGCTGTACGCCGCTCCGCAAGAACTCCTGCTGTCCCAGCCCACAGCCACGCCAGTGCCATCCGTATGATCGCCAAATATGAACCACTGGTTTCCTGATGATGGAGTGTCGACCCCGAGGAACGCGAACGATACACGGAAGTTCGTGCCCAGAGCTGATAGTACCTGCCCCACTTCGCCCGACCCCGCCTGCGTGGAGATGGAGTAGGAGCCCGAGTAGGCGTAGCCCGTGCTGTAGGTCGAGACGTTTCCGTTCCCGCAGCCGTCCCAGGTGTCGGTGTCGATGCTCGAAGAGACGGTGCTGTCGGCGCACTCCCCTGTGCCCGTGGTCACACGGTCTCCAGGGCTATGGCCTGAGTCGAAGTCGTCGTACAGGACGCCCGCCCAGCCATCGCAGTTTTCGTCGGTCCAGTCGGTGAGGTCATAGACCTCCGACGCTCCAGGATTGAGGCTGGAGTCGCCGTCGTCGCAGTCTTCGTCGTCGGTGACGTAGCCGGATGGTGCATCGCAGGCCCAGGTCGCCGTGGATGAGTCGCCGTAGCCGTCCGCATCTGCGTCGACGTACCAGGTGCCCATGGTGGCGACATCCACCCCAGGATCGTCATCGTCAACCAAGCTGTCGCAGTCGTCATCCATGCCGTCGCAGACCTCGGTGGCCACGGGGTTGACGGCTGGTTCGCCATCGTCGCAGTCTGTTGAGCTGCTCACAGTCCCCGAGGGCTGCTCACAGGTCAGGGAAGAGGCGCTGACATCGCCGTAGCCGTCGCCATCCACGTCGGCGTACCACGTGCTTGCGGTGGAGCTGTCCAGGCTGCCGTCGTCGTCGTCCACCAGCCCATCACAGTCGTCGTCCGCTCCGCTGCAGACCTCGGCAGCGCCAGGGTTGATGGTCGCGTCACCATCGTCACAGTCTGTACCATCCAGCTCGAAGCCCGAGGGCGCAGTGCAGGCTGTGGTCCCGGTGCTGGCGTCCCCGTAGCCGTCCCCATCGCTGTCCGTGTACCAGGTGCTCGCCGTCGAGGCGTCGAGATCGCCATCGTCATCGTCGGTCGAGCCATCGCAGTCGTCGTCGACACCACTGCAGATCTCGGTGCTGGAGGGGTTCACCGACCAAGTGGTGTCGTCGCAGTCGCCGCCCACCGACACGTAGCCCGAGGGGCCGTAGCACGCGGCGGCGATGGTGCCATCATCGCCATAGCCATCACCATCTGCATCCGCGTACCAGATGCTGGCGTCCAGTGCGTCGTCTGCATCGGTAGTGCCGTCGCAGTCGGTGTCCGTACCATCGCAGTACTCGTCCGCGCCGGGGTAGGTGGCACCGCTGGTGTCATCGCAGTCCGTATCGTCCGCGACGTAGCCTGATGGAGCAGTGCAGGCGTGGCTGGTGTCCAGGGGGTCGCCGAAGCCGTCACCATCTGCGTCCGCGAACCAGCTGCTGGCGTCCAGAGCGTCGTCTTCGTCGGTGGTGCCGTCGCAGTTTGTGTCCAGGCCGTCGCAGTACTCGTCCGCGCCGGGGTAGGTGGCGTCGTCGCTGTCGTCGCAGTCGCTGGAGTCGACGACGTAGCCACTGGGCTGGTCGCAGGCAGTGTTGCTGCTGGTGGCCAGGCCGTACCCATCGGTGTCGGCGTCGAGGTACCAGGTGGACAGGGTGCTGGTGTCCAGGCTTGGATCGTCGCCATCGATGTCGCCATCGCAGTCGTCGTCCACGCCGTTGCAGACCTCAGTAGCGCCTGGGTTGACGGCCGCGTCGCCGTCGTCGCAGTCGCTGGAGTCGGTGACGGTGTTGCTGGGCTGGCTGCAGGCGATGCTGCCTGCGCTGCTGTCGCCGTAGGTGTCCCCATCGCTGTCGTCATGCCAGGTGGTGGCGGTGTCGGTGTCCAGACTTGGATCGTCGTCATCGATGTCTCCATCGCAGTCGTCGTCTACGCCGTTGCATGTCTCCTGGGCATCGGGATGGATGGCTGCGTCGTTGTCGTCGCAGTCGCTGGAGTCGGTGACGTATGCGCTGGGCTGCTCGCAGCCTGTGGCAATGGCATCTGGATCGCCGAACCCGTCGCCGTCCGTGTCGGCGTACCAGGTGTCGGAGCAGTCCATGACGGTGTACTGGATGAAGTCGCTGCAGGTGGCGCCGAGCTCGTCGGCTACGCGCATGGTGATGGTGTGGGTGTTCACTGACAGGCCCGAGGCTGCGAATGCCACATCGCCCGTGGAGTCGGGGTTGCTGATACCCAGTTCGCCGTCGTGATCGCTCTCCCAGCTGACCCCGAGCCAGTCGGCTGGTACGTCGGGATCGGAGACCTCGGCTGTGAAAGCCACCGGATCGCCGTAGGGCCCAGTGTCGCCGTCCTCGGGGAAGGTGATGGCGCAGCCTGGTGGTGAGTTCGGAGCGCCCACGCTGATGGTGACAGCGTCGTAGGATTCATTTGCTCCGGTGTTCCTTACCTTGAGCACCAACTGGTGGTCGCCTTCCTCGAGATAGCCCGAGCCGATGACGTTGCCACTCGAGTCCGGTTCTGCGAGGACATCCAGCTCTTCACCGCCGCTCTCCCACCAGGCCTCGAGATCGGACGCGACATCAGCGGCGTCGCCTACCTGGCCCAAGAAGTCGATGAGCTGGTCGCTGTAGTACAAGCCACCAGCGACCGGAGCCTCGATTAGAGCCCAGGGCTCGCCGTAGGGCTGGACCTCGAGATCCACCTGCGCCGAGTCCAGCCCACCGATGGGGTCCTCGACCAGCAGCGCCACACTCCGCGAGCCACTCTGGAGGAAAATCTCGCAGGTGCTGTTGCCGCTGCTGTCAGGGGACAGCGCTGGGCAGACCTCGCCGCCGTCGTACAGCCAGCTGACCGAAAGCTGCTCCACGCCGTGGTCGGGATCATCTACGGTGCCGGAGAACAGACGCGTACCTGCCTGGGGCTGATCGCCGTCGCTGTGGCTGGTGATCTCGGCTCTGGGGTCGGAGTTGCGGATGCCGGGCTCGACATCGGAGGGGCAGCCAACGAGCAGCGGAGCGAGCCCCCCAGCCAAGAGTGCGATGCGCATACGACCTCCGGTTTCCTGGCTCTCTAGAGCGAAAGAGATGGCCCGGGAACCCCGCAACCATAACATAGGAGACTCTGGGCAGAGAGCCCTCCCACACTCCTGTTGGTATATGCTCACTGCTCGCTCCACCTCCCCCTACCACCGGCCAGGATCGATGCTCAGACTCGCCTCCATCAGCGCCTTCCTCGCGTTCTTTCTCATCGGCTGCCCCATCATCAGCGAAGCCGACCGAGATGTCTTGGCCGATCCCGACGGCGATGGCCTGCCGTGGAACGATTACGTCCACGAATACGGAGCGGTCTTCAGCGGCGCTGGCGACTGCATCGAGGTGGACCTGTCCAGCCTGGAAGATCTGGACGACACCCTCACCTTCGACTTCTACCTCAAGGGTGTCATCGCGGCGGAGCAGTCTGCTGACCTCTTCCCCTTGGTGGTCTGGCCGGGTCGCTTCGCATTCTATGAACAGGCTGGGCGGCTCACGGCTGGGGCGCCTGAGTTGGTGGAACTGGACGACGCCAACAGCTCGCCGGTGGGCTTCATGGATGGCGGATACCACCACGTGTCCTTCACCCACAACCAGAGCGCCTACTTCGATGTCTACGTGGATGGGGACCAGGTGCGGGTGTCGCGCTCCCCCGTGGCCCTGGGCGAACCTGAGGAAGACACCCTCTACATTGGCTGCTGGCCCGAGCAAGACGCCAGCTTTGTTGGCGTCATCGGCGAGGTCAGGTTCCTGGACGTGGCCTACTACGATGGCAGCTTCGATCCCGACTGGCGGTCCTACGAGCTGGACTCGAACGTCGCGGGGCTGTGGCGGCTCGATGAGGGGGAGGGGACTAGCGCGGCCGAGGCTGATGGTCGGTATTCCGCCACCTGGCAAACTGGGGCCTGGGAGCACTTCGACCTCGCCTGCCTCGACAGCAGCGTCGGCTGCGGTCCCCACCCTATGGCCTACGACGACGCCGACAACGACGGCTACGCTACAGACGAAGACTGCGACGACGATGCGGGCGAGGTCCGCCCAGGCACCACCGAAAAGTGCAACGGCTTCGACGACGACTGCGATGGCTACATCGACGAAGACGACCCCGAGATCGAGACTTGCGAAGAGGAGACCCGCTGATGAACCCGCGCATCCTTCTCTCGCTGTTGGCCGCGGTATTTCCCGGTTCGGCCTTGGCGCAGGACCTCTGCACCTCATCTTCGTCCGAGCTGATGAGCGCCGTCAACGAAGCCACCTCTGCCTTTTCGGCCATGGACCGCGAGTTGTTCCAGTCCGCCCGCGATGAAGCCCGTCGAGCCCTGACCTGCCTGGACGAACCGCTGGCCCCGGCCAGTGCCGCTGCGTACCACCGCATGGAGGCTCTGGCGGCGTTCTTCGACCAGGACAAGGACTGGGGCATGGCCTCGTTCCGCGCTGCGCTCTCCATCCAGCCGGCCTACCAGCTCGGTTCCTCCATCGCTCCGGACGGCAGCCCCGTGGACCTCTGGTACCAAGAAGCGCAGGAGTTCCCCGACATCAGCTACGAAGACTTCGAGCCCCCAGAGACCTGCTCCTTGCTGCTGGATGGTGCGACCGAGGCCGAGCGCCAAGTGGAGTTGCCCGTCATTGCCCAGGTGCTCGAGTGGGATGGAGCCGTGCGCTGGTCAGGGCTGCTGCAGCCTGGCGAGCTCATTGCCGAAGATGCCTACTCTGATGAGTTCGAGCCGGTGTGGCCTCCGGTGCCGGTCGCCCCGCCGGTGCCCGAGCCGTTGCCGCCGGCGCCGAAGAAGACCGTCAGCCCCCTGTGGTTCGGCGCGGGTGGCGCGGCCTTGGCCGCCGGTGGTCTGTATGCTGCCTCTTGGGCCAGCCACGCCAAGTGGCAGGACCAGATGGACACCTGCACCGCCGGGGGCTGTTGGGATGATCCCGACGCCGCCTTCGCCTCGAGCGAAGAACAGCGCAAGCGCACCAACCTGCTGGCCTACTCCGCTGCGGGCGCTGGCGTGCTCACGGTGGGGTTGGGGGTTGGGGCTGTGTTTACGGTGGAGTGGTAGCTGCGTCCTTTCCCAACTTAGTCGGGATCTGTCGAGCTTGAGCCGGGCTGTCGGCGGGTGTATTCTTCCGCCTGCAGTGTGCGCGAACCATGAGGGATGACATCATGACGATCTCCACGATGCAAGGGTGGCTCGCCCTGACCATTCTGCTGTGCGGATGCCCCTCGGACATCGAGCCCGGTATCCGCAACGCCGATCCACGGGCGGAGATCACCTCCCACAGCGACGGCGACACCCCCGAGGCTGGCTTCCGCACGTTTTCGGGCACCGTGGACGACCCCGATCACGCCGTGGATGACCTAGTCGCCACCTGGTTGTACGACGGCACCGAGGCCTGCCCGGCCCTCTCGCCCGACGAAAACGGCAGCACCACCTGCGAGGTCTTCCTCGACAGTGGTGAGCGCAGCGTGTCGCTGCAGGTTCAGGACCCGTTGGGCGGCATCGGCGTAGCGCAGTTGGACCTGAACGTTCAGCCCTACGGCGACCCCTGGGCCGAGATTAGCTCCCCGCTGGCCGGGAATGTCTACTACAGCGATCAGCTGGTGGAACTGGCCGGCGTTGTGGGCGACGACGCCGATGCTCCTGCCGATCTCGAGGCTTGGTGGGAGAGCAGTCTCGACGGCGAACTGAATGTCAACATCACCCCCGATACCAGCGGCAACGTGGTGGGTTCCGAGTATCTGTCCGAGGGCGACCATCAGCTGCTGCTCAAGGTTCGAAACACTGGCGGCAACGAGGCCTACGACGCGGTCACCGTCAGCGTGGGGCCTCCGAACTCCGCACCCACCTGCGGCATCGACGCTCCTCCGAGCGGCTCTGAGCACGAGTACGGCGAGCTGATCACCTTCGAGGCCACCGTCGACGATGTCGATGTCCCCGAAGACTGGCTCACGGCCACCTGGTCCAGCCACCTAGTTGGCGAACTCGGCGTCATCACCCCCAACTCCGATGGCTCGGTCACGCTGCCTCTCACCGACCTCTCCATCGGGGCCCACAACGTCACGCTGACCGTCGCTGACGAGCAGGGGACCTCCTGCACCGACTCGGTGGTGGTCACGGTCAACGACTGCGACATCCTATGGTACGCCGACGACGATGGCGACGGTTTCGGCGATCCCGCCAGCACCACCACAGGCTGCGAGCAGCCCACCGGCTATGTCGACGATGACACCGACTGCGACGACCGCAACGGGGACGTCCATCCCGACGCCACCGAGGTCTGCAACGGGGTCGACGACGACTGTGACTACAGCCTCGACGACGATGACAGCAGCTTGGACACTTCCACCGCCTCTACCTGGTACGCCGACAGCGACGCCGATCTCTACGGCGACGCTGGCTCCAGCACCATCGCTTGCGATCAGCCCAGCAGCTTCGTGGCCGACGCCACTGACTGCGACGACGCCGACGCCACCGCCTACCCCGGCGCCCCCGAGCTCTGTGATGGGGCCGACGACGACTGCGACGGCACCGTGGACGAGGACGACGCCCTGGACGCCAGCACGTGGTACGCCGACACGGACGGCGACGGCTACGGCGACACCGGCGCCACCACCGCTGCTTGCTCGGTTCCCAGCGGCTACAGCGCCGACGCCACCGACTGCGACGACGGCGACGCCACCATCAACCCAAGCGCCGACGAACGCTGCGACAGCGCCGATAACGACTGCGATGGCACCGTGGACGAGGACGACGCCACCGACGCCAGCACCTGGTACGCTGACGCCGACGCCGACGGCTACGGCTCGTCCACCTCTACCATCGCCGCCTGCTCTGCCCCCACTGGGTACGTGTCCGACGCCACCGACTGCGACGACACGCGCTCCAGCGTCAGCCCCGCCGAGGACGAACTCTGCAACGGCCGTGACGACGACTGCGACAGTGACGTGGACGAAGACTCGGCCATCGACACCAGCACCTGGTACCAGGACCGTGACAGCGATGGCTACGGCGACGACGCCACCACCGACCGGGCTTGCTCCCAGCCCAGCGGGTACGTCGCATATGGCGGTGACTGCGACGACGGGGATGCTGCGTTCAACCCCGGCGCCACCGAGTCCGACTGCACCGACCCGGCAGACTACAACTGCGATGGCTCCACCGCCTACTCGGACAGCGATGGCGACGGCTTCGCGGCCTGTGAAGAGTGCGACGACACCGACGCCGCGGTGAGCCCGGCAGGCACCGAGCTCTGCGACGGCATCGACAACGACTGCGATGGCAGCGTGGACGAGGCCGACGCGGCGGACGCCGGTGCCTGGTACGCCGACGCCGACGCCGACGGGTATGGCGACGGCGCGTCGACCACTACCGCCTGCTCGGCGCCCAGTGGCTACGTGGCCGACGCCACCGACTGCGATGATGGTGACTCCGGCGCTTTCCCGGGGGCCCCCGAGTACTGCGACGCCACCGACAACGACTGCGACGGCACGGTAGACGAGGCCTCAGCTGTGGATGCCAGCACCTGGTACGCCGACGTCGATGCTGACGGATACGGCGACATCACCTCCACGCAAGACGCCTGCACCGCTCCCAGCGGCTACGTCTCCGACGCCACCGACTGCGACGACGACGACGCAGTCGCCAACCCTGGCGCCGACGAGTACTGCGATGGCCATGACGACGACTGCGACGGCGACGTGGACGAGGACAGCGCAGCGGACGCCACCACCTGGTCCCTTGACGCCGACGGCGACGGCTTTGGTGGCACCCTGTACGACGTGACTGCCTGCACCCAGCCGTCTGGCTTTGTCTCCGACTCTTCGGACTGCAACGACGGCATCGCGAGCATCTACCCAGGTGCTCCTGAATACTGCAACGGCAGCGACGACGACTGCGACAGCGTCATCGACGAGGATGAGGCCGTTGATGCCAGCACCTGGTATGCGGATAGTGACAGCGACGGCTACGGCGACGCCGGGGCCACCACCACCGCCTGTTCGGAGCCCAGTGGATTCGTCGCCGATGCCACGGACTGCGACGATGCCTCGTCCGGCGTGAACCCGGGTGAGGACGAGTACTGCGACGGCCACGACGACGACTGCGATGGCGATACCGACGAGGACGATGCAGAGGACGCTTCGACCTGGTACCTGGACGGCGATGGCGATGGGTACGGGTTGGACAGTTTGACCACCGCGGCGTGCAGCCAACCGACCGGCTACGCGGCGTACGACGGGGACTGCGACGACGCGGATACGGCCTACAACCCAGGCGCCACCGAGGACGACTGCGCCGATCCTGCCGACTACAACTGCGACGGGTCGACCTCCTACGCCGATGTGGACGGCGACGGCTGGGCCGCCTGCGAGGACTGCGACGACACGGACTACAACGCCAACCCTGGCGCCGACGAGTACTGCGACGGCCACGACGATGACTGCGATGGGGATGTGGACGAGTCCGACTCAGTGGATGCGAGTAGTTGGTATGCAGATTCCGACGGGGATGGGTATGGCGACTCGTCGAGCAACACCAGCGCCTGCAGTGCCCCGACGGGGTACGTCGCTGACCTATCTGATTGCGATGATGGGGACTCAGGCATTTCCCCTGGTGCCGTGGAGTCCGTTGCTGACGGTGTGGACCAGGACTGCGATGGTGGCGACGTCTGCTACGAGGATCTCGACGGGGATGCGTATGGGAGCACCAGCATCGTAACCAGCACGGATCTGGACTGCGCCGACGGTGGCGAGTCGTCGCTCTCGAGTGATTGTGATGACTCGGAAGCATTGGCCAACCCAGCAGAGACGGAGGTCTGCAGCGACGGCATCGACAACGACTGTGACGGTACGCCGAGTGGGTGCGAGTACGATGCCTCCAGCAGCCTCGCCGATGCCGATGCCCAGTTTACCGGGCAACTGATGTATGCTGAGGCGTACGTCGTTGCTCCGGCAGGAGACGTCAACGCAGATGGCTATGACGACTTCTTGGTTGGAGCCGCAGGCTATTGGTGGACGTCGAGTATCTATAATTTTGGAGCCGCATATCTTGTCTTGGGCGGAACAGGTTTGTCTGGCGGTTCGCTCTCTTCTGCCGATGCGAAGCTCACTGGTGTCGTGGCGGGTGAACATGCGGGGTATGCCCTGGCCGGTGTGGGCGACGTGAACGCGGACGGCTACGATGACTTCCTCGTCGGTGCCTACACCAGCAGCGTCTCTGTGTACCAAGGTGGAACCAGCTACCTCGTGCTTGGTAGCTCCAGTCCCAGCGGAGGTTCGTTGTCCGGTGCCGACGCTGAGTACTACGGCGACTCGAACGAGGGTCGTTCTGGTGAGGCGGTGGCTGGAGTGGGGGATTTCAACGGTGATAGCTACGACGACTTTCTAATTGGTTCTCCATATTGGGAGGATTCGCGAGGAGCGAAGCCCGGAACCGCGTATCTGGTGCTTGGAGAGCGGACTCCGTCGTCGTTTTCTCTTTCCAGTGCTGATGCATTGTTCTACGGACACACATACGACGGCCGCCAGGCAGGCTACTCTGTCGGGGGAGGGGGAGACATCGACGGCGATGGGCTCTCCGACGCGCTTGTTGGTGACGATCAGAAAGAAGAGTCCTACTTGATCCTTGGAAACAGTTCGCCATCGGATGTTGATTTGTCCACGGCCGACGCCACATATTCGGGTACTGGACATGCCGTCGCGTTTGTCGGTGACGTGAATGGTGATGGCAACGACGATGTGATGTTTGGAGAGCCTTACTACGAAGTCACGGGGGGGGCTAGTGGGTCATCGGAGGGGGTGGCCTGGCTCGTGCTGGGGAGCTCGGGCCCATCCGACCTAAGCCTCACGGCTTCTGACGCCGCATACTATGGAACCGACCGAGACGAGCATGCGGGCTGGAGTGTCGCTAGCGCTGGGGATGTGGACGGTGATGGATTCGACGACATGGTCGTCGGAGCACCCTTAGACGATTCTGTCTCCACGAACTCCGGCGCTGCCTACATCATCCTTGGGCAGCCCGCGCCCGCGGGAGTTGATCTATCTGACGCGGACGCAAAGTTCTTGGGTGAAGCCTATGGTGACTACGCCGGGTTCAAGGTTGCCGGTGCTGGAGACGTGGATGGCGACGGGCTCGACGACTTCCTGATGGGAGCTCTTGGCTACGACTCATCCGCAGGCTCGGCGGCCGGGTCTGCATACCTCATGTTTGGAATCTCCGAATAGCGGCTGGGGAAAACCGCTATGTGGAGTACACCTGCACATAGCTCGGCCCAATCGCCGCCAGCATCTCCCAGGTCCACAGATTGTCCTGTCCCCTAGCGCCATCATCCACGCTCGAGCTCCTGTCGTTGAGCGCGTAGTCGTAGTACCCGCCCAGATCCAACAGTTGACCAAACGGGTCATCGATGATCAACCCGTCGGCCTCCACCCACTGGATCCTGACGATGTGGTTGTAGGGGAAGGCCGATGAGATCGGGTTGCCCATCGTGGCCGTCGCGCCTTGCTCGAACAGAGAAAGCAGCGTGGTGGTGAACCATTCTTGGGCATCGCTCGAGCTGCCGGTGGCGGGGTCGAGCTTCGACACTTGCACACCGTAGTTGGCTTGCAGCCAAGCGGCCCGCGCGTCGGGGGAGTAGCGTGGGTTGGCCATAGTGTCGGCTGGGTAGTCGTAGTCGGCCTGCATCTGCTGATCGAGCTGGTCCTCGAACTGTTCCGTGGATTCGTCGGCTCCGATGCCGAGCTGCTCGAGCGCCATGGCGATGGTGGTCATGTTGCACATGTAGTCGCCGTCGGTGTACTCGCCTGCATTGTCCCGCTGGTTGCGGTAGGTCACCGATGCCGCGATCTGCCGGTAGGCGTCGGCCTGCTGCTCTGCGGACAAGCCCTGCACCTCATCGCGGGCAGAGGCGATCTCCTGGTAGCCCGTTCCCCCTTCGACCAGATTGGCCAATGCGTTGACCGGCTCGAGAATAGGCGTTGTGTCCTGCACCTGCTCGGCGGGTTCGATGGGTGACACGCTGGCTGCTGCACGCCCCACCACGGTGTCGGCTTCGCTTTCGCTCAGGGTCGAGTCAGGTTTGAACAGGTTGTCCCCTTGGCCGCCCTTGAACAGGCGCGTGGCGCCTGGAAGCGTGGGCTGGGTCGAAGTACCACTCGCCTTCGGGCACGTCGCTGAAGTAGGCGACCTTGTCCTTCGGCAAGCTCTGGTCGTAGCCCAGGGCCCGGCCCGCGATGGTGGCGGCCTCAGCCCGGTTGACGGTACCTTCGGCGTCTCCTTCGGTGAGCACGTCGCTCACTCCCTTGCTGCTGCTGCCGGCGTCGTCGAGCAGGCGCCCGGTGAAGCCAGCGCGGGTGTTGGAGGCGTAGGACTGCCAGACCGACTCGCCTTCGGCGACATCACCCGACTGCCCAAACTCGTACTCGGCGATGGTGTCCAGGCTCGACGCCGAGGCCTCGATTTCCCCGATGCCCAGCTCTTGGTCAATTTCCACCTCGGCTTCGCGCTGCAGAGCCAACGAACCGGAGAATCCCGCCGAGCCGCTGCTGAGGTCCATCACCAGCTTCCAGGTCACGCTGTTGGACAGTCCTTCGTAGGCGGAGAGCTGGTTGCTGATCTCCTTGGTGAACTCCGGGCCGCCGGTGAGCGCGATCCAGTCCCCCAGCGAGCCGATGGTGCGCGCTCGTTCGTCGGACAGCGAGCCCGACAGCGTGCTGGCCATGTCCTTGATGGCGTCGGCGGCAGACAAGAAGAAGTCCACGTCGGCCAGTGTACTCACCAGGCCCGCGCCCGGAACCTCGACCGAGCCCTCGACGGTGGCGCCCGTCTCGACCAGCTGGTCGTCGACCATCTTCTGGGTGATCTTGATCTCCAGGCCCACAGGGCCCAGGTTTACCTCGAAGCTGACCTGGTCTTCGACGAAGTCGTCCATGAAGAATGTCCCGTCATCGTCGAAGCCCTTGCTGCTGCCCACCGTGCGCTTCCAACCCAGTTCCCCAGAGCCACCAAGGTCGTCGTCGCCCAGTTCGAGCCCGGTTTCGACGTAGAATTCGTAGCCGGTGGTGACCTCGTCTCCCGCGTTCATGCCACGGATGGTGTCCATGGTGTGCCCGAAGTCGAACAAGGCCAGCGATAGTTCGGGGCTGACGGCTATCAGCATCTCCCAGAATCGATAACGCAGCAGCTCGAAGGCTTCGGCGGAGCTGTCTCCCTTCGCTTCCACGAAGCCAGCCAAGCCGGCCTCGATGAAGATCTCGGCCAGCTTGTCCACGCCCGCTTCGCCACGGGCCAGGAAGCCGAAGGAGCCTTCGAGTTCCACCTTGTCGCTACGGCTGGCCTTCAGCTCGAGCTCGACGCCCACCTGGGCATCGGCGATCGCAGCGGTGGCCACGGGAATCGTGGCCTTGAGGCTCACGCTGCCTTCGTCCCCGTCGTCGGGAATGATCGTGTCCACCGCCCCGCCAAAGACACCAGAGAGGCTGGTTCCCCAGGCCTCGCAGTTGCCGATGTCGGCTTCGAAGGTTCCTGCGCCTTCCATGTCGCCCCATCCTTCGTCGCCTACCGCGGTCTCGACAGCAGAAGCGCCCACGGCACCGACCCCGACACCGGTCTTACTCGAGAGCATGGCGACCGATGCGCTGGGGGCTTGGCTGACCTCGACTTGTTGCCCGGAAACTACGGCGCTGGCGGCAGCCTCGGCTTCGAGCTCCGCCTTGTCACTGGGGCTCGAAGAGGCCTTGGGCTGCATAGTGGCTTGATCACCCGCACGCCGCTGCTGGACCACATGGGCCACTTCGTGGGCGACTGTACCCTTGTCGGGGGTTTCCTTGCCGAAGACGATCCGGTCTACCAACGCAAAGGCTTCGGCGCCGATGACCGCGTTGGATTCCGCCGACTGGGGGCCCGCGGTAGCGGTGATCGATGACAGGTCTTCTCCGAAGGCGTCCTCCATCTCAGAGCGGTAGGGGAGTTCTATTTCCTCGCCCTCTGCCGCTGTAGGCCCTCGCCCCAGAGAGCGGATCTGGTCGAGCATGGCCGCGTTGCCCACCAGGTCTTGTGCACCCTCGAGTCCGCCTTGGTGCGACGGGCCGACTTGGGCTGTGTGGCCGGCGGCTTGCGTGGGCGAGGAAGGTCCTCGAGGCGCCTTCGAAGGACTGCGGGTCTTCATGGGCTCTCCTGCAGCACCCCGTCGCTCTGGGGCACTCCGTTGGAACGCTGGCCCCACGAAGCGCCCCCTTTGGGGCTGGGGGTCGTGCTTACCAGGTAGCATATCACGAGCTTCCCAGTGGCTTCGGCCCGCAGGGATGGGCAGGCTTGCAGGTCGAGTAGTACATACGTCCCGTTACCCACCCACAATCCGGCGCGCCGAGCCTTGTACGGGACATCCCGGATATCAGGCAGGGAAAGGCAAGGAAGCCTTGGAGGGGTATTCCCGGTGAGATGCACCGCGCGTTCATGCTTCAGTCGTTGCGGGTACCATGCGAGAACCTCGTTCACCACGGGTTCCAAGCACTTGTTCTGGCCCGCGAAACAGTCGAATGGTAGCCTTGCCCGAAGTCCCCGGTGGTGGGGGCCACGCCACGCTGCCGTAGGTACCTCACGATGAACCGAGTTCGATATGTTCTGGCGATGTTCGCTCTTCCCTGTCTGACTGGCTGCCCTGATCAGGACCTTCGCTACGTCAACTCGGAGCCGACCGCGGAGATCACCTCCCACGCAGACGGTGACCAGTCCGAAGCCGGCTTTCGCACCTTCACGGGCATCGTCGATGATGCGGACCACCAGACCGAAGAGCTCGAGGTATCGTGGCTGTACGAGGGCGTAGAGGCGTGCCCACCTGTAGCGCCGGACTCGAACGGCAACACCAGCTGCGAGATCTTCCTCGAGAGCGGTGGTCGAACAATCTCACTCCTGGTCACAGACGATGGAGATGGCATTGGCTCCGACCAGGTCACCCTGGACGTCCAGCCCTACGGCGACCCCTGGGCCGAGATCAGCTCACCCATACAGGGCAGCATCTACTACAGCGACCAGCTCATCGGGTTCAGCGGCACGGTAGGGGACGAGTCCGACGAGCCCGCCGACCTTGTGGTCAGCTGGGAGAGCAGCCTCGAAGGCGTACTCGAACTCGAAGTCGAGCCTGATCCCAGTGGTGGCCTGAACGACTTCGGCTACCTGGGTGAGGGCGAACACGCCATTACGCTCACGGTCACCAACAGCGGCGGTAACCAGGTCAGCGAGAGCGTGATCATCGACGTCGGAGGGACGAACAGCACCCCGACCTGCGAGATCACGGCGCCCGAGGACGGTGCCGAGGGTGAGAACGGCGCCGCGGTGACCTTCGAGGCCATAGTCGCCGACGTCGACGTGCCGGCAGACATGCTGGAAGTGACGTGGACTAGCGATCTCGACGGCGAACTGGGCACCAGCACGCCGAACTCCGATGGCAGTGTCAGTTTCACTACCTCGTCCCTGAGCGCCGGCACCCACGAGGTGTCGCTGCGCGTGGCGGACGAACTCGACGACAGCTGCACCACCAGCACGACCTACACTGTGCTCGACTGTTCGGCCACCTGGTATGCCGACGCCGACATGGACGGCTTCGGCAACGCAGCGTCGTCCACCACCGGCTGCGAACAACCCACCGGCTACGTCGCCGATGACACCGACTGCGACGACGCGGACGCGGCCGTCAACCCCGACGCCTCTGAGATCTGTAACGAGCTGGATGACGACTGCGACGGCGACCTCGACGCGGATGATGCCGATGTCACCGACGCCGGTACCTGGTACATCGACTACGACAGCGACGGCTACGGCAGCACGACCCTGTCGACCACCGCGTGTGAGCAGCCCACCGGCTACGTGGCCGACGCCACCGACTGCGACGACACCAGCGCCACCACCAACCCCGCGGCCAGCGAGTACTGCGATAGCCACGACGACAACTGCGACAGCATCGTGGACGAGGCCAGCGCCGTGGATGCCAGCAGCTGGTACGCCGATAGCGATGGCGACGGCTATGGCGATGCTGGCTCCACCACCGCTGCTTGCTCCGCGCCGTCTGGCTATGTCGCGGATGCCACCGATTGCGACGATGCCGACGCCGCGGTCAGCCCCGGTGCCCTAGAGACCTGCAATGGCGCCGACGACGACTGCGACGGAGACACCGACGAAGACTCGGCCTCTGACGCGGCCACCTGGTACGCCGACGCCGACGCCGACGGCTACGGCGACCTCTACACGGTCGCCATAGCGTGCTCCGCCCCATCGGCCTACGTCGCCGATAGCAGCGACTGCGACGACGCTGACGCGTCCACCTACCCCGGCGCCGATGAATACTGCGACGGCCAAGACGATGACTGCGACGGCAGCGTGGACGAGGACAGCGCGGTGGACGCCGCGAACTGGTACGCCGACGCGGACACCGATGGTTACGGCGACAACAGTTCGGTGTCAGCGGCTTGCTCGGCTCCATCGGGGCATGTGGCCGATAGCAGCGACTGCGACGACACCGACACGAGCATCCACCCTGCAGCGGCCGAGCTTTGCGACGGCAGTGATAACGACTGCGACGGCAGCATTGACGAGTCTGACGCCCTCGATGCGGACACCTGGTACCTGGACGCGGACGCCGACGGGTACGGTGACTCGAGCTCGAGCACCGGCGGCTGCTCCGCTCCCTCAGGCTACACCGCAGACGCGAGCGACTGCGACGACAGCGACGGCCTCATCAATCCTGCGGCCAGCGAGCTCTGCAACGGCGCCGACGACGACTGTGACGGTGACGTAGACGAAGACAGCAGCACCGATGCCCAGGTCTGGTACATGGACGCGGACGCCGATAGCTACGGCGACATTGGCACCACCACCACGGCTTGCGCTTCACCTAGTGGCTACGTGGCCGACGCCACCGACTGCGACGACGGCGATGGTGCGGCCTATCCCGGCGCCGACGAGTACTGCGACGGCCACGACGACGACTGCGACGGCAGCGTGGACGAACGCGGCGCCATCGACGAGTCCTTTTGGTACGCCGACGTGGATAGTGACGGCTACGGCGATGCCCTCACCACAAGCCGCAGCTGCGATGCACCGTCTGGCTACGTGGCCGACGCCACCGACTGCGACGACACGAACGCCGCCTACAACCCTGGCGCGCTCGAGGCTGACTGCACCGATCCGGCCGACTACAACTGCGATGGCTCCACGGGCTTTGCCGACGACGACGGCGACGGCTGGGCTGCATGCGCCGAGTGCGACGACACCGACGCCGGCATCTTCCCCGGTTCCACCGAGTACTGCAACGGTGCCGACGACGACTGTGACGGCACCATCGACGAAGACGAGGCGGCGGATGCCAGTACCTGGTACCGCGATGGCGACCGTGACGGCTACGGCGACATGGCCACCACCACCGCGGCCTGCACTGCCCCTAGCGGCTACGTCGCTAGCCTCACCGACTGCGATGATACCGACAGCGACGCCCACCCGGGAGTGCTCGAGTACTGCGACGGGCACGACAACGATTGCGACGGCACCGTAGATGAGAGCGACGCCATCGACGCCTCCACCTGGTACGCCGACAGCGATGGCGACGGCTATGGCGACGCGTCATCCAGCAGCACGGCCTGCGCTGCCCCCAGCGGCACCGTGGCTGACGCCACAGACTGCGATGACGCCGACAGCGCCACCAACCCTGGTGCCAGCGAGTACTGCGACGGCCACGACGACGACTGCGACGGCGACGTCGACGAGGACAGCGCCGCCGACGCCACCGTTTGGTACATCGACTACGACAGCGACGGCTACGGTTCTACCAGCTTCACCCAGACCGCCTGCGCACAGCCCAGCCGCTACGTGGCCGACGCCGCCGACTGCGACGACGCCAGCGCCAGCACCTACCCTGGGGCCAACGAGTACTGCGATGGCCACGACGATGACTGCGATGGGGACGTCGATGAGGACAGCGCCGTCGATGCCACCACCTGGTACATTGACTACGACAGCGACGGCTACGGCTCGACCACCTTCTCCCAGGCCGCGTGCTCGCAGCCCAGTCGCTACGTGGCCGACGCCACCGACTGCGATGACGCCAGCGCCAGCACCTACCCTGGGGCCGATGAGTACTGCGACGGCCACGACGACGACTGCGACAGCGACATCGACGAAGCCGACGCTGTGGACGTCGCGACATGGTTCGCCGATAGCGATGGTGACGGCTACGGTGATCCGCTCTCTACAGACGCGGCCTGTGACGCACCCTCGGGCTTTGTGGCCGATGCCACCGACTGCGACGACACCAGCGCAGCCGTGAGTCCCGGCGATCTCGAACTCTGCAACGGCGTGGACGATGACTGCGACGGTAGCATCGACGAAGATGACGCCATCGACACCGACACCTGGTACGCCGACACCGACGCTGACGGCTATGGCGATGCCGCCTCGAGTACCGAAGCCTGCGCTGCTCCCAGCGGCTACGTCTCTGATGCCACGGACTGCGACGACGGCGCCGCCAGCGCTCACCCCCACGCCCCCGAGTGGTGCGATGGTGCCGACAACGACTGCGACGGCACGGTCGACGAGGACGACGCTGTGGATGCGGGCACATGGTACGCCGATGACGATGGCGACGGCTATGGCGATGCCGGCGGCGCCAGCGCGGCTTGCGCCGTGCCCACGGGAGCCGTGGCAGACGATAGCGACTGCGACGACGCGGACCCATCCTCCTATCCGGGTGCTGACGAGTACTGCGACGGTGCCGACAACGACTGCGACGGCACGACTGACGAGGCCGCCGCGGTCGACGCCAGCACCTGGTACGCCGACGCCGATGGAGATGGCTATGGCGATGCCGGCGCATCGGACGTCGCCTGCACCGCCTCCAGTGGGTACGTGACCGACGCCACCGACTGCGATGACTCCGACGCCGCCTATAATCCTGGTGTGTCCGAGGACGACTGCACCGACCCGAACGACTACAACTGCGACGGCAGCACTGGCTACGCCGACGACGACGGCGACGGCTACGCCGCCTGCATCGAGTGCGATGACACCGACGCAGCGGCCTACCCCGGCGCCGACGAATACTGCGACGGCCATGACGATGACTGCGATGGCGTTGTGGATGAGTCCGACGCACTGGACGCCAGCACTTGGTACGGCGACGGCGATAGCGACGGCTACGGCGACAACGCCACCACACAGACCGCCTGCGTCGCCCCCAGCGGCTACGTGGCCGACGCCACGGACTGCGACGACGGCGAGTCCACCACCCACCCCGGTGCTGGCGAGTACTGCGACGGTCACGACGACGACTGCGACGGCGACGTGGACGAGTCCGACGCGCTGGACGCCAGCACCTGGTACGCCGATGCCGATGCAGACGGCTACGGCAACAGCGCCACCAGCCAGGCCGCCTGCTCAGCCCCCAGCGGCTACGTGGCTGATGCTACCGACTGTGACGACGGCGAGGCTACCACCAACCCTGCGGCCGACGAGTACTGCGATGGTCACGACGACGACTGCGACGGCTCAACGGATGAGAGCGACGCGGTAGACCTGGCTATCTGGTATCTGGACTACGACGGTGACGGCTACGGCACCATGACCCTGCTGCGGGAGCAGTGCGATCAGCCTTCGGGCTTCGTGGACAACGCGGATGATTGCGTGGACACCGACAGCACCATCAGCCCAGGGGCGGATGAGTACTGCGATGGGCACGACGATGACTGCGATGGGGATGTGGACGAGGATGATGCCGTGGATGCTAGTATCTGGTACGTCGATAGTGACAGTGACAGCTTTGGTAACGCGGGCCTATCGCATACCTCCTGCACGGCTCCGTCGATCTACGTCGCTGACTCTACCGACTGCGACGACGCCGACAGCTCCATTTACCCGGGCGCCTACGAGTACTGCGACGGGCACGATGACGATTGCGACGGGGATGTGGATGAGGACGATTCGGTTGATGCTAGTACCTGGTACGCGGATGCTGATCTGGATGGGTATGGGGATGTGAGTTCGATGACTGCGGCATGTAGTGAGCCGAGTGGGTATGTGGCAGATTCTACGGATTGCGATGACTCGGATGCCGGCATCAATCCAATTGCCGTGGACACCTTCTGGGCCGACATGGACTGTGACGGAGTATTCTCAAGCGAAATGTCTCTCGCGGAGTATTCGTTCCTTGGAGTCGCCGCGAGCGACCGCGCTGCGCTGTCGGTGTGCAGTGCTGGTGATGTGGATGGTGACGGATTGGACGATATTCTGATTGGAGCTTCAGGCAACGACGACGCTGGAGTCGGCGCAGGCGTCGCCTATGTGATTCTGGGAGCAAATCTGGGGAGTGACGAACAGATCGACCTCGCCAACGCCGACTATTTGTTGTACGGACAGTCGGGCGATGGTGCGGGAAGGTCGGTGGCTTCTGCCGGAGATGTCGATGGCGATGGCCTGGATGACATCTTGGTTGGTGCTACCGGCAACAGCGACGGCGGGACAAGCGCAGGGATGGCCTATCTGGTGCTGGGTTCGAGTCTTGGGAAGGCGCACACAGTGGACCTTGGGCTGGCGGACCATTTTTTCGTTGGGGAGAGGGCATATGACAATGCGGGACAGGAAGTTGTCGGAGCTGGAGATGTGGACGGAGATGGTTTGGCGGACATTCTGATTGGAGCCCCCGGCAACGACGATGGAGGAGCCACCTCTGGGAAGGCCTACCTCGTACTCGGCGGCAGTCTGAGCACGAGTGCTGTTGTCGACCTATCGAACTCGGACTACGCGTTCATTGGTGAGGCGACCGGTGACCAGGCGGGCAATGCGGTATCCGGGGCTGGTGACGTCGATGGAGATGGGGTCGATGATGTTATAATCGGTGCCTACAGGCACTACGAAGTCGGATCGGATTCAGGCCGTGCCTATCTGGTTTTCGGTGGCAGTCTCGGCTCTGACGCGGCGATTGATTTGTCGGATGCAGACTACATCTTCATTGGTGAGGGGTCTTCTGACGGCCTCGGTCATCGCTTCGGCCACCGGCGTTCAATGTGTGATCGATTGCGGCTGACCTGAGCGGGGTGATCACTGGGGGCAGGGTCGTGGATGCAGCCCAGCGGGCTTGGATGAGCCGGATCTGCAGCCAAAAGCATGGCTCGACTCGATAGTTGGCGGAAATAGCAAACAACCAGCCAACAGGAGAGAGCCATGCAAGGTCAGGGTCCGCGCGGAAGCGAACGACGAGATGAGGATATCGGGATCGGGCGACATGGACGAGCCGTCGAGGTGTCCAGCCTGGATGAGTTCGAGCGCCGGCAGCGCGAGGAGGGGATCAGCGAGCGGGGGTTCGCCGAAGAGATCGGCATCCCGCGGACGACCCTGCAGCACTGGAGGAACAGGAAGGACGGGCTGGCGGCGTCTCCCGCAGCGGTGGCCTTCTTCGAGAGCCCCGAGGGAGTGGAGTTCCTCCACCGCTTCACCGTGGCGGCCCACCTGGTCATGAACTGGATGGGCGCCTGCGGGATCCGGCTGGTCTGTCTCCTGATCGAGCTGACCGGCCTCGACCCATTCATCGCGTCATCGTACGGTGCGCAGCAGAAGCTCTCGGCCAAGCTGCAGTCTGCGCTGGTGGACTACGGGGGAGAGGAACGCGCCCGCCTCGCGCAGGGCATGGAGCGGAAGCGGATCACGGTGTGCGAAGACGAGACCTTCTTGTCGGAGGACATCTGCCTGGTGGCGATGGAGCCGGTGTCGGGCTTCCTGCTCCTGGAGGACTACGCGAGCCAGCGGGATGCCGAGACCTGGAACACGGCTATGGCCGACGGTACCGAGGGGCTGAACGTCGAGGTGATTCAGTCCACCGCCGACGAGGCCTCTGCGCTGGCTCGCCATGCCAAGGACATGAGCGCCGAGCACTCTCCGGACCTGTTCCACGTACAGAACGAGGTGAACCGAGCCATGGCCCTCCCCCTGCTCCGCAACGAAGCGCGCGCCAGGGAGGTGCTCGGGCGAGCCGAGGTGGAGCTGGCGGGACAGGTCGAGGCGAAACGGGCCTACTGGGCTGGTACCCGTGTCCCCGGCCGACCTCCGGGCTTCGACAAGCGCATCGCCGAGGCCGAGGCCACCACCGCAGAAGCTGCTTGCGAGCTGGAACGAGCCCAGGAGCATCGGAGGGCGTGGGTGGGTGCTGTGCGAAGCATCGAGGCGGCCTACCACCCCTACGACCTCGACTCGGGGAAGCCTCGCTCGACGGAGCAGGTGGCTGGGGAGTTGGAGTCGCTGTTCGACAAGCTCGATGCCATCGCCGCGGATGCCCGGCTCTCCACGAAGAGCGAGGCCGGGCTCCGCAAAGCCCGGCGGGTGACACCCAGGATGGTGGCCTCCATAGGCTTCGTCCACGAGCAGATCCAGGGCAGGGTCGAGGCCCTCGGCCTGCCCGCCGAACAGGAGACACTGCTCTCCGACAACCTCGTCGCGGCGGCCTACCTCCACCGAGTCGCCAGCAGGACGCAGG